>Ga0209538_1000739_pt1 | contig 18399 bp, 17 predicted proteins | sample BarGraNGADG00211_2_FD_184492 | JGI IMG/M metagenome (GOLD analysis project Ga0209538, IMG submission 184492) | Arctic peat soil microbial communities from Barrow, Alaska - Barrow Graham LP Ref core NGADG0004-211 (SPAdes) (version 2) | ecosystem: Environmental > Terrestrial > Soil > Wetlands >... | reverse complement strand
TTCATCCGCGTATATTAAGATATATCAAAAATGTCGAATTATGATTTTTTAGTCAGTTTAAGATAAGTATTTATGACCTTTTTTCGTATTTGAATATAAATATTTAACAACTAGGCTTTTACCTAAGATTCTAGCAAGGGGTAAGGATTATTTTCCTTCGTCAATATACTTCCAGATAAAACCGCCGGCACTATTTCTGTTACCGTTACAAACACATGAAACATGTTTGATGCCTAATTCATCACAAACAACAGATGCCCCAGCCCACTCCCTGACAAAAGAACCGTCAAAATTATACTGGGCGACGCGTTTATATCTTTTTTGCTGAGTCTTTTTTCTGCCACAAATAGGGCAGCCACATCCCTTTACTCGACTCGTAATTGGAGCACGCCAAGAAGGGTGGCCTTCAGAACATTTCCACCATACTTTTCTAGTACTTCCGCAAGTAATCACGTCTGGTTTGATATCAGTATTGTTCGAAAAATCCCACTCCTCCAATAATTCTGGATGCGATATCTCAAAGCGATTATTGTATTGTTTTTCTCTAGCACAAATAGGGCACGCACTATGGTTAATTTGGTGGACGGAACTTTTAAAAGAATGGCCTACGGGACAAATCCAATATACTATTTTCCCACTTCGTCTAGATACGTGCTCAGGATGTAGACTAAGATTCTTTTCATAATCCCATTTATGCGAAATGCCTTCACAATCCGAAGCAAAACTCCAAGATTCTTCGTTATGTATATAGCTCTTGAAAATTTTAGGCCTATCTTTATCGATATCTACATCAATAATTTTAGAAAAAATATCTTTTACTAAGCAAGAAATTACATTATTAAGAGCAACTATATCGTCATCGTTTACATAATAACAATGTTCATTTTTAGTATAGCTAGACCCGAAGTCAGCGCTTTTCTTAGTCACCTCTATAACATATAACACTTTTATCTCGTGATCCTCGAAAAATTGATTCTTAAGGCGATCACTTATTTGTTTTTCTCCATTATCGTGCCACCTATAACCGTTATACTCAATACCGATATTTAAACTCGGTATAAAAATATCTAGCTCTTGGTTATCCAGCCTAAAACGATTAATGCAATTTTCGTCAATTTGCTTTAAATAATAAAAAATCGCTTGCTCAGGAAATGAAGTAGAACGTCCATTATTACATTGCGGACAGCCACGCCCATAGGCAATATGCGCAATCGTAGCCTGCCATTCGTGCCCCTTGTTGCATTTCCACCATACTTTCTTACCGCTGACTTCAGTAACCGAATCTGGACTAACATTATCTTTTGAATTTTTCTCATAATTCCATTGACTAAGCATTTCTGGCCTAGTTGTAGCTAAATCATTAACACCGCTTAACACCCTCTTGTTTGCGCAAATCGCACAGCCAGATCCTCTACTCCTACTATTTATAGATGAGTAATATGACGGATGCCCATTTGAACATTTCCACCACGCTTTACGGATAGTTCCAGAACCGACATTGTATGGGAAAAGGCCCAAACTATTATTCTTATCAAAATCCCATCCCTGCATTAAATCTGGTCTTTTAGTCAATAAGTCATTGAATCCAGGTAAAATCTTCATGCCTTTACATACCTTACACCCCGATTTATATCTTGCACGATTCTGAATTGAGGCAACCCAAGAATAACCACATTTAGGACACTTCCAATATGCCTTAATCATTGTTCCGATAGTAATTTTCTTTGGGTCAAGATCAAGCATATTATTGCGCTCAAAATCCCACTCTTCAATAAGTGGATTATTAGCAACAAAAATTTGTGAATGCCAGCTTCTATCTTTAATACTATCTGCCATAAAAATTATTTACTCTTTGATAATTCAAATATTATAACATCAAATACTTAATAAATCTAATATATTCTGTCAATATATTATTTGCCGCATCTTAATCGGCAACCCCTAGTTGACAAATTTATAACTTTTTACAGGCTCACACACTAGAGAATGTTAGCTAGTTTATCGAGCTTTAGTGCATAGGACTCTTTATCGTCATTATATTTCACACTTAATGCTAAATTTACTATCTTCGCTAGCGTAGATATGGCGATGGCTGCGCTGGCTTCAGGTAAAGCCCCCGCAATAAGCTCGAGATTCTCTCTCGAGAGTTGCCATATAAAATAGGCGTTGTGATGAATTATGTCCGAACCAACGTCGTACATCTGCTTCACCAAGCCTAGCTCGCTTTTATTCCCCTCTGCAGATATCCCCGATTCCTTAATTACGGTGTCTAGCGGTTTCTTGGTCCATGTGCGATAGTAGTCATTTGGATTAAATTGTTCACTCTCTTTACTATATCTAAGAAATTCGCCTTTCGTTTCTTCAAATCCTATCTTTGCTTTGGCTAAAGTTTCGACTTGCTCCTCGGTTAAATCTATCCCCCATTCTTGAACTGTATACGCCTTGAGATAAGCCTCTATTTTTGGGTGGTTATTTATATTAGCTAGTAATTTTTTGGGTGTTTCGGGGCTATTGAGTAAATAGGAAAGATGGATGTAATCCTCTATAAGGATTCGACATAATGCTATCATTGCGAGCCCTTTACTGCTGCTCCGCATTAGAATGTTCATGTCGTTGGCAATATGCAGATCTTTACGCAAAGTACCGAAAATTACCGACTCCATGGTCGTGCCATTGTTAAACTTACCGTAATCATCTAAATCTTCCGCACAAGCAATTATCTGCGCCAACTTTTCACTTAAATCCATATCATATATCATAACAAAAAGTCTCCAATTCGGAGACTTACTTTATCGTGCATATGCTTGGCAGGAGTACATGGAAGGCGGTCGCTTTGCTCCCTATTTCCCCTTGGTCACAAAAATGAACAAGCTAATTTGTGCAGGGGTACACGTCCAACGCAATATTTCATAATAATCGTAGACTTATTATTATGAAATAAACTAAATACTGTAAAATATTTGATTTGACAGTATTCGAACCAATCAACAAAGTTGATATGGTTCGGTTCGTGGAACACGGCAAATAAAATAGACTGACGTTCACATCAGTCTATTTTATTTGGCAGGGGTACCTGGACGATTGCAGAACTAATTGTGGTCTAATATGTTTTTCTAAGGAGGATAAAAATGTTTAACTCTTCCCTATTTAACCAAGATACATTTTATAGATCTTTTACAAAAGATTTGATAAATGCAAAACGAATTGTAATAGTCGAGAGTCCGTTTATAACTAAGAAACGGATGACTGCTATTCTTCCAATATTTAAGCGATTACGAGAAAAAGACGTTCATATCGTTATTAATACTAAGCCATTTGACGAGCATGACCCTATTTATCGAGAACAAGCTGTCTGGGCTGTTGGCGTGATGCAAGAGCTTGACATTGAGGTATTAATGACTGTTGGCCATCACCGTAAAATAGCTATCATTGACGACGTTCTATGGGAAGGTAGCCTTAATATCTTGTCTCAAAATGATAGCTGTGAGTTAATGAGACGGATAAAATCCAAAGAACTTGTTGGAGAGATGTTATGGTTTACTGGTCTTAAGAAATGGAGAAGATGATATGATTGAGTTTGTTAAATAGCTAACAATTGGAAACAGGTTCTTTAATCGGATTCGTTTTAAGACTAATTAGTGATCAAGCTAATCCCAAATTTTCTGCTTATCGCTATCCTAAAATTATTTTCAGAAATCTCTCTTCCGTCTAAAAAGCACCCCAATACTTTATCTTGCAATTTTAATACATTCTCCAAGGCCTCTCCATCTTCGGTTTCGTCAATCTCATCCCGAATGGCCTTAATTTCTTTGATCAGATTCTCATCTCCCAACGTATCCGCCATTACCCATAAATCTTCCAATATCAGCTGCTTCATTCCATCAGTATGTCCCAGATTGTCTCTATATTTTCTTACTCGTAAATAATACTCTGTATACTTTAATAGAGTCTCTCGTACATCATTTAGCACCGATACGGAACTTTCATCTGGCATCAATACTGCCCGAATATCTGCAGGCTTAATAATATTCACAGCCAACACTTCATTTTCACCCGCTGCCGTGTTCCCAATTCTATAGTCTCCGATACCCAATTTTTCTTTTATAGTGGTTCCATGAAAATGAATAGACTGTTCACCACGCTCTTCAGGATTTTTACCCCAAGTTTCTATCTCTGGATTTACTAAAAACAATAAGTAATCTTGTCCGAGCTGCCGAGAACTCGGTAATCCACCAGCCGACCCAAGGGTATTTAAGCTAATACTATCACGCCCTTGATACCCGCACGTTGCAACTCCCGAAGTCCTCATGTATGGTAATAATTCATCTAGTTTTTTATCTTCTGGGTCAAGAGCATCTACCCTATTCTTAAAATTCTTACTATGTATGCCAAACCTTAGGATTTGAAACAAATTTTTTACATAACTATAATGAGTGAGTGGTTTTTCTATCGCCGCGTCTTCAACGGAATACTCTCGTCTGCCTGGATGATTATCAATGATCTCTTTAATAGCTTCTTGAAGCTCACTGTTTATTTTATCCTCTTCTGTCAAACCTAAATTTTCTTCGAACCCTCCATCCTTAAAATGTTTGGGAATAACTTCTTCTTGTTCAGGTTGAGGTTGAATTTCTTCTAAGCCAACCTCTGTGTTTTTTGTTTCAAATTCAGCATCTGTTGGCTCGAGCACGTTGTTTTCTGCTTGCAATTCAGGAGAATTATTGCTCATAGAAGATACAAATGGCTCGGTGTTATTTTGGCTTTCTGTTTGTTCAAAATTCATTGCTAATATTATAACTCATTTAAATAACATGTAACATAACGCCCTCTATCTCTAAAACTACAAATTAATGTCGTAAGGTCTACCGGACGATTGCAGAACTAATTGTGATATAACTATAAAGAATAATATTGGTGTTATAAATCGAAGTTACTAAGCAAGGCTATTTATGTTTACCAGCGATGTAAACGGTGCTTTTACCTTCACCTGATATATTTAAATATTCAGTATCAACTAAACAACGTAAACGTCTTTGCATGGTGCGACGTGGCAGATGACTCAGAAATCCAGAAGCCTCTTCGATTGATATTGAGCCAAACTGTCTAACGTAGCTAAGTATCGATAATTCGTCGTCTGATAATTTAGCTCCGCGAATTGATATGTCGCTAACCGTCGAGAATGTGATTGCTTCGAGTGTTTCAAGAGCGGCATAGAGTATGCCAGTTGCAAAGTACGATATCCATGAATCTACATTTAGGCCTTTGAAGTGATAGGTTTTACCTTGTGACTTTTCTATGGCTGCGTAATATGCTGGTCGATCAGCAATATAATAGTTATCAGGGACAAGAACACCCTTAAAATCGTAATTACGTAATCCTAAATAAAGGAGCGTAAGGAGTCGTGTTGTGCGCCCGTTTCCATCAGCAAATGGGTGGATTGAAACGAATTCTAAATGTAGTAAAGCGGCTACGATAATCGGTGATAATTGTTTGGCGGGTCCATTAAGCCAAGCTAATAATTCTGATAGCGAGGACGAAATCTTATTAGCGGCTGGGGCGGTGTATTTGATGGTTTGTTCTCCATTTTTGTAGCTAACCACATAAACCGGTCCATTGCGCCAATTGCCTGATTTTTCGTCTGGCAACAAACCAGCTGTTGTGAGCTTATGAAGATATAGGATATCATCAATTGCAATATCGTCCCCCGTCTGTTTACGGGTTGATATATAATCTAACGCATTTTTATAATTTTCAACTTCTTTGATGTGATATGCAGAACGAGCAACTAGCTTCTTAGCTAGAACCGCTTCGACTTCTTTGATATTTAAAGGATTACCTTCGATAGATGTCGATGAGAGAGTTGCTTCGACTGATGCACGATAGCGAAGATTAACTAATCGCTCAGGGAGAATATGGCCATGATCAATTTGTGCGCGGATATTCTCTATCTGTGTCAGTTTACTGACTAGTTCGGGAGTCGTCTCAAACAATGGTTTATACATGCTTACGATTATAACACATTCGCGCCATTTATGCGCCATTTACGCGCCATATATCGGTAACTATATCGGTAAAGACAAAGGATATCACTATCAAGCTACTGCTTGTCTTTTCGCCGTCATAGTAGCACTATTATCACAAAAGGAATTGATATGAATATGATTCAAAAAATAAAATATCTTTGGAATGCAATCTTCACAATTGATAACAACGCGATAAAAGAGTTGAAAGAAATTCTGGAGCATATGCAATCTTTATCAAAAGAAGACAAAAAGCTTATCGGGAAACCGCTCAAAAAATAAAGGGGCACAAGGAATCGAACTTAATTAACAGAGAAGATTTGACAAAAAATAAAACAGATTAGATTGTGTGCTAAAAAGCAGAACCAATTCTAATCTGTTGTTTTAATTTCGTCCTGTTTGGCAGGGGCACACGGAATCGAACCATGATCCTAGGTTTTGGAAACCCATGTACTAACCGTTGTACTATGCCCCTATGCTATTTGTTAATCTTGCCCGTCACTTTTAAGCGATGGGTTAATCCTTTGCAGAACTGCTTTCGTGGCTGACCTGCTCTTCTTTAGTGTTGCCTCACGCTTACGAGCAAGACTTTCATTGTCATAAGCTTCGTAATATCGTAACTTGAGCGGTAAACGGTGTTTAGTTGTTGTTACTTCACCGTTCATGTGTTGGTTATATCTTCTTTTTAAATCAGAGGAGTAACCATAGTAGTGCCATTTACCGTCTATCGATTCAAGCAAATACACGTACCACATGCAGTTATTATCATAAAATCCCATGTAGTTTGCAAGCTACAAATTTGAGATTATGTACTAACCGTTGCCCTGTCGCTTGTAAGCGACGGGTGCCCCTATATTGAACACTTAATACTTATGAACAATAAATATTGTAACAGATTATTTTTAATATAAAAAGTGTTGTAAAAGCACGAGCAGCATCATATAATTAAAGTTAAGATTACTTGTGAGCTCAAAGAAGGAGTTGTCGATAAACCAAAACTGGTTAATCGTATTCAAAGAGCATTTATGAATATACTAATGCTTGGGTGGGAATTACCTCCTCATAATAGTGGTGGACTTGGTGTAGCTTGCTATCACATGTCCAAAGCCTTGGCCCTCCAAGGTGCTAAAATCGACTTCGTCGTTCCTTATAGCGCCAAACATCCTGATATTAATTTCATGACAATTCACAGTGCAACAAGCCTTACTCCACTCGAACGTTATGGGCTTGGTGCATATGACAGTAAGACTGTTTTAGAAAAAGGCCTACCAGAGGCCGATATTAATGACCTAAAAGACATGCGTGGCGTTCAAAAACGATACGTGCAGTATGTTGAAAAATTAGTTATGAAGTTAAAGCCAGATGTTATTCATGCTCATGATTGGTTGACTATGGAAGCTGGTATGCGCGCAAAAGAACTAACTAACATTCCCCTAGTTGTGCATGTCCATGCCACTGAATTTGATAGGTCTGGTAGTAATAGTGGTAATCCATTAGTCCATGAGATTGAATATCAAGGCCTAATGATGGCTGATCGAATTTGTGCTGTCAGTAATATTACAAAAAATATTATTATTCAGAGGTATGGCATCCCGGCTGATAAAATTGAAGTCGTTCACAATGCGATTGATGTTGATAGTTTTAATGATGGTTATCAGTACGATGACAGAACTTATAAGTATTTGGAAGCAGTTAAAACTGAAGGCTATACAGTTGTTATTACGATTACACGTTTTACTATTCAAAAAGGTTTAGCCCATTTAGTTCGAGCTGCTGCTAAAGCCTGTGAAAAGTATGGTAAATTAGTATTTTTATTTGCTGGCGATGGTGAACAACGAGACGAATTAATTGAACTGGCGTCCGAATTAGGAATTTCTGACAAGATTTTCTTTACTGGTTTTGTCCGTGGCAAACAGTGGCGTGATGCATACAGTGTCGGTGATATCTTTGTCATGAGTTCCGTCAGTGAACCATTTGGGCTAACTGCACTTGAAGCTGCGCATCATGGAAACGCCTTAATCTTAACTAAACAATCTGGCGTTAGTGAAGTGTTAAACAGTATCTTTCGTTATGATTTCTGGGATGAGGATAAGTTGGCTGACCAAATTATTGCAATTGCCACTTCCCCATCACTTAAGGCAGAGATGCAGCACGATATTATGTGTGAATATAGCAAAATTTCTTGGAATGATGTCGCCAAAAAATGTATAAGTATTTATGAATCAGCAAGAAAAGGAGTATCAGCATGAGCAAACGCGGAATTGTAATGTACCTCCATGTCCACCAACCTTATCGTGTGCGTAAATATAGCGTATTCGATACAGCTAATAATCATGATTATTTTGACGAGTCAGATTATAACTGCGATCGCAATAACGAGCAGGTCTTTAGAAAAGTTGCCGAAAAATCTTATCGACCAATGAACGCATTGATTGAAAAACTATTAGCAAAACATCCTGATTACAAACTATCACTAAGTATTACTGGTACGTTTATTGAACAGGCTGAACAGTGGGCTCCAGATGTTATTGAGAGTTTTAAGCGAATAGTTGCGACTGGCCGTGTTGAGATTGTATCTGAAACTTATTATCACTCACTCGCCTTTTTCTATAGCGTTCCAGAATTCGAACGACAGGTTGAAATACATAAAGCTAAAATTCGTGAACTATTTGGTGTTGAAACCCAAGTTTTCCGTAACACTGAGTTGGCTTATAACGATTCACTTGCTAAATGGGCTGATGATTATGGTTTTAAAGGAATCTTGGCCGAAGGTTGGGATCCAATACTTGATTGGCGCAGCCCAAACTATGTGTACCGTCCTACTGGCACTAAAAATATTGCTTTACTGCTTAAAAACTATCGCCTTAGTGATGATATGGCCTTTCGTTTTGGTGATAAAAACTGGCCAGAGTGGCCTCTGTCGGCTGATAAGTATAACGGTTGGGTTAATGATTCGATTACAGACAAAGAAATCGTTAATTTGTTTATGGATTATGAAACTTTTGGCGAACATCAGTGGTCTGATACTGGTATTTTTGACTTTTATGAAGCATTTGTCGAAAAATGGCTAAGTAATCCAGTTAACACTTTTTATACTGTATCTGGTGCGATTGATGCTTTTGAACCAGCTGGCGAAATTAGTATGCCAAATACTGTAACATGGGCTGATACTGAACGTGACTTAACCGCCTGGTTGGGTAACAGCATGCAACAAGAATCACTACGCTACATCTATTCACTTGAAGATGACATTATGCGCACTGGTGATATTCAATTAATTAGCGACTGGCGTAAACTCCAGACGTCCGACCACGTATATTATATGTGTACTAAATGGTTTAATGATGGTGACGTTCATGCCTACTTTAGCCCCTACGAATCACCGTACGACGCGTTTTTATATTATATTAATGTTGTTCGCGACCTTCGTTGGCGATTGCACAATCATCATCACGCTGGTGGTCTAAATGGCTAGACCGATTGTACTCAGCAACGGTGAGTTACATGTCGGGCTAAACGGCTTTGGTATGGTTCACGATTTTTATTATCCATATGTTGGGTTTGAAAATCATTCAGCCGGTGAACATTTACGTCACCATGTTGGTGTTTGGATTGATGGCCAACTTAGTTGGTTGGATAATTATAATGAATGGACTTTTACTTTTAAATATCCTCACAGTGCATTAGTTGGTCATACTATCGCAAAAAACGAAAACATGGGTGTTTTGCTGGAGTTTGATGATTTTGTTGACGCAGAAGTAAGCGTATTCATTCGTAATATTCATGTTGTTAACTTGCGCGATCAAGCGCGAGAAATTCGTTTGTTTTTACACCAAGCCTTTGTGATTGGCGATTCGCGAAGTAATACCGATACTGCTCAATATTTACCCGATAGCAAAGCTATTTTGCATTATCGTGGCCGCAGGGCCTTTGTAGTTGGTGGCGAATACAACGGTGATCCTTTTGACCAATATACAATTGGACTGTTTGGTATTGAAGGTAGAGAAGGTACATTTTTGGACGCACAGGATGGTGAACTAAGTAAAAATAATGTCGAACATGGTCGAGTTGATTCGACGATTCGTTTTAAACTTGATATTGATGCAAATAGTTCTCAACGGGTTCATTATTGGATTGCAGCTGGTATGACAACTCGCGAAGCAATTCGTATTCACCGAAAAGTTCAAGATGATGGTGCTTTGTCATTTTTGAAGCGAACAGCTGATTGGTGGAATGAATGGCTAGAGCCTACTTATGCGGTTTTGGACAAAATACCACTAACGCATCGAACGATGTTTTTGCAAAGTGTAATGATAGTTAAGTCACAGATTGATAAACATGGTGCCGTGATTGCTAGCACCGATACTTCAATGTTGAATTATTCCAGGGATGCCTATGCTTACAGTTGGCCAAGGGATGGCGCATATGCGCTTTGGCCTTTAATTCGTATGGGTTATAAAGACGAAGCAATCCGTTTCTTTGAATTTAGCAAACGTGGATTACACCCAGATGGTTATTTGATGCATAAATATCGAGCCGATGGTGCGCTAGGTAGCAGTTGGCATCCATATGTACATGATGGATTGATTGCTCCGCCAATTCAAGAAGACGAAACCGCCTTGCCTTTATATGTTTTTGCACAATTTTACCAAAAAAATCCTGATCCCAGTTTGCTAAAAGAGTTTTATAAAGACATGATTGTGCCAATGGCTAATTTTTTGGCTAGCTACGTTGACAGATTAACTGGGTTACCAAAGCCAAGCTACGACTTATGGGAACAAACCTTTTCTACTAGTACCTATACGACCGCTGTGACATATGCTGCCTTGATTGCCGCATCTGATTTAGCAACTGCAGCTCATGATGCTGATAACGCCGTAAAATGGCGCCTAGAGGCTAATGATATCCAAACTGCTGCACATAAACATCTGTATAACGAAGAAAGAAAGACGTTTTATAGAGGCTTAAATATTAAAGATGGCCACATCATTAAAGATAGCATAATTGATTGTTCAAGCACTTTTGGGGCGTATACTTATGGATTATTTGCAGCTGACAGTAACGAAATATTAACCTCAATCGAAACAATCAAACAAACTTTTGGCATTAATAATGGTGCGCCTGGCTTACCTCGTAGTGAAAATGATGATTATCGTCGAGTTAGCCCTGGTATTGCTGGTAATTATTGGTACATTACTACATTTTGGCTAGCGCAGTATTATATTGATTTAGGCGACACAGTTAAGGCAGTTGAGATTTTAGATTGGACTAAACGCCATTCGTTAAATACTGGTATGATGGGCGAACAAATTGACCCAGTGACAGATGAAATTATAGCACCTGCGCCACTAACCTGGTCACATGCTGAATATGTTACCACCCTACTTAATATGATTGCCAAGAGTGTGAATTAGCATGAATTTGTTTTTTAAAGGCACCGTTAGAAAAGCCGCGCATAAGGTATTTCATAATGTAATCAACAGTCGATATCGTCGACGTGTAATATCTAGGTTTGCAGACAAATTAGGTTTAGTTTATTTTGGAAATGTCGACCAGCGTTCTGATGATTACGAAGTAATTCGCGGATTTACTGTATCTTCATCTCATCAAGATAATCACTATTGCGTTGGTTCAGTTGATGATTATGATATTGCCGTCGTTGATCGTAATGATGCCGTGTGGCAAGCTGATGGATCCGTATCTATTTATCACTGGCTAATTGTTGCTATTGATTTACATACCAAGCAAGACATACCACATATATTTATTAGTGCTCGTAATCATGATATAAAACCATATTCAGCTTTTTTTGCATCAAATCATACTATGCGAGAAATTGACCTTGGAACGTTTGAATCTTATGACCGTGATTTTACAAGTCGTTTTTCTATATATTCTCAACCATCAGAATCAATTGAGGTTGAACGTCTCTTCCCTGCCAACTCAGCAAGGGTCTTGGCTGCTCATTTTTGGCCGCTATCAATCGAGATAAAGGATGGATTTTTGTATATATATTCGGATGATCAAAAAATAACTTCAAACTTACTCGATACGATGCTTGAAAGTGGTTTGTGGTTAGCTAATCATCTAGACGTTCAATCTGAACTTGTGTAGGTAATAAAATAACCCCGCAAATTGCGGGGTTATTAGTATGTTCAAATAATTAGCCTTTACGAGGTTTGATTTCGTTGCGGCCAAGATTTTTCTTTGTTTCGGTATATAGCGCATGTTTACGTGCTATTGGGTCATATTTCATTAAACTAATTTTTTCAGTAGTGTTTTGGGTATTTTTAGTTGTGTAATAAGTACGGTGTCCCGTAAGTTTGCTCACTAAACCAACTAATTTGCGCTTTGTGTTCTTTTTTGCCATTTATCCGCCTAAATTTTCCAGATTAAACTGAAAGCCTTTCTTATTAAACATTTTCACATTAAATTCACACTTAACACCTTATAATCAAATTTTGGTGGATGAATTTCTTAAAATATCTTCAAGGGTAGATTATACCAAATAAAGTTACTACCGGCAAGCCCTTAGGTGATAGATATTATCTAAAGTTATTAAATGCGATTGGAAAGTCAAAATCCTGTGCTTTGATGAGTTGCATTGCGACCTGAAGGTCATCTTTGCTGCCGCTAATTATTCTAACGGATTCACCTTGGATTTGAGCTTTTACTTTTGGAAGCTTATCTCGCAAAACCTTTGTGATTTGCTTCGCTTTATCTTGATCTAGCCCTGCAACAAAAGGTACTTCCTGGGTTGCCTTCATATTACTGGTTGCAATTGTCTTACTTAGGTCTAAGACTTTACTACTTAATTCGCGTGAAGCAAGTTTTTTGCGGACAATATCGATAATACTTTCGATTTGCCAATCATTTGCACCTATTATCTTGAATCCAGACTTGTTTTCAAGCCAATCAATCTCGGCAGGAGTTCCCTTAAAATCATAACGATTACTAATTTCTTTTTGGGTTAATGCAAAAACGTTATTCATTTCTGCCTTGTCGTACTCTGATACTGTGTCGAAACTAAATGTTGCCATGGTGCCATTATAACAAACAACCCTCCGTCGCTAAAGCTATAGAGGGTATTCTATTATTATTACCAATCTAGGTCACTAAATTCGAATCATTAATATTTATACTACGAAACTTTAGTGAATTAGAATGGAGCCGCGATCGGGAGTTGAACCCGAGACCTCATCCTTACCATGGATGCGCTCTACCAACTGAGCTATCACGGCATATAACTTGATAATTGTAACAAATTATGACTGTTATACCAAATATTTCAAGTTAAGGTAATAAAGTGCTTTGGCCTAGAAAATAAATGTGATAAAATAGTACTTACGCCGTCTTAGCTCAGTGGTAGAGCAACACTTTTGTAAAGTGAAGGTCCTCGGTTCAATCCCGAGAGACGGCTCCAAGTTTTCAAGTGAGTTTTGACGAGCTGGAATCGTGTAGTGGCAATCACGGAAGACTGTAAATCTTCTGCCTTACGGCTTCGTAGGTTCGAGTCCTACTTCCAGCACCAAATTAAAATACCCCACTCTTGCAGTGGAGTATTTTAGTTTGATACCTGGCGGTATGATTCGTACCTACGAAGTCTTTTGTCCCTGACAAAAGTTCGTAGGTACGGCGTAGCGAATGAAACGAAAAAGTGTTTACATTTTTTCGTGAAAGAGCGGAGGAGCCAGCTTGCTGGCGATGACCTACTTCCAGCACCAAAATGTGTTCGCTGTCCAGCGAAACATATTTTTATGAGCAAATGGAAGAGCCTGTGGCGATGTCCTACTTATTTATATTAATTATTTTGTGGCCAAACGGAGGAGGCCGAAGGCCGCTGTCCTACTTTCAGCACAAAGATATGTAACATTGACAAAAGTAAGGCAATGTAGTATTATTATAACAATAGATTCTTTGACTGATATTTTCAATGTCGTCATCGACATTAGCACATTGAAATAGTCAAATTCATTGAATCAATTTCTAGACCCTATTTATACTTTTTATTAAAACTAAAAAAATAAAAAAAGAGAGGTAAAGAAAAATGTTAGAAATGAATTTGTATTCGAAAGGAATGTTGACCTTAAATAACATTGACAGAGTTGCGGAGTTGTTAATTGAACTATTATCGGGAGAACACTTTGCCACCGTCTCGTCAAATGAGTTGCTTGAATTTATGCCAAAAGTCATGACTAACCAACGGTTGAACAAAGGTTATGAAATGCCTATCGAGGTTAATCGTTACGACGACAAGGACTCTGGTTCAGACATCGCTATTCATGACACAAACTTCACATGGCTTTTTTCAACGACTCTCGAAAACGATCAAGATGATGGTACTTTTAATAATCCATATTTTGCCTTTGATGGCAACAAAGTAACTATTACACATCGTGCTCCAGACGGCTGGAAAATTTATGTAGTTTTTATGGTTGAAGAGAAGGGTGGACATTCCTACTCCTAAATATCAGCTCCGTGCACATCGTGCACGGAGCTGATTTGAATTTTGACTGATATTTTTTAAGCGCTTCGATCCTAGGACCAAAGCGCTTATTTTTGATTATGAGTTGTTCGTCTCATCTGTCAAATATTTTGAAGTTGTTTAATTGCCTTTTTTGATCGTGATGGCAAATTACGCCACCATCTACTTGCAATTTCTGTGGCTTCGCCGCATAGGTAGTAAGAAGTGCCATCCGGTTTTGGAATAGCTGGTACGGAGTTCGCCCTGCCAAGCGCCTCCCTTTCGCAGCGTAAGCAATATAGGTTTGTGCTTGCGCTGTTATCTTCGCGTGAGCGAAATTGTCTACCTCTGTTGCCACAACCCGACACAGAACAATAATAATATTTAGGAACAATAATTTTCTGATAATCGATTGGAGACATGGCATTTGTAGATTCCATTACTTCTATTCGTCTATCCATATTTGTTACTCCTTCACAAGGTGCATAGTCTAAGGAATAAACTCAATACAATCGAGCAACTCACCTAGCTAATGATATCATAACACCAAATACAAATATTGCAATATGACTTGGCGTAATTGACACTATATATAAATAATGAAATACTATAATTGTTATAGAAACCCATCCACGAGGGTTTGCGTGGAGAATGTACTTTAGGAGGTGAGGTTGATGCAAGCCATATTAATGGCTGTTAGCCTATGTTCGGCTAGAAAAAATGGGTGCATATTGTGTGGCAGCAATTTTAAAGAATTAGAATTGGTTATTAAGATAAGCCACACATGGTTTTTGAAATGCCTCAGGTGTCCATCACATACGGAGTTCATAGCGCTCGAAAGAGGCATTGATGCTTCGGAAATCGAGGTAAGAGTAAGGCGATGTCCAATCTTAATTAAACCGAGATTGCTGCCGCATCCTCGACCTCGCCCTCAAAAGCCCAAAAAAGGCACCAAAATAACACAGGAGCTTTGATTAAATTAACAATCAAAGCTCCTTTCCCCTCTTTAGCAATAATTTACATTACTTTTCGTGGTTGACGTATGCGTTTTGGTTGGCCCTGAGGGATAATCATTTTAGCTGCTTTTTCGCGTAGGCTAAGAGATAAGTTTACCTGCCCTGTTCTGTCATAAGCGTCGGCAAGGATATTAAGAGTTTGTGGAATTGGATCTAACTCAACTGCTTTTTCAAGAGATTCGAGCATCTTTTTATTGTTACCTAGTTTTTCTTGGACTTTGGCGTAAGCAATGTGCCTGGAAGCTAAATCACCATCAATAGCTAGGGCTTGTTCGAACGCCAAAGCTGCTTTGTCATAATTTTTGGTTTCGTAATAAATAAGACCGACGTTATGTAAACTGCTGGCACTTGGTTCAAGTGATTGAGCAATCTCAAAACATTCAATGGCATCTTTGAGAGACTGTTGTTTGGCATATAAAATGCCTAGCCGATTGTAAGCACTGGCGTTCCGTTCGTCGACACGAAGAATTGTAAGAAGCGCCTTCTCTGCCCTAAGATATTTTTTACTTTGAAGAGACTCTTGAGCAATTGCCCAGAGCTGACTAAGTTTTTCCGATAATTTTACTGGTAAATCAGTAGCAACTTCGGCAATGGTTTGGTGTTGATAAATAACCCAAGCCCCTAGTAATATGATCAATAATAGACCTAACATATTCAACAACTATTATAACAGATTAGACAGCTAATTGAGCTAAACAGAGTCGAATATTTCCATTCGCCTCAATCCGTTGATAAGCCTTCAAGATAGAATCAATATGTTTTATGGCGTCAATCTGGGGATTTGACGTAATACTTCGCTTTAAAATGTTTGACATATCTGTTAATAATGACAATGCACTTAACCTGTTATCTTTGTAACGGTTTGCAATTAACAGTTTTTGGTATGGAGTCCCAATTAAAAGTTCACGGGCATCGCGTATAATCAGGCTTCTTGATTCAAAATAAGCATCATCACTGCAAAGTCTGGTAATTTCGGCTGGTAATCCATCAGCCATAAATAATATCTGTGAGCGCTTAGTTGTATCTTTTATTTTAAGCGAATCAAGCAACTCTTTTGACTGATCGGTTGTAATTGACCTAATGTTTAGACTTTCCACGCGTGATAAAACTGTTGGTAACAATTTTGAAACCGAATGAGAAACGAGGATAAAATAAACATTTTTGCCTGGCTCTTCAAGCAGCTTTAAAAAGGCATTTTGAGCTTGGTGAGTCATGCGTTCAGCATAATCAATTATAATAATCTGTTTGTCAACGTGTTTTGTGCGAGTATTATCATAAAGTCGCCTCATAATATCAACATTAATGGTACCCTTTTCGATATCAACTTTTTCGTCTTTTTCGGGTAGAATTACGACAGGGGTTGCATTGCAAAGTTCGGCAATATACCGACTAATTGTGCTAAGTCCTACACCTTCGGCACCAGTTAATAATAATGATTGTGGCAAATGTTTAGCGATAGATATTAGTAATTTTTCGCTTGCCGGGTTCATTATTGGTTTCATCCCGTTAGAACTCCTTATCAGGTTTATCGGTACTAGTAATCATTTGATTTATTCGCATCAGTATTAAATATGAGAAAGTATATTGCAGAGTTCTAACGGGATAAATCATAATGAGATATTAGGGAAAAAGCTCGTTAATTCACTAGGAACTGGTGATGTAAATGTTTTGCGTTCGCCGTTTGGAATAGTTATTTCAAGACTATAAGCATGCAAATATAAGCGATCAGTTGCTTTTCCATATACCCTATCGCCAAGGATTGGTGTATTCAGGTACTTCATGTGGACACGTAATTGATGGGTTCGGCCAGTTTTTGGCTGCAGTTTTACTAAAACATATTTGCCATCTGTTGCAACGACTTCGTATTTTGTAATCGCAGACTTACCCTTACTATCAACCCTAAAAGTACTTGGAGCGGCTGGATTACGAGCAATAGGTAGATCAATGTTAGCTTTGTCTAGTTTTGGAATTCCACTTAAGACTGCATAATATGTCTTTTTAGTTTTACGATCAGCAAACTGTTTTTGTAACATTGTCGCCGTATCTTTATTGCGGGCGCCAATCATTACTCCGCTGGTATCGCGGTCGAGTCGGTGAATAATTCCAGCACGATTTGTGTCGACATTATAATCGCTATAGCGTTTAAAAAAGTCAGCAACGGTAAATTCTTCATTTAAAACGCCTTTGGCATGAGATAAAACGCCACAAGGTTTGTTGACCACGATTACATTATCGTCAATATAAATAATTGGAAGTTCGTTGGCACTATAGTCAATATCATCGTCAAACTTTACGGCAATATCATCAATCTCGACGACATCTTGTTTTGGTGAAGTAACAACTTTGCCATTGACGCTAATATGACCGGCTTTGATGTGTTTTTGCCAAGTACTGCGTGATGTTTCGGGATAACGATCAGCTAATTCACTGTCAAGGCGTCGTTTGCTGGATATTACTTCAAATAAATAGCATTCTTTGCCCTTAAAAGGCATGGCGTAAGTAACTTCCTCGTCATTAGGGTTTTTAACTAATCCGCCTTCGATGTTGTTTTTTAACTTTTTAACCTGAGATTCGACATATTTAACGTCGTCTTCGGCTGAATCATCAAACAATATATAGTATTGCTTGCGGAGAAAACGGAAAGAAACCAATGTATTTATTGGATTTGGATGTGTCGTCTTGATTGATTCAACATGACGAGGGACATTATCTTCATTCGCCAGTTTGTAACGGCGCATGACGTCTAGGATATCGCGACTAGCTACTTTAACCATTAATTAGCCCTTGGTCGCAATCCGACAGCCTGCTGAGCTCGTAGCAGTGTTGCATTGGCAATTGGCGTTAAGTCATGTTCAGATTGTTCAAGTTTATTAATTACGGCCTTGTCGTCAACATTTGAAAG
>Ga0209538_1000737_pt1 | contig 18406 bp, 16 predicted proteins | sample BarGraNGADG00211_2_FD_184492 | JGI IMG/M metagenome (GOLD analysis project Ga0209538, IMG submission 184492) | Arctic peat soil microbial communities from Barrow, Alaska - Barrow Graham LP Ref core NGADG0004-211 (SPAdes) (version 2) | ecosystem: Environmental > Terrestrial > Soil > Wetlands >... | reverse complement strand
GCGGAGATCTCGGCGGGTGTCTTCCAGCCGTGGCGCTTGCGGGGCCGGTTGTTCAGCCGGTTCTCGACTTCGCGCAGGTCCAGGGCGCTGTGGATGGACAGGTCGGTGCTCTTGGGGAAGTACTGGCGCAGCCGAGGGTTGGTGTTCTCGTTGCTCCCGAGCTGCCACGGACTTCCCGGGTGGGCGAAGAAGACGCCCTGGTCCAGGACGGCCGCCACGGTGGCGTGGGCGGCCATCTGCGAGCCTTGGTCCCAGGTCAACGACAGCCGCATCGGTTCGGGCAGGCCTTCGAACGTGGCAGCGACGCCGCGGCACACCTTCGCGGCGGTGTGGTCGGTGGGCAGGTGTACGAGCTGGACGTATCCGCTGGGGTGGTTTCGAGTCATCGTCGCAACGCTGACGCTGTTCATCGTGTCAGGGCGGGGGTGAAGACGTCGATCGGGGCCTTCCAGCCGAGGGTCCTGCGGGGCCGGTTGTTGAGGCGGTCTTCGCCCGCTCACGCATGAGCCTCGTCCTCACCGACCAGGAGGTGAACCCCGACACCCCCAGGGCGCTCAGCGCCTGATAGCCACACGAGATCACGCGCCAACCGTCACGCACCACGCCCCCGGACATGACCGTAGGGCGGGTTCGGTGACCCGGGCGATGATGTGTCGGTCAGCTCGCTGCGGCGGCGGGCGCGCTGCGGTAGCCAAGACTCTCGGAGAGCGCGCGTGCGCCCTTGAGCACCAGCTCCGCCAGCTGCCTACGGCTCGCGTCGTTCCATCGGAGCGTGGGGACCGAGATGCTCATGGCCGCCACCATTGTGCCGGTATGGTCACGCACGCCGGCCGCGACGCAGTGGACGTCTTCGTTCGACTCGCTGTCGTCGTACGCCAGGCCCTGCTCCCGGATCTTGGCGATCTCCGCCTTGAGGCGAGACGTAGACGTGATGCTATTCGGGGTCAACTTCTGCAGCGCGCTGCTGCGAGGATAGAGAGCGGTGAAGCCTTCGGGGGAGAGATCAGACAGCAGCATCTTCCCGACGCCGGTGCAGTGGGCTGGCACCCGCAGCCCCACCGCGGAGACCATGCGCACGGGATGGATGCTGTCGACCCGAGCGATGTAGATCACGTCCCGGCCCTCGAGCATCGCCACGTGCACAGTCTCTCCACAGGCAGCGGCAACCTCGTTCGCAACCCGGTGGGACTCGCGCGCGATGTCGAGCTGCTGGGCGAACGCGGCGCCGAGCTGGAACACCCGCACGGCCAGTTGGTAGCGCAGCGGCTGTCCCTGGATCTTGACGAGGTATCGCCGGTCGACAAGCGTACTGAGCAACTCATGCACAGTCGTCCGAGGGAGGCGCAGACGAGTCGCGATGTCGGCAGCCGAAAGCAGGGGCTCATCAAGGAAGAGCTCCAAGATGTCCAGCGCGCGACTCGCAGCGGGAACGGCCCGACTCATCGCCAGTCGCCTGCTTTCCGGATGAAGGTAAGGGTAACAAGCGCAATCTAGGTGTCGATCATGGTCTGGTCAAACGTCGCCCGTGGCGGGTGTGCCCTCGGCCGAGTGGGCGGGCGAACCCATCCTGACCTTTGACTCGACGATGGCTCGGCACTAACTTGTGTACAATGTACTGGCACTTGTTCCATATGTCGAACGTCACTCGTGACCTGACGGCACTGTCTCGGCAGACCCGGTCCCGTCCGGCACGTAGTGACTGATAGGGGTAGGGAGGGTCGTGCGCGGTCTTCGTGGCAAGGCGGTGTTGATAAGTGGCGGGAGCAGCGGCATCGGTGAGGCTACGGCCCGGCGCTTCCTGGAGGAAGGAGCCCGTGTCTTCCTAGGGGGCCTTGACCACGACCAGGTCGTGATGGTCGTGGAGAACCTGAGCCCGCTGGGCGAGGTGTGGGGTACCGCGACGGACGTGAGCGAGGAGTCCGGTGTCGCCGGTCTGGTGCGCGCGGCAGCCGAGGCGCTCGGCGGGATCGACATCCTGATCAACAACGCTGGCGTCGCCTGGCGCGAGCCATTCCTCGACATCACCGTCGAGCACTGGGACCGGATGCTGGCGGTCAACCTCCGCGGGATATTCCTCGTCGCGCAGGCAGTCGCACGGTTGATGGTCGAGCAGGGACGCGGCGGCGTGATCTTGAACATGTCCTCCACCAACGGCCTGGCGGGTGAGGCGGACTACGCCCACTACAACGCGTCCAAGGGCGGTGTGCTCCTGCTGACGAAGTCGATGGCGGTTGAGCTCGCTGCTCACGGGATCCGGGTCAACGCCTTGTGCCCCGGGTACATCGAGACGCCGCTGAACCAGGAGGTGGCCGCCAAGGTCAGCGCTGAATTCGCGAACGACTACGCGGGGCGGAACATTCCGCTGACCCGGACAGGTCAACCGGACGAGGTGGCCTCGGCCTATGCGTTCCTGGCTTCCGACGACGCATCATTCATCACCGGCGCCGAACTCGTCGTGGACGGTGGGCAGACGGCGACGATGTAGCAGGGACCGATGTGAATGGTTCTGATGTGACGGCCACTTGCCCACGGACTAGGGCTGATCTGGGAGAGAACATGACCCACCGAACACTCATCGTTGACGGCCTTCCGCGGCCCGGCGGTGCCTACAGCCACGTCACCTCTATCGGCGGCCTCGTCTTCACCGCGGGGTTTGGCCCGCACGATCCCGAGACTGCAGAAGTGCCGGACGGCATTGCGGCGCAGACCGAGGCCACTCTTTTGAACGTGCGACGGGCACTAGCCGGTGCCGGGCTCGGCCTGGCTGACGTGCTCAAGATGACCGTGCACCTCGCCGAGCTGCAGCGCGACTTCGCGGCCTTCGACACCACGTACGGCCAGATCGTCCCTCAGCCGTATCCGGTGCGTACGACAGTCGGCTCCCAGCTGCTCGGCATCCTGGTCGAGATCGACGTCGTGGCCGGAAGCGACGGCGGCTAACCCATGATGGTCACCCTCGATGCGGCCGACGTCCTGCTACCCGCCGTCGGCGAGCTCTGTGAGGGCCCGTGCTGGGACATCCGCAGCCAGCGTCTGTTCTTCGTCGATATCCTGGCAGGTCGCGTGCACGCGGTGGAGGTCACTGGGGCACGGCACGAGACGTGGGAGGTAGGCGAGCCGATCAGCGCCATAGCCCCTCGGGACGCTGGTGGTTGGGTCGCCGCGGTGGAGCGGGGCTTTGCTCTTTTCGACAACGACTGGCACCGACTGGGCGAGGTCCTGGCTCCGGCGCAGCGGCCCACACGGCTCCGCTTCAATGATGGTCGCGGCGACCCCCGCGGCCGCTTCTGGGCTGGGACCCTCGCATACGACGGCACTCCTGGCGCGGCCTCGCTCTACTGTCTCGACACCGACAGCACAATCACCGAGATGCTGCATGGCGTCACGAACTCTAACGGGCTCGCCTGGTCAGCCGACGCAGGCACGATGTACTACGTGGATACCGGGCTCGGGACGGTCGACGCCCTGGCCTTTGACGCCGACCGCGCCCTCCTCAGCGACCGTCGAACCCTGGTCAAGCTGGCGCCCGGCGAAGGAGATCCCGACGGCCTGACGATCGACAGCGAGGGTTTCTTGTGGCTCGCGCTTTGGGACGGCGGCTGTATCCGTCGGTACACCCCGCGCGGGGAACTGGAGCGCACGGTCCGGCTCCCGGTGGAGCGCGTGACCAGCATGGCGTTCGGAGGACCCGACCTTGAAGACATATTCATCACTACAGCCTGGCAAGGGCTGACCCCGACCCAGCGCGCCGAGCAGCCACTGGCCGGTTCGGTCTTCTACTACCGACCCGGGGTCACCGGGCTGCCGCCAGCGTCGTTCGCGGGCTGACTCGACGCTCAGAAGTAGGTCCGGACCACGTCCACGATCGTCTCCTCCTCGTCCAGGATCGGGATCCATCGCCATTTGTCGAAGGTCGTGCAGGGATGTGAGATCCCCAGGCCGACCTCGTCTCCGGGTACGAGATTCGAGGCTTCGGGAACCGTGACGATCGCATGCTGGTCGAAGAGTTGGCGGACGAAAGCGTTGCCGAGGTCCACCGGTTCGCCCGCCACGGTTCGTCCGCGCAACGGCACGGGCAACCCGGCATCGAAGGACAGGTCTCGACGCCCGGCTCCGACGACCGCGGTTCCTCTCTCGGGCCGGGACAGCACGGGGGCCCAAACCTCGAGCGCCGGAAGCAGCCCTGGAACCGAGCCAGCGCGTTCGAATGCCGAGATGGACCGATATAGGCCATGGTCATGCGTCGCGTAGCAGCCGCTCCGCAGCACTACCCGCCAGGACGAGTCGCCGGCAAGAGCCGAGACAACGATATCGAAGTATGCCGAACCGCCTGCAGTCACCACGGGCACTGCCGCGAAGCAGCCCTTGGCTGACAGCGCGCCCGCCAACTCCCCCAGCCGGTCGCAGAAGACCCGCACGGCACCCAGTGTGAGCTCGGCGGTCGGTGCGGTCAGAGTGCCCTCGTAGCCAGCCACACCGATGAGCGACAGGCAAGAGCTGCGTCCTACAGCCTCGGCGACGCGCACGGCCTCGTCCTGCGTCCTGGCGCCGGTGCGACCGTTCTCGTGCCCGAGTTCGACCAGCACAGCGAGCCGCCCGGTGAACCCATCGTGCGCAAGTTGCTCGGTCAAGAGCCGCACCCCGCTGACGCTGTCCACATAGCAGGCGATCGACGCCTCAGGATGCTCGGCGAGCTCGCGACCCAGCCAGGCGATTCCGCCAGGATCCGTGACCTGGTTTGCGATCAGGACGTCGCTCACGCCAAACCGGCGGAACACGCGCGCTTGCTGGGCGGTCGCTACCGTGACACCACCAGCGCCGCGCTCGAGCTGTTCAGCGAGGATCTGCGGCGACATCGTGGTCTTGCCGTGGGGGTACAGCGTCACGCCGGCGTCGGCACAGAAGCTCGCCATGAGATCGAGGTTTTGTTGCAGGGCTGCTTTGCGAAGATGCGCCCGAGGACTTCCGAGCCAGCCTCCGTGGACGACCGTGCGTCGTGCCACAAGTTCGGCGGCGGTGACCGGCGACCGGTGTGCAGGGCCGCCGAAGCCCTTCTCATCCGGGTCGATCGGGAGGTGTCGGATCGCCTCGACGCGAGTCAGTTCGATGATGCTGCCGATCACAGTGCCGCCCTTCCAGGAACTTGACATCACGCGGTGACCTGCCACGCTAGGCATGTCCAAACACGGAACAGTGTACGAGATACCGAACAGCAGGGCCAAGATGGCAATAGCCACCATAGTGGTCGAGAGAGATGAGGAACCAATGACCGCCAGCGTTGATGTGGACCTTGTGGAGCATGCCAGGGCCGCGGCCGTGACAGCCATGCGCGAGATGGTCGCGGACCTGCACGCCGAACTCATTGCCTACCGGCTCGTGGCCTGGACTGCGGGCAACGTGTCGGGTCGGGTGCGTGTGACCGGAGGGCCTGACCTGATGGTAATCAAGCCGAGCGGGGTCTCGTACGCCGACCTCACGCCGGAGTCGATGATCGTCTGCAACCTCGACGGTCAGGTGGTCGCCGGTGATCTCTCGCCGTCCAGCGACACCGCGGCGCATGCGTATGTCTACCGCGCGATGCCGCAAGTCGGGGGGGTCGTCCACACCCACTCGACCTACGCGTCTGCCTGGGCCGCACGCGGCGAGGCGATACCGTGCGTGCTCACGGCCATGGCCGACGAGTTCGGCGGCGAGATCCCCATTGGGCCGTTTGCGCTCATCGGCGATGACACCATCGGCCAAGGGATCGTCAGCACGCTGAGCGGGCACCGCTCACCGGCGGTCCTCATGAAGAACCACGGAGTCTTCACGATCGGGCGTACCCCCCAAGATGCCGTCAAGGCCGCGGTGATGTGCGAGGGCGTCGCCCGCACCGTCCATGTCTCACGCCAGCTCGGCGCGCCTCTGGCCATCTCCCGAGAGAACGTGGACCGGCTGTACGTTCGCTACCAGAATCGCTACGGACAGCGCTGAGCGCAGTGGCCCGCGATGAGGCCCAGCCGGTAGTCAAGCGTCGGGCAGGTCTCAGACCGAGCCTGAGCCGCTAGCTGCCCCATTCAACTCGCCTCGACCACTGGCGTCCCTCGTCACGCCCGCGCTCACCTCGACGCCGCAGCAGTTCGGACTGCCGGCGAACTTGGGTCCATTCGAAGCGGCAGTGCCGGACACGGTCCTCCGTGAGTGTCCCCGAGCAGCCGCAGACCGCCTCGCGATTGCCCCCACCAAGACCGCGGGCGGCACGGGTGCGCGCTTGGGAGAATCCGAAAGCACACCAGCAGGACCTCCACCGTTCGGGCCTCTGTTCCGCCGTGCGACGGTGACAGCCGTAGCATCTCGACCGCCACGCCCAAATGGAACGGCAGAGCCGCAGGCGGCTGACGGCACTGACCCTCACGGGCGCGCATGCACTCTCCGAGAGCCTCGGCGACCGCGCCGCGCCTGTCACCAACGCGAGCCGACCAACCCGTCATTGTCCGCGTCACCGCCGGATCCGCTCATCCCCTCGGCCACGCGACGCCACGCCCGTGCCACCCGCACCCGGCCCTCTGGTCTTTGACTACCGAAGCCTGCTACCTATATGATCATTCGACTAGCCGACATGCGTTCGATATATCGAACCCGATGACAGGAGCCGACGCATGACCCCCCCTCGCGACGAGATGATCGAGGCCCTGCAGCAGAAGCTTCCGGAGCTGCATTGATGGGGGGCCCCGTCCTGCCAGTGGACCTGGTCCGCTGGTGCAGTGTCCCGGCCGACGAGCTTGTCGGACACCCGGATCTCCGCGTCCCGTTTCGTCTTTGTGCCGACAGCGCGGAGATGGGCTCGATCATGGCCCGCGAGCTGGTCGCGGAGATCCGGGAGAGTGCCAACGAGGGGCGGGCGCTGCGCGTCATCATCCCGTGCGGACCCAGCTCCTGGTATCGCCCCTTCACCGACCTTGTCAACGCCGAACGTGTCGATCTGTCGCACCTGATCGTCTTCCATATGGACGAGTGCCTGGACTGGCAGGGCAAACAGATTCCCCGTGAACACCCCTACAGCTTCCGCGGGTTCATGGAGCGCCACTTCTACGGGCCGGTGGCGAGCGAGCTGACGGTGCCCGAGGCCAACCGGCACTGGCCAGACCCGGAGAACCTGGCCGCCCTGACGCGGACCCTGCTGGACGAGCCGGCCGACCTCGCGTACGGCGGATGGGGGCAGGACGGCCACATCGCCTACAACCAGGCGAGACGGCATCCGTTCAGCCCGGTGACCGTGCACCAGCTGCGCGAGTCCACGGCGCGGGTGCAGGACAACAACATCGACACCGTCATCGCGTTGGCTCAGCGCACCTTCGGCGGCGCCTACCAGTTCGTGCCCCCGATGTCCGTCACGCTCGGGCTGAAAGAGGTCCTCGCCGCCCGGAAGGTCCGACTCTTCAGCGACACCGGCTCGTGGAAGCAGACCGCACTACGCGTCGGCCTGTTCAGCCCGATGACCGCGGAGTACCCCCTCACGCTGTTGCAGGAACACCCCGACGCCCTGCTGACCGCGACCCAGGAGACCGCCCAGCACCCGATCAGCCTGCACCCCGAGTGGGACCTCGGCGTGCAGCCATGACCACCTCACGCGACTACGACGTCGTGGTCGGAACCGGCGGCATCGGCTCAGGCATCTTCTTCGCCCTCGAAGGAGACCACACCCTCGGCCGGGAGGAATCCCGGGCCGCCAACCTCCTCGACCAACGGGACTACTGCAAGCTCCACATCGTCAGCCACTACGTGCAACAGCTCATGGGACCCGACTTCCCCGTCATCCCCATCGGCAAAGTCGGCGACGACGACCGGGGACACACCGTCACCGAAGAGATGCGCAACGCCGGCCTAGACACCTCCTACGTAACCCAATCGGACTGTCCGACGCTGTTCTCCGTCTGCTTCCTCTACCCAAACAGTGACGGGGGCAACCTCACCACAAACACCTCGGCCAGCCAGGACGTCGGGCCCGGGGACGTCCGACGAGCGCGACCGGTCTTCGAGGCGCATCGGGCGCGCGGCGTGGCGATGGCGCTGCCCGAGGTCCCGCTCGAGGCAAGGGCCGCCCTGCTCGAACTGGCGACAGAGCATGGCTTCCTGCGGGTGGCCACCTTCGTCGCTGGTGAGGTTGACGAAGCCATGACTCATGGACTCCTTCGCCAGGTCGACCTACTTGCTGTCAATCTCGACGAGGCCAAGACAATCGCCGGCTGCTCCGAGGATGACCCACCTAGCGAGGTCGTGGATGCCACGCTGCGTCGCCTCTCGTCAGTGAACCCGAGGATCCGCGTGGTCGTGACCGCTGGCCGGCATGGCAGCTGGGCGTGGGACGGGCGATCGCTCACACACGCTCCCGCACTCGAGGTCGCCGTGGTCAACACCGCCGGCGCCGGCGACGCCCACCTCGCGGGCCTCATCGTCGCCACGGTGCGCGGCTTCGACCTGGCTACGGCCAACCGGTTCGCAGCGCTCGTCTCAGGACTGAAGGTCACCAGTCATCACACCATCGAGCCCGGACTCACTCTGGCGGCACTGTCCACGGCCGCGCAGGCCCACGGCGTCCGCCTCGACCCGTCACTGTTCCAGTTCGTCTAGCGCGCCACCCGAAAAGGTCAGCGATGCAAATCCCCGAAGTCCCGACGGCCACATTGTTCGGTACGTTGCCGGACGGTCGATCGGTCGAGGCGTACCGCCTCACCAACCGCTGCGGCATGTCGGTCACCGTCCTCACCTACGGCGGGACGCTCCAGGCGATTGACGTGCCGGACGCGAGAGGCGAGCGCCGCAATGTGGCGCTCGGGTTCGCCACTCTCGACGGCTACCTGACCGGCGACCACTACTTCGGTGCTGTCATCGGCCGGGTGGCCAGCCGGATTGCCGGTGCCCGATTCGAGCTCGACGGAACCACATACTCGCTGCCACCCAACGACCCACCGTCAAGCGTCCACGGCGGAGAGAAGGGCTTCAACACCAGACTCTGGGCCGCCCAGCCGTCAGCAGACCCGGACTCCGTGGCGGTCCGGCTGGAGTACGTGAGCGCGGACGGGGAGGAGGGATACCCCGGCACTCTGGCGACGGAGGTCACGTACCGGCTCGCCGCTGAGGAGAACACGCTCCGGTTCGAGTACCGCGCAACCACAGACCGGCCAACGGTCGTGAACCTGACCAACCATTCCTACCTCAACCTCTTGGGCGAGGGGTCAGGGAGCGTTCTCGACCACGAGGTCCAGCTGTACGCAGACCAATACCTGCCGCTGGACCCACAACTGATCCCCACCGGCGAGCTAGCACCGGTCGCTGGCACACCCTTGGACTTCAGGACCCCGCACCGAATCGGCGAACGTATCAGGATCGGTTTCGCCCAGCTGGTCGTCGCCCAGGGCTATGACCACAACTATGTGGTCACCCACCCTGCCGGCCTTGAGACCAGCCTGGTACCGGCGGCCCGAGTCTACGAGCCGGTCAGTGGGCGGACACTAGAGGTCTGGACAACCGAGCCCGGGCTGGACGTCTATACGGGCAACTTCCTGGACGGCAGCCTGGTCGGCACCGGCGGTGCGACCTACCGCCAGAGCGACGGCCTGGCAATCGAGCCGGAGCACTTCTCCAACTCGCCCAACACCGCGCACTTCCCATCGGTTGTGCTGCGCCCCGGAGAGGTCTACCGGTCTACCACGGAGTTCCGGTTCGGCGCTCAGCAGCCCGGGCGTCGCTCAACCGTTGACGGCACTTCAAGTCAGTGACGGAATGAGAACCCGCTGAGCCGCGAAGAAGGCGACCAGCACCGCCAGGATGGCGACCACGTTGCCGCCATCACTCCAACCCGCTCAGCGCGACGCCGGCCCTGGAACGTCGTCGGAGCTTGCTTCGCAGCGCGCCTCTACGGTCGCCGCCCATCACGATCAACGGCCAAGCGAACTGGCCCAGCTGACCAGGATGCAACCACCGCGGCGATCCGAGGGCTGATCGCGCCAGCGGGACCACGACGAACCACAGAGTCAGGCGAGAGGGACGAGAGCGTGCCAGAGTCCGCGCAAGAGTCAGCGCCGTGCGCGTCCCCTGGGCGCCGACTGAGCGCGAGCCCACGTCGGACCTGCTCGGGTCTAGACGCTGTGTGCCGCCCTCGGCATCAGCGGCCACTGACCGTACATCGCGCTCCGCCTGACCTGGAATGGGGTCTGGTTGGGCGGAGCGGGCCTGCTGACAATCGCCCCGGGCTCGACGCTCCGGTTGGCGGACCTACGCGCGACTTCAAGGCCACCTCCATTCATGCGGCCCGGCGGGGCGCGCGCATTCGGCGTCGCAATGGGTGCTTCATCTACCGCGGCCCGCCCCGGCTGACCGTCGTGGGCGGTGGCGCAACGGCCGTCGGTGCGGCCAGCTTCTTCGGCGCGCCGGCTGGGGTCCCTTTCGTGCGGACGAGTTGCGGCTTGCGGCACCGTCAGAGTGCGAGGAGGGTCTTCCCGCTGGGTGGACGGACCTTCGCAGCGTCACCGGCGTGCTTCGCTCTTCTTGCAGACCCCGGTCGCGCTGACCAGTACGGACATAGTCCGCAGCTCCGGCTACGGGCTTCCCACGTCGGGCCGATGACTGCGGAGTGCTCCCATCTGCCGAAGCGGGCCGACAGGCCACGATGCTGGGTCCGGGACCGCGCGTCCGCTCATCGCTCGGGGAGGTCGCCCGTCAGTACGCATCGCCAGCCGTGTTGCTCCACACCTCCGCTGTGGCCGCACTGGTCGGCGCAACTCCTGCGGGAGTGGCCGCGGCACTAGCCCTTCAGGCCGGTGAAGGCGATCCCTTCCAGGATGCGCCGTTGGAAGAAGACGAAGAGAGCGATCATCGGAAGGCTCGCGAGCAGCGCCCCGGCCATCAACACCGGGTAGTTCGTCAGATGCTCGCCCTGGAGGGCGGCCAGGCCGGCCGACACGGGCATCTTCTCCGGGTCTGTGTTGACCACCAGAGGCCACAGCAGGTCGTTCCACGACCAGATCGCCGTCAAGATCGCAAGAGCGAGCATGCCCGGACCGCTCAGCGGCAGCATGATGCGCCAGTAGATCTGGAAGGGGTTGGCCCCGTCGATCCGGGCCGCCTCGCCGAGCTCGGTGGGCAACTGCAGGAAGAACTGTCTCATCAAGAAGGTGCCGAACGCGCTGAACATCCCTGGCAGCACCAGCGCCGGGAGGCTGTTCAGGAGACCGAGCCACTGCATGATCTGGTAATTCGGGATGAGGAACAGCTGAGATGGCACCATGAGTACCGAGAGGAAGAGGCCGAACAGGAGCCCGCTCCCGCGGAACCGCAGGCAGGCGAACGCGTAGCCGGCCATAGAGCAGAAGAGCACTTGCCCAGCAGTCCGCCCAGCCGTCATGAGAATCGTGTTTGCGAGCTGGTGGCTGAACGGGAGCGAGTCGAATACCGCAGCATAGTTGCCCCACTCGAACGGATGCGGGATTAGCGACGGTGGTGTGTGTGTTGACTCAGCGAACGTCTTGACCGATGTCACGAGCTCGAGCAGGAACGGAACGACCATAAAGACAGCACCGAGTGACAGGACCAGGTGCGGAAGGACCTTCCGCCACGCGCCGCCCTGTCGCCTGGACTTGCGAGACGCGGCCGCAGTCTCACTCATAGTGGACCCATCTCTTCTGCATCCGGAACTGGATTGAGGTGAAAACCAGGATGATCGTCAGCAACAGGAAAGCGATGGCCGCGGCGTAGCCCCCTTGCGAGTCGAGGAACGCCTTGTGGAAGAATAGGAATACCACCGTCTCGCTCTTTGCCAGAGCCGGATTGGACTTCCCGATCATCATGTAGACCAGGTCGAACGCCTGGAGGGCGCCGATGATGGTTATCACAGTCACGAAGAAGATTGTCGGGCTCAACAAGGGGATCGTAATGTGACGGAACTGGGCGACCCGCCCTGCGCCGTCAAGTTCCGCCGCCTCGTATAATGTGCGCGGGATCACCTGCATTCCGGCGATGAAGAGCACCATGTTGTACCCGATCGAACCCCACACCGAGACGACGGCGACCGCGTAGATGGCGGTGTCCGGATTGGCCAACCAGGACGTCCCGTGAATGTGGATCAGACCCAGCGCCCAGTTGATCGCTCCGTAGTCCCCGTTGTACAACATCTTCCACATGATTGCGATTGATGCCGGAAGCGTGACTGTGGGGAGGAAATAGATCGTCCGGTAGAGACCCAGGCCCCGCATCCCCGGACGGTTCAGCAGCACCGCCACCACCATGCCTATCGGCACGCTCAACAGCGTGACGATAGTGAAGATCGCCGTACTGATCAGCGAGTTCCTGAGTTCGGGGTCAGTGAACAGCTCGCGATAGTTGTCGAGCCCCGACCAGTCGTGACCGCCGAACGGACCCCAGGTGGTGAACGAGTAGTAGAACGTCTGGAACGTGGGCCAGATGCAGAACACTGCGAGCCCCAGGGCTGTGGGTGCCACGAACAAGAGCGCCCATCGCGCATCTTTGCGGTGCAGGGTCGACTGCCTGGGATACGGGGACACCTTGCCCGGTGCCCGGGGCGGGTGCCCCATCCTCTTCATGGACACCCGCCCGCGACTGGTCACGCTCGGCACATCCGGCCCCCTACTGGTTCTCCTTGGCCAGGGCCGCGTTCATCTCGTCCGCAACATGCTTCGCCGCGTCCTCGACCGATTCCTGGCCGGACCAGGCCGCAGCGAACTCCTTCAAGGCGAAGTCACTCCAAGCAGCGGAACTCACGGACGACGGGTACGCGCTGGTGAAGGCCAGCTCATCGACGAACGTCTGCAGGTGGAACTCCGGCGTGGCCTTGACCCATGCGTCCGTGGTCCCCTTGTACGCGGGGATCACCGCACCGGTGGCAGCCAGGATGTCCGCAGCCTCCTTCGAGCCCAGGAACTTCACGAACTGCCACGCCTCGATGGGGTGCTTGGTCTTGGCGTAGATCGCGTTGCCGAGCCCATTGCTGACCCCCCCGACCTGCTCCCCCTTGGGCATGGGCGCCACGTCGACGTTCTCCTTCGCGTATGGGATGTTGACCATCGACAGGACGGACCAGGAGCCACCGTAGAGCATGGCGACCTTGCCGGAGGTGAACATATCCAACGGGGCGGTGTCGGTCATCTGAGCCAGCGTGGGGGAGGCGTGGTACTTGTTGATCAGGTCGACCCAGAACTGAAGTCCCTTGATCGCCTCCGGTGAGTCGTATCCCGACGACTTTCCGTCCGGCGAGATGATGTGCCCACCTGCTTGAAGGATTGTGTTGTAGTAGTTCAGCTGGTCCGCCGCGTTCGCAGCGATGCCGTAGATGCCCTTCGACGAGTCGGTCAGCTTCTGTGCGGCGGCCGTAAGATCCGCCCAGGTCCAAGACGCGTCAGGGAACTTCACTCCTGCGTCAGTGAAGAGCTTCTTGTTGTACCAGAGGCCTACCGCGTCGACGTCCTTCGGCAGCGCGTAGATCTTGTTGTCCCACTTGTATGCATCGGCGATCGCGGACACGTAGTTGCTCATGTCCACGTTGTCCTTGGCCACCTGGTCGCTGATTGGGAGAAGAGCCCCACCCTTGGCATAGAGCTTGAAGTTCGGGATGTTCATCCAGAATACGTCCGGCGCACTGCCGCCCGTGACGGAAGTCTGCAACTTCGTCCAGTACTGCTCCCATGGCGTGAGCTGGACGTTCACGGTGATGTTCGGGTTCTCCGCGTGGAACTGGGCGGCAAGTTTCTGCATGGTTGCGAATTGCGGCTGTTCCCATACGGAGTAGGACAACGTGACCGACGCGCCCGCGGTGCTGTTGCTGCTTCCGGAGCCTGAGGTGCAACCGGCCAGGAGCAGAGCGAGAACTGCGGTCAAACCGAGAAGAGTCCGTCTTGAGCGGGTCAAGTGGGTTCTGGCCCGTCGACTGGGTTCCGACATGATGCGGTCCTTTCTTCGTGCTTCAGGCTACCGGGTGACACTTCGTAGATCGGTGCGCATAGCGACATGGCCGCCGGCTCAACGGCAGACAGGGCATCGAGCGTTTCCGCCGAAGACCTGCTCTCGCACCTGCGGCGAGACGCACAGCCCAAAGACGCGCGCGTTGTGCCGTCCGAGGTAGTTGTGAATGTCAACAACGGGAAAGACGGCCCCGACACCCGAGAGTCTCGGGAAACGAAGCGTGGACTGCGGAACTTCGCTCGGTCTCAGGACGATGAGGCTGTTGGATCCGGACAACGCCACCCCGCTCTTGTTCGAGATACGGAACACTGTTCGATCCGCAGGTCCAGTGTTGCCTCATGCGGGGGTTCTGTCAAGAGTTGAGGAAGACCGGCCCGGACGTCGGAAGACGGTCCCGAGCTCGCGGCCTTGCCGGCACTGTGCGGACACGCACCCCAGCTGTCTGTCGGCGGCCGACGCCGGCTGTAGGCCAGGACAGATGGGATCTGTCCCATACCCGCGCGACCGGTCTTCGCCCCCATTTGCGTTCATGCTCGCCGTGACCAGAGGCGCCACGGACGCCATCGCTCTCCTGAACTGAGGAGCACGCTCGCCAGTGTCACGGCCGGCAACATGATGTTCTCCTGTATAGCCCCTGTCTGGGGGCGGCCTGTAGCTGGATCTGACCGCAGCGCCGATCTCGCAATCCGTCCTCGAGATAGCAGTCGATGCACGGATGAGGGAGCTCCCCACTTCGGGACTGCGCTGGACGGAGCGGATCCCTGCCGCACCGGGTATCCGGCAGGCAGTGTTCATGGCGTCTCTCACATACAGGTGGGCAGTGGACTCTCGCCCGCAAGGCGACTGGCCCCCGCCGACCACGCCGCTCTCCATCCGCGCTTCAGTGCGGAGCGGAAGGCGACCCCGGGCGGCACCTCGGCCGCGTCTCGCCTCAAGCGCGAGATCGCCGAAGTCCGGGATCGGGGTCTGGCGCAGCACGGCCGCGAGTCGAACGAAGACGTCCGCTGCGTCGAGACCGACGTGCGTGTCCACACCGGCAAAAAGGTGGCAGCCATGAGCATCTTGGTCCCCACGCCCCGATGGAACGACGCGAGCCGCGGGCAGCTGACGGACCTGGTGCTCGCGGGCGCACACACTATTCCCGAGAGCCTCGGCCACCGCGACGCGCTCGCCGCCACCACGAGCCGTCCAATACATCGTCGCCCGCGTCCCCACCGGAGCCGCTCATCCCTTCGGCCACGCGACGCCACACCATCGCCACCCGCACGCGACCTTCCGATCTTTGACTACCGAAGCCCGCTATCCATATGATCATTCGACTAGCCGACAGCCGTTCGATATACCGAACCTGAGAATCGGAGCCAACGCATGACACCCCCCGCCGTCGAGATCCCGCTTGGGTCCTACCAACCGAGAGCGCGGCTCGTGTTGCCTGAGCACCACGTCACTGTCGCCCGGTTCCCGGCCGTCGACGCACATTCTCACCTGGGCCGATGGCTCAGCGACTGGGTCGGACGTGAGGGCGAGTGGCTCGTGTCTGACGTCTCAGGCTTCCTCGACGCGATGGCGCAGTACAACATCCACGGCTACGTGAACCTCGACGGCCGTTGGGGCGAGGAGCTGCGGGAGAACCTCGAGCGCTTCGACCACCAGCACCCCGGTCGCATCGCCACGTTCTGTCACATCGACTGGTCTCTGCTTCAGCGCCCGGATGCGGCGCGGGCCCTCGTCGCGAACCTAACGGAATCCGTGGCGGCCGGGGCGGCAGGCGTCAAGGTCTGGAAGGATCTCGGGCTGCACGTGCGCGATGCTCAGGACCGATTGGTGCTCCCCGATGACGAGCGCCTCGCTCCCGTTTGGGCTGCCGCCGGCGAGCTCGGGATCCCGGTGTGGTGGCACGTCGCCGATCCGGTCTCGTTCTTCGACCCCATAGATGGGAAGAACGAGTACCTGGAGATGCTCTCCGAACGGCCAGACTGGTCGTTCAGCGGCCCGCAGTTCCCCTCGTTCGACAGGTTGATGGAGAGCCTGGAGACGGTCGTTTCGTCGCATCCGGGCACGACTTTCGTGGCCGTGCACGCAGGCTGCTACGCAGAGAACCTGGGCTGGGTCAAGAGGATGTTGGACACCTACCCGAATCTGCACATCGATATCGCCGCGCGACTCGCGCAACTCGGCAGGCAACCGCGGGCCATGCGCGAACTCTGTCTCGCCCACCCAAACCGGGTCCTGTTCGGCACTGACGAGATCCCGCCCACAGGTGAGAGCTATCCCACGCACTTCCGCTTCCTAGAGACCGCCGACGAGCAGTTCCCGCACGCAGACGACCTGCAGATGGGGCGCTGGGCGATCTCCGGGCTGGACCTGCCAGACGACGTACTCCGGAAGATCTATGGAGAGAACGCCAGGCGGCTCGTCCCGCGCCTTGCCCCATCGCTTGACCACCGAAATGAGGAGCTATGACCAAGATCGCCATGATCGGAGCGGGCGGCTACGTCTTCCCGCTGCAGCTGATCAACGACTTCCTGTCATTCCCGAGCAGCAACGGAGCTACGTTCGCGCTGATGGACATCGACCCGGTGTCGCTGGGGCGCACGGCGCGGCTGGCCCGGCGGCTGGTAGAAGCGCACAACCTCCCCGCCAAGATCGAGCCGACCACGGACCGGAAGGTGGCGCTGCGCGATGCGGACTTCGTCGTCGTCTGCTTTCAAGCCGGCGGACGCGAGGCATACGCGGTGGACATGGAGATCCCGCGCAGGTACGGCGTCGACCAGACCGTGGGTGACACTTTCGGCCCGGGCGGGGTGTTCCGCGGTCTGCGGTCGATGAAGGCTCTCGACGAGATCACCAGCGACATGCGTGAACTCTGTCCGGACACGTTGCTGCTCAACTATGCCAACCCGATGGCGATCAATTGCTGGTTCGCCTCAGCCGAGGGAATCAGGACCGTCGGGCTGTGCCACTCAGTGCAACACACCGCGGACGAACTCGCGGACATCATGGGCCTCGAGCCCGGGCTGTGGTCGTTCCGTGCCGCCGGGATCAACCACCAGGCTTGGATCCTGGACTTCAAGCACCGCGGCGTCGATGCTACCGCCGAGATGCGGGCCGCGGTGGACGCCTACCACCGTGGCGCAGCAGAGCCCGTGCGCCCTCTCGATGAGCTGTACGCCGGTGGCCGGGAGGGCGTCCGCACGGCCATCATGAAGCTCACGGGCTACTTCCAGACCGAGTCCAGCCACCATGCCTCTGAGTACTATCCGCACTTCCGCCAGACTCCGGATTCGGTCAAGGCCTACCTTCCCGAGCGATGGGACTACCTGGAGATCACCAGCGGCGACAACGAGGCCGAGCTCGAGCAGATGGCGACAGAGTTCGCCAAGGGAACCCTCGCTGTTAGTGAGGAGTACGCAGCGCGGATCATCGACTCGGTGCTCACCAACACGCCGAGGGCCATCTACGGCAACGTGCCCAACACCGGCCTGATCCCCAACCTGCCGGACGGGTGCTGTGTGGAGGTTGCCTGCCTCGTCGACCAGAACGGCGTGCAGCCCACCTTCGCGGGCGACCTGCCAGCCGCATGCGCGGGCATCAACCTAGCGTCGATCGGCTACCAGAAATGTGTCGTTGAGTCGTACCGCCAGCGGTCAAAGAAGCTGGTCTACGCCGCGGTCTCGCTCGACCGACTGACCAGTTCGCTGCTGACGCTGGACCAGATCCGGGCGATGTGCGACGAGATGATCGAGGCCCAGCAGCAGTGGCTCCCAGAACTTCATTGATGCGAGGCCCCGTCTTACCGGAGGACTTGGTCCGCTGGTGTAGGTCAGCCTTTAACAGTGGCATAGACAAGAGAACACTCCTTGGGTAGGACGGCTTGGATTCGTTGGTTTAAACACAGTCTTCTTAAACACAGTCTTCCTAGTGTCGCGTGTCGTAAATGACTTTCTAGTCGTTGGTTGAGACAATGGCTCATGTCGCGAGCAGAGCTGTTGGTGTTGCGGGCCGGGGACCAGGGTCCCGGCAAAGTCGTGTTTCAGCAGGTGAGGAGCAGTTCGACGGGCCGGGCGGCGTTGCGGGCGTGATGTCGGGTGGCTGCGGCGATGCTGCTGGCCCCGCTCAGGCGCAGGACGCTGATCGCGGTGGAGCGCAGGATCGCCATGACGCGGGGTGCGTGGCCGCCCACGCACGGTCGCTGAATGGTCCGAGGGTCTCTGCGGTACTTCACGCCAACCTCAGAGGCGGCGGGCCTCCGCCCGAGTCCGCCCCTGTCCGCGACCGTCCGGCGGCGACCGGCGCGTACGAAATGCGTACATCGACGCCGAAGGCCCTCCCGCTCCGAAGAGCGAAAGGGCCTCTGACCTGCACTAACGTTGGTAGCGGGGACAGGATTTGAACCTGCGACCTCTGGGTTATGAGCCCAGCGAGCTACCGAGCTGCTCCACCCCGCGTCGTT
>Ga0209538_1000735_pt1 | contig 18414 bp, 46 predicted proteins | sample BarGraNGADG00211_2_FD_184492 | JGI IMG/M metagenome (GOLD analysis project Ga0209538, IMG submission 184492) | Arctic peat soil microbial communities from Barrow, Alaska - Barrow Graham LP Ref core NGADG0004-211 (SPAdes) (version 2) | ecosystem: Environmental > Terrestrial > Soil > Wetlands >... | reverse complement strand
ACTTTGTATTTTGTGCGAGCCTGGTTAATAACAAACAATATGAACTATAACTGATCTGAGAAGCCTCATTAACAAATATTGATGCGTATTCATTACCTAAAACCTTCTCTGTACGATCTTTATCGTCCAGTCCCCCTATCCATATCTGAGATCCATTATCAAATTGATAAAACCAGTCTGTTTTATTCTCTAATGGATGAACGCCTGAGAAGCATAATAATAATACTTTAGGAATTGTATCATGCCAAAGGCTCTGTTTAGCATGGTTAAATGCAAACCGGACGATCAAATGTCTTGAACCAGGTTCTTTTAACGCCCTTAAAATTATTGTGCGAATAATTATAAATGATTTTCCAGACCGGGAACCTCCGTATAAGAGAATAAATTTAGCTACACTTCCAAGTAATTTAACTGCTATTTTTTGCGCTAATGTCTTTTTGAAGGTCATAAATTCTTATCATCTGAATCGAAGTTAAGAGTGACGCTGCCGGAATGAGCAACATCTAATTTGTCGCCATATTTCTTAGGTTGTAACTTTGCAAGCAACCATTTGCGCGAATCAACTCTTAAGCGATCCCTGTTAACAACTGCATTGTCAATTACCTCCCTGCCATCCTTTAAAATTATCATGTCCCCACTAATATTATCAGCTATTTCAAGTATCTCATCTGCCATTAAATCAGCTCGATCCTCGCACGCGCGCGTGTAAATTTGCGACCTTGCCTCATCTTTTAGCATTCCATAGAAAGTACTTGCAGACATTCGGCCTTTCAGTGATGCAATAAGAGAATTACCCTTCTCTGAAATCTCATTAATAATTTCATCGAATATTTTATTAAGCTCTATTTTCCCTTTTGGTGCTGCCATTTATTTGTTTTGTGTATTATTTAATCTTATTTGTTGTATCCGGCACCATTTCACATTCCACGGACGTACATCCGCCTTGGTAAAACTCATACATCCTTGCTTTATAGTCCTCAATATCTGTTATCATATCGTAACAGACAGTATCGTTAACTGCATTCCCATAAATGATAGCAGTACATTCCCAGCAAATATCAGGTATGTTTTTTTCTTCACAAGAAAGCATAAATACAAATCCAATCAATAATAGCAGTTTCTTCATAGGTTAGTTTTTAAATATCGGGTTTTTCTTTAATATCTTTTCATGTTCAATATTCACGATGCGAGGCATTTTTAGAGTTATTTTGACATAAAGTCCCTTTTTTACCGGTTTCTTTGGCATTGCTTTTTTCACAAATTTAAATTATCTGTGAAATTACACAATACTTATTTTATGTAATTCTAATGATTAATACTGTGGTTTGTAATTCATTCATGATCTGTTTATTTCCTCCTGCTCAAACATTTTTTTGACAATATAAATTCCTTCCTCCGGGAAATACTTTTCATCCTTTTCGCCTCCGGCATAGATTACCTTCGTATAATCACAAACAGTACATTTAAAGCGCCGGCGCCTGTGATTACTGCCATGCCGTTTATATGAACTTAAGTTCGTTTCAAGTTCCATTAGAGCGTTACATATATCACAATAAAAAATATTCATAATCTTAATTTAAAACGACTGGTCGTTAAAGTGAGTAAATATTCCGTTCAATCCATTCTTTGATATTTTCAGTAATTCTCTGATAAGGTTTTAAACGCCAAACCTCTCTTACAATTAATCTTTGTTTTTTGCTTAATGATTCCATGATTTTCTTTTTTAAATTAATACCTGGAAAAAAGGAGCCCATTACGCGTCATCCTGTTTTGGCAGTGCTGGGCTCCCTAAACCAATCCTAACTAAACCTATGAAAAACAATTGCAAGTTAAGCAATCTATTTTAAATTAGACTAAATTAATTTAAGAAGTTATGAGCAAGTGTTTTGTGTTTTCAACAATACTTATTTTTTAATAGGGCTTACTCATCTATTTCTGTATAGATAATCCATCCTAATAATATCAATAAGCCAATAATATGAGGAGTGTATAGCCATAACCAATTATTATTTTTTGTTGCATCTGATAACGCAGAAGGAATAACAACAATAAGTGTAGCCAGAGTTAATCCTATGATTCCAATAACGCCATACGCAATAATTTTAAACATCTTTTTCATGATTCTTTATTTTTTATTAATCTTATAATACTCTTCACTTGTTTGGAATATCTTCTTTGGCTGATCTTCTGATTCTACTGGTTGGTTATTAATTACAAATCGGTCTGATTTTTTATTCAAATCAGTAGCAACCTGATATACTTTTCCATACCAACCCAATACGGTCAAATAGCAATACTGTTTTCCGTTATTTGATTCTCTCCCATTTCCTACAATGTGCATCACTATTGCAAGTGAATTATAATCGTTTAAATCGCTTCTGTTCTCAATTATTATTTTTGCCATTTGTTACTGTTTTACTTATTTACTATCCGTTATGGTTGCTTTGACTTGAGATACTCGTCAATATTATGAATACAAGTTTCTTCGTCAGCATAAAATTGTTGTGCAAACTTTATTAACTCCTGTCTTATTCCCTCTGGCTGAATAGATTCAAAATAATTCTTCTTTGTAATTCGTAATAATTCTTTTTGTTCGGGAGTCATTTCGCATCCATAAAAGGTAGTAAACTCTTCCGGCGATACCTTTACCCCATCTTTATAAAGACGTGCGGTATTCCCGTCCTGATGAATTAAAAATACATGCTGCTTTGGCTCTTGCTCATTGATCAACTTTAGATGAGCTGTCTGCTGATCAAATAACTCAATAATCTCTTTAGTTACTTTCTTTCTTGCAGCTACCGGATGTGGCATGTCAAGTTGTAAATTTTCAGTCAGTATCTGCATTATTGTTTCTGCTACTCTTTGTTTTGTTTTCATAAGTTAATTTTGATTAAATGAACTTTTTTATTCGCAAATGAACAATAACTTTTCACCCATTTTTTATCTGAATCTCTATAAACTGTTTTGCCACAATGCTTACAATAATAGGGTTTTAGTATCGGCGTTTTCATAGATTAGTATTTTTAAATTCTTTACGTTCAAATTGAAACTTCTTCTTTTCAACCAGATAAGGTGTACCGTTATTATCTTCAAAAAGCACATACTTATTTTCAATCATCTTTATCGTTCCGTAACAATCAGTTGGCACATTGTAATTATTCTTTTCTGCCTTAAAAACTGCATGACCAAAATCATCAATAGCATAATCGCTCATAACTCCTCCTGTTCTGGATTATATCTTCTTTCAATTTCATAACTACTCATTTCCTTATAAAGATTACATTCCAATGGCATTCTTACGAGGTCTTTAATATATTCTGATTTAAAATTAGCTTTCTTTTCAAGTAAATAAGAATACATTTTTTGCCCGGTTAACATGCAAGTAAAAGTAGTTTTGTATGAATATGAACTTTCAGGATCGCAATGCGGAGAAATTAACTTCGCTGATTTTTTTAATGAAACGCAATGATTAAAACATTTACATTTATTGACTGGATTTAATTTACAAAACCTTTCATGTCGAGAAATAGACCCAGCCGAAAGTCCATGTTTTTTACAATAATCACAATAATAAACTTTCTTTAATTCTGTTTTCATAACTTTGCTTTTATGAGTTTCCAATACTTAACAGTTGACTTTTTACTCATCCCCTTTTCTCCTCCATTCCATGTTCGTGCAATTACTTCCATGTCAGTACCGGAACAATACCACAGAAATACCCGTTTTGCTTTCGCAGGATCAAACATGTCCCTTTCGGAGTACATTACCCCTGTTTTGTTATAATAATCGCTTAAACGTGCCTTTCTGATCTGTACAATGCCATAGGAATGCTCTTCCAAATGTTTATCCCCGATCGCCATTGCATCAAAACCGCTTTCAACTTCACAAGTAGCATTCCATATTTTCTCATACGGTTGTATCTCTTCTGGTCGCTCAATGTAAATGCATCTCTCCGCCGGTGCAAAGACCGGGATGGATAACATTAGTATTAAAATTATCGTTATCATTTTTTTCATGTCGATTTTTTAAGTGAATACTAAAAATTCCATTGAGTTGCAAAAGCTTCCGCAATTCCGGAATAGGTTTTACTTCTTAATCTTTGTCTTTCTGGACCTGGTGTCATTTTCCATATTCTATGTTCTCTGCCTTCAACTATATTTGTAGGTTTAAGCAATGGCAATCCATAAAGCCATAACCAAGTTTCTTTTGTTTCTCCGTGTCCGTATTGCCAAGGTTAAATATTAACTGTTCACGTTCTTTATTTGTCATAGTTATGAGTTTAATATTCTGTTTAAGTTCCGTTTTTGATCAATCACTGTAAACTTCTTAAGTTCATCAATCAGTGCTAAAAGCTTTTCTTTACTTGGTTCGGGAAGGTTGTTATTACCGGAATCAGCACCGATATTGACCTGTACAGGATTACATCTTTTTATCATTTCAACAAGTTCTATTAAATCAAAATCGAGTATAGGTTCGATAGTGACATACCGATTATATTTAAACTGTTTGAAAAAATTAACCCTTCGCCATGGATCGGGGCAATATTTCATTATTTCAGGATATATTCTGTTTGTTTCTATTGTAGTACATACCCGGATAAAATCCCAAAACTCATTCCTGAACCTTAACATTCTTTCGGGATTTTTAGACTGCAATAAAAATCCGTTTCTGTGGCATGATTTATAACAATGATCCAGCGTTTTGTTAATCCATTCTTCAGGAATGTCATTAGCAAACATATCGCATGATGAACCAACAAAAATTATGTTATTAACTCCTAAATCGGTTTTTAGTTCCGATTCATCAAACCTAACCGGCTTTTGTTTGCCGAATCTTTTCATGTAACAATAAGTACAACCATGCGGACATTCACCCTTTACGGTATTCCATGTATGAGTTATCCAAGTGTACATATTGCCGTTTGATTTATTTAATGCCATATCTCTTAAATTATTTGATGTTCAACGTACCCAGCGTAATTATGCGACTTAAATTCTTTGCCTGCAAAAGGTGACACGTAAACAGGCTCTTTGTTAATGATTTTGACAGGTTCGGATTTTATAGGTTCGATTTCAGGCTTAATCTCAGCTACTGGCTTTTTTGCTTTCACAGACACATAAAGACGTTCTATCTCTGCTATGACTAATTCAGCCCGGAGGCGTAGTTTAGAAATCCTGTTTTCAATATTATGCACTTCGTTTTCAAGTGTTGTGGTAATATCCTTATCGGAATCATCAATATTAAATTTAACGCCCACAATCTTTATTTTATATCGTTTCATCCTGATTTTAATATTTTTATCAGTGTCAATAAGATTTGAAATTGTCTTATGAGCATATATGGCCGTTGCATGATCTTTCAGAAAATACTCCCCTATCTTTGCCCATGACAATGATTCGTCAAGTTCACAAGCGAAATACATTATGATTTGGCGGGGTAACACTAATTCTCTCTTGCGGGATTTTGTATGTATCGCTTCAATACTTACCCTCTCACCACCACAAATGACCGCTTCAATTTTTTTAATAATTGTAATCTCAGTTAGTTTCATGATTATTGGTTTTTAGATTTACGAAAATCTGCACAATTAAGAGTAATGAAATTGAATAAAGAATACATCCGGCTTGTAACCCGATCATCGTATTTTTGTTCCAAAACTTTAATAGGGAAATTAGTTGTACCAAATGTTATTAATCGCCTTGCATATCTCTCAGCAAGAATATGACTAACCACATCAAGAGTATTACCGTAATGCTTAACCTGATCAATCTCTGTGCCTATATCATCAATGCAAATAATATACCTCCTGCAATAAATATCAATCCCATCAAAAGCATTGTCCATAAAAAAATTAACGAGCCTGTTTACATCAATAATCTCATAATTCATTTTATAAACCTTATCATTCATTATGAATTTAGTATCATCAATTTGTCTGTAAACACTCATGATTTCCATTGCAAGTGTTTTGCCGGTTCCGGTAGGCCCCATTAAAAGAATCCCTTTTGTCAAGTCTCCTTTAAAAGCAGGATCAGCATGGAAATATCTTATAAGCTCTTTATAAACTTCCGACACTTCCGGTGTTAATGAAAAATCAGGATCAATACTTTTGCCTATCCGTTCAATTACGGAAAGTGCAAAATCCATTTTATAAGGCAAATAACTAATTCGTCTCAGGCCACATTGCGTTAACGTTCTTTTCGTGTCGCCCAGAATGTTGTCTATTAAGTCCATCGTTTTTATTTTTTATGTATGGTATTGTATTTAGTAGTTTTGATTTCCAGTTCAATATTTTTTTATTATTCCCATCCCGCCATTTATTTTCGACCCAGGATTTGTATTTTAATTCAAGAGCTAATAAATCTATATCAGCATTATTTTCTAAAGCATAAGTTTTAAAATCTTCAAAAGATGGGGGCGGTTCTTCTTCTTCTTTCTTTTCTTTTATTTCCTTTCCTTTCCTTTCCTTTATAGCATTGCCTTCGCTATGCGTTGGCATTGCAACCGCATCATTATATTTATCTGGGTGCCAGCGTTTTAATGCTGATAGCTTTGCACCGGAAGAAATTTTATTTCTCTTCTTTAATCGGCGCAAAACTGATTCACTATAAAATAATTCGCCTTTGAATTTAAATAAATCAAAATTTTGCAGTACGGTTTTTATGCGATCGCATTCCGAATGCAATTCAAATGCAATACTCTCCAAATTACTTAAATCTATGTATCCATTTTGTTCGTAAAGCATTTCGATAACACACCAATAAATACCTATTCCATCCATGCCTAATTTCATGGATAACTTAATCAGTTTTGGGTCTGACCTTGAATTATAGTCGTGTGAAAAGTAAAATGATTCTTTACTCATGATAAGACAGTTTTTGACATTAGGCCAATAAAAGAGCGGTGGTCTTTTCCGCTGTCAGATCCTGTCTCAGGGTCTCCCGTTTCCGGGACGAAATTGAACCACCGCTGTATTGTAAGGGCTAAAAATAAAGAATGCCCGGTGTTTGCTGGGCCATTAACGACCCCAAGACTTGATCTGACAAAAGCAAAGATCGCCATATTAATTATATTATCAAAATGTTTTCTCATTTATTTTAAAATAATATCGGATTCTTTTTAAAAGTCACAATCATTGAAGGGAACGGAGCGCTCCATTTAGATCCCGAAAATTTTAACCGTCCTTTTATAAATTCAATTTCAACCCCATACATTTCATAAATCCAATCATGGAACCAGCGGGTATCAGTCCGGGCCGGAATCAGCATAACAATAACAGATCCTTTTTGTGCCTCGTTATATGCTTTTTTAACCCATGCTTTTACATTTGAATATGGAGGGTTGCACCAACAAACACCCGGCCATTCTTGCTTTAATCCGTCCTGCTCTTTTGTGTAGTACTGGTCACATTTATGGTTTTCAGAAGTGGCGCAAAGATCTAAAGTAAAATTGTACTGCTTAGTCAGTTTTTCAAACAGATCTTTCGGTGTTTCCCATTCATCTGATGAATGACTAAAAAGAACATTATTGTCGTTTTTCATTTATTTTAGTTTCCATGTAAAGCAATATTCGCCGTAACTGCCAAGTCTCTTATATTGTGTCTTTTCTAGCGGTGCATCCTCACCAAACATTTTTTGATACATCTTATTGTTTGATAAGTCGCTTATACCTCTCCTGATACTTGTCAGTGGTGTGTTTGGTAACCTCATTACCTTCCAGACATCTTCAGGAGTGTATAATAAACCTGGATTCCTTTGAAAGAACTTTAATATCCCTTCGTTTTGCGTACCTGCTTTCAATTCTCGTCTCTTTAATTCAGCGCCTTTAAATCCTGTTGTGTTATGGAATTTATTTATAGGTCTCATTACTTCTAATTGATCGAATAAAGTAAGGTCTGTCATTTTATTTATCAATCATTTTTCTCTTTTCCATTTCAATAAATCCGGTTGAAGGATAGAAACCATCAGCATGGTCAATCACCCGAATAAAATCTATTTCAAGTTTTGCACTATTAATTATACATTGTGCCACATCTGCAATAGCTTTAGCTTTTTCGATGCTTATACTTGTTTTAGGATCATTATCTTTAAGCAATTCTATTGTCTCAAATAAATGATCTCTCAAGTCCTGAATTTTGTTCTTTGCCATGTATTTGTCTTTTTAATTGGTGAAGTTTTTTAATTGCAAATTTTAGTTCCTGAGGATACCTGTGAATTGTATTTCGTGCCATATTCTCTTCGCGTGTAATAAGTTCTAAATTTGATATATCACAATTCATTGCATCTTTATTTTTAAACACTACTAACATCCCTGAGGGGACCGGACCATTAACTTTTTCCCATTGGTAAACATGTAGAGGAATCCATTTACCTAAAGCAATTCGGATATATTTATATTGTCTGCCTTCATCATTTCTTAATGTAATTTCTTTGTCCGATTTGGTATTATGCGGCAAGTGACCGGGTTTAAAAGTTGTTTTTAAAATGTTTAAGCGACCCTGTTCTGATATATAATCTTTTTGTTTCTTACCTTTATTGAATGGTTTATGACCTTTTGGAAAGCGGTAAGCAACCCCAGAAGCAGTTAATTTATTGAGTCGCCCTGATTGGATTGATTCTAAAAAGGTATCACTCTTTTTTAGTCCAAGCGGAAAAGCTTTGTTATATATTCTATGTAAAGTGCAATTCAATATCTTTGCAATCTCTGAACATTGTGTATCAGAGTATAACCGTTTTAAGGTTTCAAGTTCGGTTTCAGTCCAAGGATGACCTTTCATTTTACTAATACTAATTTTGATCCCGGTTCAATTTCCTCTAATAGTGCCTCTGTAAGTAACCATTTTAGTCTCCATACATCCGTTTCAAAACCTTTGACCTCAATTAACTCAACCCTCTTGTCAGAATAGGTTACTTTGAAGTCAATGAAATAATTTGTTATATGCTTACCGTTAACCCGGATGTCGAGTTTATACTGAGGGATGATCTCTTTAACCTCCCCGGCTTTCTTTAACCATGCAAGTTGAACAGCATAATCCGCCTCTTTCTTACTGTGATAAGAACGACCGTCAAACGTCTGCTTTTCAGCTTTGTACTTATTGTAGCGTTTTTCAATCATCTAAATAGTCTTTTAGTATTTTTATTCGTCTTTCAATCTTAAATAGATAAAAATCTATTGTAATAGGATCGGGCTTTGCCGTTCGGATTTCGTCGCTTATGATTTTGATGTATCTTTCAAGATCAGTCCAGATTTTATCTTCTTTCATTACTTGAATCTTTTAATAAGTTTTTCATCTGGTTTGCATGGGCAATCAAATCTTTCACAATCGGCCTCGCATTCAGAACACTTATAACCGACTACTTTAAAATTGATAGGAACTATTTTATATTTAAATATTCGAATCAAAAAGCCTGTTATTTTTTTCATCGTTCCATGTTTTTTGTAAGTTTTTCTGATAGTAGTTCCGCTTGAACCACCGGCGAATCGCTTTGTAAGTCTTTCTGAATAGAAATCGTATCATTGTCGTTAGTATTAGAATCGTTAAGATAAAAAGCTGAAAATTCTTCTTCCTGATCAATGTCAGGGTAGTGGTTACAGTTCATCATGGTATTGTATTTCAAAGTTTTCCATTGGTTCCGGGATATAAGTATTAAGATATTCAGAACACCAATCACGTATAGCATTTGTATAAGTTGAAAATTCCGTGGTTGTCATATCTCTTTTAAGTTGCGGAATAGTTTCAATTTCTCCGGTATTGCGATTGACTATTTCTTGTCCCGCAAACATTGACTTTAACTTAATATCAACCTGATCAACGGAAGTGTATTCCCATCCGGCATCATTAAGCGCTTTCAGGACTAATGGATATATGCAAGCGAACAGATAACCAAGTTGCGGATTAGATTTACTCTTACGGTATTTATCAACGGTTACCCGGTAACGTCCATCCGGGAGCAGGTCCAGTTCTTTTTTGAAATTCTCTTTACTGACTACCCGGAAGGAATTACCTTTTTGCTTTAACCCTATGTATTGAATCTTAATCATTAGAACGGTTGTCCATCATCAATAGCACCCGGCAGATCATTAATATCTGACATTGGCCCGACCTGCTTTTTACCCTGCCATTCGCCTTGTTTGTCCTCTGCTTTAGGTTGATCAGCTTCTTTCTTTCCGCAAAATTCAAGACTATTACAGATGATTTCCGTAAAGTATTTTATCACTCCATCCTTATCAGTGTAATTCCGGTATGATATTTCACCCTCAATAATAAGTTCAGATCCTTTCTTTACATACTTTTCGCAAAGTTCAGCGAGTTTTTCCCAGACGACAATATTATGCCAGTCTGTTATTTTATTTCCGTCTTTATCTTTCCGGAATGAAGTTGTGGCAAAACTGAATTTACCGACCTTCTTGTCCGAACCGGTTTTTTTGATTTCCGGGTCTTTTCCTACAAAACCATGTAAAATTGCTTTATTCATCGTAATTATATTTATGATAGGTTTCTAATTTGTTTTGTACCTGAATGATTAAGGCATCGAGTCTCCGTTCAAATTCTGCAAATAATTCCTGATCAGGAACCACCGGAATAACAAAAGGTTTCATCCCTTCGACATAACTCATAAAATGGCAGTAAGAAAGTCCGGTAACGAATAACTGACCTTGTACCTGATAGCGATATTCAGAAGGTAATTTATTAGCCTCAATATATTCAAAATGAGTTCTCATCAAAGGGCATTTTATCTCTAATATTCCTTCATTAAGAAGTCCGTCTGGTGAAATACCGATCCAGTCATGATATTTATGATCTTCTTCCGGTGTTATGAATCCAGTTGTCTTAACTTCACAATCAAACATAGATTCATAAACAGCCCTTGCAATAGGTTCTGTTTCTATGCCATGTTCCATAATACCATTAGAATACGTTTCTTCCGCTTTGCCAGTGATTATTTCACAAGCAATATTGGTAAGCAGGTCTCTATATCCTTTTGTAGTTTCTCCTGATACTAAAGAAGAAAATCGCGTACCTGTTACACGTCCGCATCGAGCCTCAAACCATGCTTCTGATTTTTGTTCTATATTATGAACTATCATGATTGATGTTTTTTATGAGTACGTTTTAATAATATAACTGCCTTGTCTCCTTTTATTTCAGTATGGAGAATTTCAAGTTCATAATCATGGCGCCATTGGTTTAACCATTTTTGCCATTCCACAAATGCGGCTTCTTCAAATATATATTCTTCCATGCCAATCATGATTCGAGGGTTTTGTCCATTTCGACCATAAGTTCAAACAATGTCCATGCGTGCGGGGCAAGTTCTGTAAGTTCTAATTTACCTGCACAAACCAGGTCTTTACTATAACTGACAGCAAAACCGGAATACCTGGACTTCTCTTTATTCAGAGCCTTGCCAAAATTGGACTGCTTATTTTGCATTGGAGGCTTAATGACAATATAACTGCCATTAGTATTTGTCTTTGTCTCCTCTGTAAATTCAGCCTCTTGCCCGGCGATAAACTTAGTCTGATCTTTATACTTGGAACTGTAATAACCGGAACGGCCATCATAACTTACTTTGAAAGAATAGAGTTTGCCAAACTTAGAATCATACTCTTTAGTGAATTTAACATCTGTAATTGTAGTTTTCATTTTGTTAGGTTTTACTTAATTCTCTTACTTCAATGTCTATCTTGTGCAGGTTACTCATTGCTGATTCTGCTTTTAAATGAGCCTGTTCGACTGAATTTACAAGATCATTGAGTTGCATAGATGTCAGAGATTCAATTTTTTGCCTGATATTCGAATCGTAAAGCAAAACATTCTCTTCTCTTAACTTTTGACAGACTTTTTCAATTAAATCTTTTCCTGTTATACTCATAGTATTTAGTTTAATTACATTTACACATGTCATTTATATCGCCTTCATAGTCGAGTGATAAGCCACAAGTCGGGCAGGGATTGTCAAATACTCTCTCCGGCTCGTCTGTATTTCGGAAATCGCAATCTGAATAAGGATCGCTGGGTTGATGGATGATAATTGTATCTATCATTTTACTTATTTATTATCTAATATTGGCTCAAGTATTTCACTCATAAGCATAGCACAGATAGCCTCTTTTTCTTCATGTTTAGGTTCAAAACTTGACATGAATGAACGGCAATAAAGCCATATCTCTTTACGTTTTACGTCATCAATATCTTTTTTGAATATGACCTTACCACCACTAAAGAAGAGGTCAGAGAATAATTTATTATAAGGTGTATGTCCATTATAATACATTCTTTCTTTAGCTTCTTTTAATAATTCAGGAATGGTTCTATATGTGCTGAAAACCATATCAACTCCATTTGGTTTTGGATAATTAAATTCAAGTAAATTCATTTGGTTTTATTTTTAATAGTTCAGTTTAAACAATACAGTTTACAAAGGTCTACCGCTACATCTCCGGTATAATCGTCTTTTTTCATTCTGTTAAATTTGCAAGTTTCATTACATCGTTTCTATGATAAAGAATAGGCGAGTTAACACCACATCGTTGTGTCTGTTTTTTCCGGACCAGTCCGACCATTGCAGCTCTTTTAAGTTTATCAACGGATACTCCATAGATCGTCCGGGCCTGATTTTGTGTGATCCAGACTTTATAAGTATCGACCTTTATCTTCAGCACTTTTAATGTCCTGTCAATAGCTATGTCTGCAGCAACTTGAATTAACTCAAGCTCTCTTACGGTCAATGTTTCCATCGTAGCCAAAATCTATAATGCCATGTTTTTATGAAGATACCTGTCAATCAAAGCCGTCTCTTTGTTGATCTTAAATCGTTTAGAGACATTCTGAACGTGTTTTGATACGGTTGACGTTTCAATGTGCAACCGACAGGCTACCTCTTTATGTGTAAGCCCTGTCCTTAAATATTCGATAACATTTATTTCCTGTCTCGATATTGAGGGATAATCTCTCCTGCTTTTCCGGGATATTCGGTTTCGTTTTCGTAGTTTGTAAGTTTCCATAGTCGTAAGGTATTAGTGAGTATTTTAAGCGGTAACGAGTGCGGTTTAGTTCTCAACAAATAGAGATACCGCACCCGACCGCAAAGTGTTAAACAACTTCGTTATCAGCATACTTAGTCGCTAATGGCCTGTAATCGTCAGCGGCCTTTTTCCCACATTTTTTACAAGTCATATTTGGGATGACAGATTGATGAAAATAAGAATCATCATATCCACCACCTTCAATGGTATTTCCACAATGTTCACATTCATAAATTGCAGTAAAGTCACGTCTGCTTTGCGATTTGATTTGTTTAATTTTCATTTCTTTGCGGTTTTAAGTTTATAATTTTGCTGCTCTGTTCTTTGCAGTTGATGATTTTATAAGTTTTATTAATAGGATAATCAGATAAATTGCCATTCCTATTTCAAAAATTGCCGGGATTAGGTACAAATGATTCATAGTCGTTAGTTTTTAATTCAATTCATTTCAACTCCATATTTTCTAAATACTGATCTAATGATCGGTACTTCTATTTGCCGGGTACTTGTTCGCCCCGCTTTTTTATTGTTAAAGGTTGATAGTGAGATGTGTAACTTTTTCATAATCTCTACCTGTACTGTTTCTCTGTTTTTGTACGGAAGTTCATCGTAAGCCTCCCGAAATCCTTTTTTAATGGTATTGTTTTGCACAATAATTGTTTTTAATTTTGTTAATACTTAGCAAAGATAAAACAGTATTTTCAATTAATTGCAACATTTTTACAATTAATTGCATTTTAATTGCAATTTAAATTCATTTTAAATAATAGAACTTGGATAAACCAGATTTAAATAAAGCAGGAGGTAGGCTTAAATATTCAATAGAATGCCTAACAGACAAATCATTTAATGAGTTTGCTAATACCGTTAAATCGGTAACAAAGAGAACTTTATATAATTGGATTGAAAAAAAAGAATTAACTTCTGAAAAACTTAACCACTTATCAGAGGAGTTGCCGGGATTAAATCATGAGTATATTATTCACAATGATCGATCAAAGGAACCGAACAGCGAAATTGCAAATTATTTGCAAATTAAAGAGCTTATTGAACGAATTGAAAAGTTAGAACAGACCGTTAAGCGTATGGTCAATTTACCGGATCGGGAAAAGTTAAATCGCTCCGGGTAATATGGGTTTCACATAAATTATATATCATTCTTTAACTAACTTTTATACAATGGACATAATAAGTATTTTGTTTGTTATTGCAATAGCGATAGTATTATTAATGGTAATCAGGGAAATAGTTTGCTGGTACTCAAAGATAAATGAGCGAATTGAACTTCAAAAACAAACAAATGAACTACTAAAAAAGCTCATTGATAAAGGGATTTTATAACCTTTTCATTTGCCTTATCTATCAAAGTCAAATCGTATGAAATATATACGTTTGTCGTCCGGTTCTTAAGATGACCGAACGCATGACTTATAGTATCTTCTGTTATACCTATCTTTGAAGCTATCGTTGCCCAGCTGTGTCTGCTATAATAAGTTGACAGATGATCTGGCAGGTTATAATACTTCGCAACAAGCCGTAATCTTAAATTGATATTACCAATCACACTTTTAAAATGAGTGTAAGAATCATCTTTGTCCAGAAAGTTTAAAAGATATTTTTCTCCGTGATATTTGTTGATGATTTCCATTGCCTGAGGCACTATCTTAATAGAGATGTTCTCTTTCACTTTATCCTTAGTTTTGAATCTCTTATAGATTAACCGGCCTTTTTTAATTTGAGATTCTTTCGCATAAAGCAGGTCCTTCATGTTTATTCCGATCAAAAAAAAGGAAAGCATCATAATGTCAACTGCTTTTTGTTGGCCCGGTAAATGTGGCCCGGTCATCATTCTTTTAATCTCATTAACTTCCAAAGCCCTCTTTTCCGGCTCTTCCTGTTTGATTTTAAACTTCCTAAATGGAAATATCTCTTGTCGTATCACTTCATTATCAATGGCATGATTAAATATCGCCCGGATATTGTTTAAGTAAATGCGGATAGTATTGACTTTTGAATGCCTGGTTAAAATTAAATGTCTTTGGAACCGGTTTAAAAAGTCTATATTAATTTCCTTGAACAGGATGTCATCTTTGCCAGTCATCTCTTTTAAATGAACCTCTGTGACCATATAGCTGTCAGCGTATGAATCCCGGCCTTCTGATCGCAAAGTCTTTATTCTTATTTCTAAGTATTTTATAAAGCTGGCCCCTTCCGGTTCATTCCTTTTGAGCTTTTTTAATAATGTGCTAATGTCCATGTAACGAATGGAAGGGCCGATTTCTTGAATGATATTATTATATTCTAACATCAATTTAAGCAGGGCCCCATTTAATGAAGTATGCCCAAGATAAGATTTTTTAATATGTCCATCCGGCCCCAAAAAATGAGGCTCAATATTATAAGGTGTTTTAATATATCTTACTTTCCCTCCATGGGAAATTCGGATTTTAATATTAGCTTTGCCGTCTATATTTGTATAGTCGTTCTTTGTAACAGGTTTTAAGGATGCCATAGGTCAGGTTTTTACAAATATAATCTCTTGCGTGAAGCTTGAGTGTAAAAACCTCAAAAAAGATTAAACTTTCTTAAACTAAGTTTAAAGGTCAAGATTCAAAAACCTGCATCAAATCATAGGAAAATCACTGGTTATCGAAATTTCGGGGTGTAGTTCAGTTGGTTTAGAATACTTGCATGGGGTCAAAGTGTGCGCACCTATTCAATAAACATTAAATCAAATAATTACAAAGGTTTAAAAAGTCTCTTGAGTGTATATTGTAATTTTTCAGGCTGTTTGCTACTCTTTTTATCTCTAAGATATACCACCTCTATTCAGTGATTTTTCATCATATCTGTTTTGTATTTTTGAAATACACTCAGAAAAGAAGCAACCTAATCAGAAAAGGATGGAATTGAATTTTAAAATCATCACTGACCGGGTCAATAGGTGTAAATTGTTGCCCGGATTTTTTTATCTATCCATACTTCTTATTCTGTACGTTCCGGGTTTGTGCTCGATATAATCAGCAAAGGGGAGGAATAAGTTATAAGGCCCCGTGTCTGATCGGTAGCGTAACCATGAGCAAATAGAATTTGTTCGGTATCCGAAAAGAGCGCGAGGCCCGTATGTTCCTGATATGTTTTTCTTAATTTACACATGATTACGCTAATAATCAACGGTAAAATTAAACAATACCAGTATTATAGAATAATTTAAAGAACGATAGTTATGAGCAATGTTTTACGGTTATCAACAAGCAAATATAAACTATTTTCAGAATATGCTAATAAAAAAGCAGGGAGAAATCTGACTAACTCCCCGCTCTCAATTAAACTAAACCCTGAAACTATGAAAAATGAAGAAACCCTATTTGAATTTAAACAGCTTTAACGCTCCTGTGACCTGCACACTTTTTAAAGCGGGATTATACCCTGCTCCGACTAAACCGGCAGGAAACGCATAGAATAGGCCAAAATCTGCATATTTTATATCATTAACAGGAATACTTCCACCGACATATAGATATTTTGCATAATGAACCGAATTATCAACCGTCGTGTAAGTAATTGATTGGGGTCGGAGAATTTTATAACTAAAGGCATTGCCGACCGGCTTGTTTCGTGAAATTGTATCAATCATCTGAACTGCTAATAACGAATCTTTCCATTCTCTGTTAAAAACATGCTTAGCAAAATAATCCCTGAGAATAAATGCGGTATCAACAACTGTAGGTATCGGAACTTCGATCACTTCCTTTTCGCCCTGAACGTACCAAGGCCAAATATTATAAACATAATGAGTAACAGTATCTACCTTTAATGTCGTTCCGGTTATTATTGTCGGGCAGACTACCCTTGACTTGCCATAACTGCATCCTTTAATAAAAACTATCAGGATAATGAAGATAAGTCCTATTGCGTAAAGAATCCACTTTTTGAGAAATGCGATAATTGCTGTCATAACGTATCCCCTTCTTTTTTTGAAAGTAACTCTGTCTTTTCTGCAGAGCCTTTTGAAGATCCAAAGAAATAACCAACCACAGTTGCAAAGGATCCGATCAGGGCCCCGACAACAAGGTTAAGCAGGTCTTTATTTATTTCCGGTACCGTTTTACTCACAAGTAAATAAAGCAATGTAAAAAACCCGGCTACGATTAACGCTCCAAGTACGTATTGAAAAATGTCTTTCATTTTCATGCCTTTGGTTTTTTAATGAGTAGCCATCCTACAAATAATGCGAGCAGAAAGATAAACGGCCAACCTTCCCATCTGAAAAAGGAAAGTAAAACAGTAAAAGCTATCAGGGCAAATTTTGTCCAGAACTTTTCAAAGAAGAAATTCCAAATGATCAATAATAGATTTTTCATAATATTATGCATTAAATAGTATTACTTTATTTTCTGTGTCATTATATAAATCTAAGTGAATCCAAGTTACCCCATCTTCAAGTCTTATCGGATATGGCCACCAGTTTGCATGGACCTTAATCCATTCTCTTACTTCGCCTGCTAAAAGGCCCTCGACATCAAAATCAAAGCCTTTGCCTAAAGGATGAGCTGACATATAAAGGATCCCTTTTGCTGCATAGTCTTTTGGTATTTGACACTCCGGGCAGCGTAACCCTCTTTGAGAAAATGGTCCATGTTCCTGCCAGTTATTGATAAAGACTGCTTTATTGATTCGATCCCTCAGAGTTTCCACCGTAATTAATAATCTCGGATCAAAGAAGTTATAAGCAAAGGCACCGTACTTCTCGTACACGTGCGGGCAGACTAATTCGTCTAACGTAAAATTATTAAGTTTTTGTATCATTTTAGTTTAGCCATTTTTCATCTTTCCATTCAAGGAAATCAATAATTTTCTTCTCCTCTGCTGATTCAAGCCATTCTGCCCATTCAAAAACACGCCAGTCAAGTCCTATTATTTTAGGGAAGATAAGCCACCTTCTATGTTTACGAAATACCTTATCGCCCGCTTTCCATTCCTGTATATTACTTTTCCACCTCATTTTTACACTTATTTAACCCTTACTTATCATGTGATAAAGAGTGAGGCCAATCATAAAAGCAACAGCAATAGAATAAAGTACCATTGTAATCGTATAATTAGCAGTTTTACTTTCTAATGCCTCAATCTTAGCATCCTGTTTTTCATTTTTGACATCAAATTTCAGTTTTAAATCATCAAAATCCTTCGAAGCAACATTACCGTTTTTTAGATTATTAACATCTGTCCGCAATCCATTCATAATTGTTCTTAATTCGATTAAAAGATCATGGTCATCAGAACCTTTTATATTAGTAACCTTTACGGCATCCGCAGCATTACTGGCAAGTAGTTTTGTTGCTTCACGTGCATCACTGGCAATTAATTGAACAGCTTCACGTG
>Ga0209538_1000734_pt1 | contig 18433 bp, 11 predicted proteins | sample BarGraNGADG00211_2_FD_184492 | JGI IMG/M metagenome (GOLD analysis project Ga0209538, IMG submission 184492) | Arctic peat soil microbial communities from Barrow, Alaska - Barrow Graham LP Ref core NGADG0004-211 (SPAdes) (version 2) | ecosystem: Environmental > Terrestrial > Soil > Wetlands >... | reverse complement strand
TTTGATGACATCAAAACCACCCATTGTTGCTTTGCCTTCATCCTGAATGAGCAAGGTCATCAAAATACGCATCAGGGTTGTTTTACCTGCGCCATCCGGACCAATCAGGCCAAACAGTTCGCCTTTTTTTACCTCAAACGAAATGTCGCGCACCGCCTGAACCTCTTTATACGATTTGCTGATATGTTGAACACTGATAGAAGCATCCGCTAACCCCAAGCCTCCCCCAACCCCTCCGAGGGAGGGGAGCTTGGAGTCGATCCTCGAAGTTTCTTTTATAATTTGGTTCATGTTGGTGTAATTTATTGTTTGGTTTTTAAGCCCTCCATTTGGGGGAGGGTTTGGGAGGGGCTTCAGAATATCACTTCCCCCGGCATTCCGATTTTCAGTGTGCCATCGTTGACAACCAGTATTTTAACGGCGTACATTAGTTTCACCCGCTCTTCCTTGGTTTGAATGATTTTAGGCGTGAATTCCGATTCAGACGAAATCCAGGTGATTTTGCCACTTAAAGTTTGCATTTCTTTGGCATCCGAGTCGATCAGAACTTTGACTTCGTTTCCGAGTTTTACTTTCGAAAGCTGAGCGCCCGAAACGTAAACTTTCAGTTCCAGATTACTCAGATCGGCCATTTTCAGGACAGGTTTGCCCGGAGTTGCCAATTCACCGGTTTCGAGGTATGTTTCCAGAACTGTTCCTTTGATCGGGCTATGGATGCGGCATTTGGTCAGTTGTTCGGTAAAAAGATCAAGCTGCTTGTCAATGACTTCCATTTCGCTGGCAATCAGTTGAAACTGAGAGTCTGTTGCTGAAATCTGTTTGTTCAGGACATTGACTTGACCGTTGACATCATCCATCTGTTGCTGGGTAGCAGCTTTATCGGCAAACATTTTGGTGATGCGTTGCTGGGTGGTTTCCACATTTTTCTTTTGCTCTTTCAACACATTGATCTGGGCTGTCACATTTTGCCTTTTTGTTTCGCTGGCAGCTAGTTGTGCCTGTGTTTGCAGCTTTTTCAGGATTAGTTCGGTGGTATCGATCCGGGCAATCAGTTTGCCGGTTTGGAGCAGATCACCCTGTTTTACTTCCATCGAAAGCAGTTTTCCTGCCACTTCCGAAGAAACAATGGTTTCGACTGCTTCAAAATTCCCGTAGGCATCCGATTTTTTCTCGCCGTTTTTGCATGCTCCCATGATGAGCAGCGAAAGAGCTATAATTTGTAATTTTTTCATTGTATTATGTTTTTTATAAATTGAATATTTTTTGTATTTCGTCCGAAAGCTGATTTAGATTTCAAATAGTCTTTTCTCGCGGACGACTTATTATAACCGATTTCTAAACCCGGGGTTTCGCCCCGGGCTATTGATGTTCTGCCATTTCAGGGCGTAAGAGAATGCAATTCGAAGACCAAAGCTTTCCCCCTTATGGGGGAACGGGAAGGGGGCTGTCATTTTATTGGTTTCCCCTGATATTTCCCAGTTTGATCAGGGCTTCCTTCTGTTGAATTCTGCGTGTTTCGAGCATTAACCTGGCAGTGGTTTCAGCATTCAAATCCTGAATGTAATCGGCCATGGTGATCGTTCCATTCTCCAATTTTGAAGCTGAGGTTTTGGTGATACGTTCCCTGATCACAATCAATTCCTGATCACTTTTCATCAGTTCCGAAATTTGATCGATTTGTTTGGTCTGCTGATCGGCAGCCAGATCGATATTCCGGACAAACGATTCCTGTTTGGTTTGAACCATGTCTTGCTGAAGTTTCAATATCTGTTGTTGTCGTTTGGTTGTTTTCCAATCCATCACATTCCAGCTAAATCCCAATCCTACAAGGTAATAGGTGTCAAACTGATTGTTTAGCATATTTAACCCTGGTTTCCCATAGCCAGCCTGCCCGAATCCGAAAAGCTTTGGGTTTCGCTGCTTTTGAAGGATTTCTGAATTGGCATTTAAAAGTTCATTTTGTTTACTGAAAAGGTCTATTTCAGGACGTTTTAGTGGTTTGTCCAAAAGCAATGTCCCGTCAGATAAAACCAGTGTTTTCAACTGCTCAGTTGTTTTGCCTGTCATGATAGATAAGGCGTACAAAACAGTTTCTTTGCTGCTATTCAATTCGATGACCGTCTGTTGGGTTTTAATCAATTCAGCCAGCAACTGATCCAATTCGGATGATAAAACCATGCCATTGTTAACGGCTGATTCAAGAATTTTGCGACGTTCAGCCAGTGTTTCGGTTTTCTTATCCAGAACTTTCAGGTTCTCCTGAATCAGGAAAGAAGTGAAGAAAAACTGATTGACTTTTTCCTTGACCTGATAAAGTTCTACTTCGGCCTGTTGAAGGTTTCCGGCATTTTCAGCATTGTTAATCAGCTCTTTGGCTTTACTCAATCCGCCATCCCAGATTGTCTGCTTGAAATCGAGGTAAAACTTGTACTGGTCTTTACCGACAGATGGAATTTTAACGTTGGGAAGCGACAATCCGATTTTGGTCACTGCCGACTGATAGGTTGCCTGGCCGTTCAAACTCACCTGCGGAAGAAAACTTGTGGCATTGTTTTCATTTTTCAGGTCAAGAATCTGCTGATACAAATCCAGTTGTTTCAGGACCGGGTGGTTTTCGCGTGCGCAAGTCTGGCATTGTTCGAGTGTTGCCGTTTCCTGAGCCATCAGCAGATGGAACTGGAAAAGCAAAAAGATGAACAGGAGTTTAATTGTTTTCATGTTTATTTCTTAATTACGATGGCATCGATTACAAATTTCTTGATTACATCAGCCCTTTCTGCATAGAAAGTTTCGAGCGCTTTCGGATCGTCCCGAAATAGCACAAAACTTAGGATTGGCCTTGCTGCAAAAGGAAATACGCACATAGAGACTACATTTATTCCTAAGTGTTGTGGCTTTATTTGGATAATTTCACCCCTGTCCATGGCTTTCTGAGCCTGATCCATTATGATTTGTGGGTTCAGCCCAAATTTTACAATCATCTTAAATAAACCGGAAGGGTCACGGTTCAATTCTTTCATTATGAATCCTGGAATAAACGGATGCTTGATCAGTAAATCGATATAAGCATCGATTATTTGTTCGATTTTGGTAACGATCGGGTCATCTGATTTTACAATACGGGTTATTTTCGGGAAAGCGAATTTGATGATTTCAGCAAAAATGGCTTCAAACAAACGTTCTTTCGACCGGAAGTAATAATGTAAAAGAGCTTTGTTTATACCAGCTTCATCAGCAATTTCCTGCATTCGGGCGCCTTCCATTCCTTTGTTTACAAACACGGTTTTGGCTGCTTCCAGAATTTTATCTTCGGTACTGTCTTTTTTTGCTTCCATTTTACTTTTAGGTTTAACTAAGTGGTTAAATCATGCGGTCAAAAGTAAAAACCGAAAATGATTTCTCCAAATGTTTTAACCAAAATATTTAACCAGATGGTTAAATATCGTTTTTGCTGTTTCTGGTTTCTCAACGACTTTCGATTTGGATTTTCTAATTTTCGCTCGAAGATAAAGTATTTAATAAATTGAATATCTGTGCGTTCTTGTGTAACTCCATGTCAAATGGATCTCATTTCGAACAATATTTTTCATTCTATTTTTGTCCAGCCACCCTAAAAATTATTTAAGCGGCATATTCGTTTCATCCTAAAAACCAGACGTTTTGAAACTTGTTTTTTTTGTCGTTTGACTTCAGCGCATTATGAAGGCGGGTGGTTTGCAGAATAAATATTTCGAGCTTGGATTGAATGATCTGGGGGAATAAATTTCCATCCGTTTCAACCGATAAGAAAGGTAAATTTACAATATCAGATCCATTGAGTATAAAAGGTTTCCCAGATGCAGCAGCCTTTCCGTTCACGTTCATATTGACGTTCAGGATTGATTCGGCAACACGCGACGGCATACAACCAAACGGCCCGAGCGAGATCACACCAGAAGCATGGTGAACAATATCAGCCAGTGCACTTCCGACCGTCAGAATGGCTTCACCCTCCATGTCAATTGGAATAAGTTCCTTGGAGTGGTTTACAATTCTTTCAATATCAAGCGGTTCGAATTCAACGAAACCGGATTGAGCCAGAATATTCTTAATCCGTAATTCCACTTTCCGCTGAACGATTTCTCTCAGTTTAAATCTCATCCTGGAACTAAGCGATGGCAGGTGGTGCTTATACAACCCTTTAATCTGGTAGTTTGCATAAAATAAATATTCACCGATTGGAGCGGTTTTTATGACGATGTGATGTTCCAGTAATTTTTCAACCAGTTCCCTTTTGGAGAAATCTTCATTCCGGACAAATATTTCACCAACCAAAGCTACCTTTACGGCATCATCCAGTGACTGAATTCTTGGGATAGTATTAAATAGTGTGGCAGAACGTTTTAACTGGCCATAAATTTCCTTTGAAGTACCGGTTTCAATTTTATCTACGATTTTTGTCCATTCCTTATCGAACAATTCAAGGGCGCTTTTTTTATCAATGGCAAGAGCTGCTATTGCATTGTAAACATTTTGAATCACATCACCAATGGTAATTGCAATAAAAGCCCTGATGACAAATTCATTTCCTAATCCGCTATACGAATCTTCATCGGTTAAGGTGATTACTCCATGGTTGATTAGTTTTTTACTGGCAATGATGTCCTTCAGATAAACAGTATATTGTCCTTGCCGGCAGGGACCGCAGCCGGTGGCCATAAACATAAGTGTGATTTCGTCAGGATTTGGATTATTCATCTGGTGGTTAACCATTGCACCGGCACAAAGTGTAAGCGGGATACATTCTTTCGAGGTCGTTAAACCACGCCCGATTTTCAGTATCTCAAACGTGTTTTCGGGATGAGGTTCTGAATTGATACCGCAATGGCGAAAAGCAGCTGAAAATGCTTCAGTTGCAAATCTTCCCATCTGAGGGATAATCACTTTTACATTTTTATCCCTGATGTTATGCTTCTTTCCAAAGGAGTCAGTAATTATATCTCCCTGTATTTCAACGACCCGGAACTCTGATTTAATTTCATTGAGCATACCTTTTTTCGAAAGTTCCCGGTATCTGTAAATAATATCAATGGCTGCCTCAATACGTGTGTTGAGGCCTGCATCAGCCGAATGGCTATCCAGTTCGAGGGTAAGCGACGGTTTGTTGCCCATGATTTTTCTGAAATAGGGAATCATCATGGAATCCGGACCACAACTGAAATTGGTAATGTAAGTTCCGAAAAGCTGATTGTGATTTTTCACAAACCGGGCTGAGCGCAGAATCTGATTTCCGGTTCCCCAGTACATGTTTTCGCCGCTTTCGAGATGCTCACTTGGAATAAAATCGTGCGGTATGAGGGTGATATTTCGGGACGAGAATTTCTGAGGAATACCCAGATTTGCTTCTTTGGCAAAGGCGTTGTAAGATCGTCCAAACAACACCATGGCCATTCTGGAAGGATCAGATTCCAATTCCTGAAGGGCTTCTTTTCCGTAAGCCGAGAATTCAGCAAACATCTGCTTCAGTTGCGAGATCGCAAACTGAAAGGCAGATTCTGCCTCCGATTTGCTTTTCCCTAATCCGATGGCCAGTTTGGTGAAACCAGCTTCACTATTCTCGTATCCTTTTGAGAAATTGAAAATTGGCGTCAGAAGCTTGATACCATTGAGCGAATCCTTAAAAGTTGACTTCAAATAATAAGGTTCTGACTGAAGCAGCACACAGGTTTTATTGTATTGCTTTTCAAGCGAATCATAAACTTCAGTCACATGAGGAAGGAAAATGTAGTCTGGCTTCAAATCGATCAGGCTCTGGAAAAAGCCATGTGCCAGTTCTGCCGGATAGCAAAACGATGCCTGTTGTTTGTCAATTCCTTCTTTTACAGGCACATCGCCTACAATGACTTTAAATCCTAATCGGGAAAAGAAATTGTAATAAAGCGGGAAAAGGGTATTCACCAAAAAGGATTTTGAAATCGCAACAACAGGCGCATCAGCTGCAATCTGGTATTCCGGAATATATTTTTCAAATACCAGTTGCTGCCTGATCTTAACTAAATTGGTGCTTACTTTTTCGGTTTCACCCGCTTTTTTGTCGAGGTAATATTTGTTGCATGCACCACCGAAAGGAATTTTCTTCCCTTCAAGCAATATCATGTTGATGTTGCATTTGCGGTCGCAACCTTCTGGTTGTCCTTTGCAGATGAATGATTTTCCGTATCCGACGGTTCTGTTGATTAATTCATCCAGGTCAAATGCCTGCTCTTCCATAAGGTTCAGAGCAATCCGTTGTTTTATTTCAAGCGCGACACCGAATGCTCCCATCAGTCCTGGTTCAGGAGGAACAATAATGTGTTTTCCGGTTAAAGCGGCCATGGCAATAGGTACGGCCCTGTTGTAGCAAACTCCCCCCTGCATAAACACTTTGTTTCCAACGGGGCGGTTTCCTTTTACGCGGTTGGTAAAATTCAGGCAGATGGAATACACCAATCCGGCCACAATATCTTCTTTATTCAAACCTTCGTGCAAGGCATTTTTAACGTCGCTACTGATAAATGCCGAACACTGGTCGTTAAAATTGGGTGGATTTGAGGCTCGCAAAGCAATATCGCCGATTTCTTTATAATCGATATTCAAGGATTCTTTGGCCGCTTCTTCCAGGAAAGATCCGGTTCCGGCCGAACAGGCTTCATTCATGGCATAATCCGACGGAACACCTGCCGTTATGTAGGTGTATTTGGCATCCTGACCGCCAATTTCGAAAATGGTATCTACATCTTTATCGAAGTAGATGGTAGCGTTGGCATGCGCCAGAATTTCATTAATAATTCCTTTGGTTTTCGCATGAAGACCGGAAATATGCCTTCCCGAACCGGTAACGCCCAATCCGATTATTAGTACCGGGGCATCCAGTTTTTCCTTTAAACTTTTATAACATTCAAGTGATGCCTGGATCGGATCGCCATTGGTTCTCAGGTATTCTGTGGCCAGAATGGCGTTATCGGATTGGCGCATCATGATGGCCTTTGTCGTGGTTGAACCTACATCAAGTCCAAGAATACAAATGTCATTTTCAACCGCCTTTCCAATCGTAAACTCTTTAAATTCGACAAAATCGACAAATTCTTTTAAATCTTTATGGAAGGTAAACGAAACGTGTTCTTTCCGGAACAAATCATCCACATTTACAGGTGAAACTTCATGTTTTGTTGAATACAAAGCAGCCCCGAGCGCTTCGAAATAGACAGCTTCATCAGGAACGACCAGTTCGTTGAAATGCCCGTGCAAGGTGCTTAAAATCTTGCGGTTCCGGGCTACACCGCCAATGATAACAGCCCTGTTGCATGAAATATGTGAGGTTAATTCAATGATTTTATTGGCCATCATCCGGCATAATCCGGCGATTACGTTTGATTTGGAGATGCCTTTATTCAGGGCATGCGTGCAATCTGATTTGCAAAAAACAGAACATCTTCCGGAGATATTATAGACTTCAGTTCCATCGTCAATGTTAATCGCTTCTTCAACGGTTAAATCCATTCGTTTAATTTGCTGAAGAAAAAATTCGCCTGTTCCGGAAGCGCACTTGTTTCCGGTCATGCATTTCGATATTTTCCGGTTTTTATCGAGGAGATAAATAATGAAGTTTTCGCCACCGGCACTAATGATGATGTCGGTATCCAACTGAAGATATTCGGCCGACAATTCAACAGCTTCGGGCTCAGGAATAGAGGTGACATTGAGCAGACTCCTGAATTTGCGACCGGTTACAACTATATTTTCAGGAATTTCGTTTTTGAATATTTCCTCAATAAGTTGTTTGGGATTTCCATGGTGAGTGAGTGTTTTGTATGATGTAACTTTCAGGTGTCCATCGGTATTCTGAAGCTCAACTGTTGATATCGACGATGCCCCAATGTTTATTCCGAGATGATGAGAGGTAGTGCCTGGTTTCATAAGTAAATTTTACGTTTAATTACTAATTTGTCAACTCGAAAAGCAAATGGTTGATCGACGAAAGTATCTAAATTTATGGATTTTTCAGAAACATGAAAATAAATTGAAGTTGATTTATATCACTCCTTCACGTCAGAGTGCATGTAATCAGCTAGTTTGCTTGACTTAACTCATCAAGGCGGGTCTGTGCACCTGGATATTTGCAGAATTAAAATTGGATAAACCTTTTAGAACTTTTGAAACCATTGGATCATTGGAAATATACCTGACTGCATCTTTCCATCATCGAGCATGGCCGCAAATCCGTACTGGAAAAATTTTCCTTTGCTGGTCTGAATCCGGATTCCGGGAATAAAAAGTGCAAAACTTTTCGAGCTTCCGGAGCTAGGAATAATAAACGAATCAAAAACCAGGCTTGCCTTTTTGCTTACTGTTGCCATTCCTGCGATGGAAAGAAGTGCCCTTCCTTCACTTTTATCCTTCGTCCAGACTGCTCCATACCCACCCGAAAAATTGATGTTGGTGCGCCGGTCACCGAATGTAAGTGCAGTAAATGGGACGACCAAGCCAAATTCAGGATTCGACCAGGAGCCGGTTCCCAGTAATGTTCCGATTGCCATGTTTGTATTCTTGCCCAGATTAAAACTGTATTTGGCAGTGCCGATTATGGGGATACCAACCCACGAGGTCATAATTCCAACACCAAAATGATCGCTGATGCTGAATTGCATGTCGGGGCCATAGATATTCCAAAGAACATAGTTTTCACCTTTCTCCAGCGGTAGTCCATTGGTGGTGATGAAATACCTTGTGGCAAACCGCTGTTCAGGAATATATTCTCCGCCAGCCGAAATTTCCTTGCTTTGAACTTCTTTCAATTCCTTGATCTGGAACTTCGGAATGGATACTTTCCCCATATTTTTGGTTTCTATAATTACCTCCTTGGCATCCTGGTAAACAATTGTTCCCAAAAACTCATTTCCTTCAGCAGTTGTGATCAGGTAGATTTTACTGGTTAAAGTTTTAGTAGTATCAACCTGCGCCACAGCATTTCCTGAACAAATTAAGAAAACTAAAAGGGTGAGAATAACCGGATGTGATTTGAACAGAGGATACAATATGAATCTGATGATTTTCATAGTTTACATGTTTAAGAGTTGGGAAGAACCGAAGTTATACTTTTTCTGAACTAAATCCTATACGGTTTTGGAGAACTAATGTTTTTTGTCCTCAAATTGTTTTCGCAATAGGCTGAAGGTTTTATTCTGCCTAAGAAGTTATTTTTCTATTTTTGCAACTTCGTTTAAAAGCATAAACTCAAAACATTCAATAAAATACTGCAACATGGAAATCCCCAGCAAATACAATCCTGCCGAAGTTGAAGACAAATGGTACCAGTACTGGATGGAAAATGGTTTTTTCCACTCCGTACCCGATGATCGTGAACCTTACACGATTGTCATTCCGCCGCCAAACGTCACCGGCGTATTGCACATGGGGCACATGCTCAACAATACCATTCAGGATATTCTGACCCGCCGCGCCCGAATGCTGGGCAAGAATGCCTGCTGGGTTCCTGGTACCGACCATGCGTCGATTGCCACAGAAGCCCGAGTGGTGAACAAACTGAAAAATGAAGGAATCTCGAAATTTGACCTGAGTCGCGAAGAATTTCTGAAACATGCCTGGGAATGGACCAACAAACACGGCGGAATCATTCTGGAACAATTGAAAAAACTGGGCGCATCGTGCGACTGGGAGCGCACCGCATTTACCATGGACGAAGTTCGCAGCGAATCCGTGATTAAAACGTTTGTCGATTTGTACGACAAGGGACTGATCTACCGAGGCATTCGTATGGTAAACTGGGACCCTGCAGCAAAAACCGCATTGTCCGACGAAGAAGTGATTTTCAAAGAAGTGCAGTCGAAATTGTATTATTTGAAATATAAAATAGAAGCCCAAGCCCCCTCCGGCTCCCCCGAAGGGGGAGAGAAACTACCGGTTGGCTCTGACTCCTCCCCCTCCGGGGGAGTTGAGGGGGCTGATTATATTGTCATTGCCACCACCCGTCCGGAGACTATTCTGGGTGATACAGCTGTATGCGTTAATCCGAAAGACGAACGTTTCCATCATCTGAGAGGCAAACGGGTTTTGGTTCCGCTGATCAACCGTTCGGTCCCGATTATTGAAGATGAATATGTCGATATGGAATTCGGTACCGGCTGCCTGAAAATTACACCGTCGCATGACGTGAATGACTACGAAATCGGACTTCGCTTCAATTTACCTAGCATCGATATTTTCAACGAAGACGGTACTTTGAGTGAAGCCGCCGGAATGTATGTTGGTGAAGATCGCTTTGTGGTTCGTGAAAAAATCATGCTTGAGCTGGAAGCTGCCGGAAACGTGGCCAAAGTGGAAGATTATACGAACAAGGTAGGCTTCTCTGAACGTACACACGTTCCAATCGAACCCAAATTATCAGCTCAGTGGTTCCTGAAAATGGAAGGTCTGGTAAAGCCTGCCATCGAAAACGTGTTGAACGATACGATTCAGTTCTATCCGCCGAAATTCAAAAATACCTATCGCCACTGGATGGAAAACATCAAAGACTGGTGCATCAGCCGTCAGTTGTGGTGGGGCCACCGCATTCCTGTGTGGTACATAAGCCCCTCCCCAGCCCTCCCCGCGGGGGAGGGAGAAAACAACTACGGATTTGTGGTTGCCGAAAATGAGGGAAAAGCCCACGAATTAGCGCTCAAAAAATTCCCCTCCCTCGGAGGGGTTAGGGGAGGCTTTTCACTTCATCAGGATGAAGATGTTCTGGACACCTGGTTCTCAAGCTGGTTGTGGCCAATCTCGGTTTTCGACGGTATTTGTAAACCCGATAACAACGAAATCAATTATTATTATCCAACCAACGATTTGGTAACTGCTCCGGATATTATTTTCTTCTGGGTAGCCCGGATGATCATTACCGGTTACGAATACCGCGATCAGTTCCCATTCAAAAACGTTTATTTCACCGGAATGGTGCGCGACAAACAGCGTCGAAAAATGTCGAAATCACTGGGCAATTCGCCCGATCCGCTCGACCTGATTGCCACTTACGGCGCTGACGGAGTTCGTGTGGGTATGTTGCTTTGCTCACCTGCAGGTGGCGATTTGCTGTTCGACGAAATATTACCGCAACAGGGAGCCGGGTTTGTAACCAAAATCTGGAACTCGTTCCGTTTGGTTAACGGCTGGGAAGTGGATGCCAAACTTCCGCAGCCTGAACATTCAAAACTGGCCATTAGATGGTTCCACGAGAAATTTAGCCAGATTGTTGAGCAAACCGACGATCATTTTGATAAATTCCGCATTTCCGATGCCCTAATGAACGTTTACACCACTGTTCGTGATGAGTTCTCAGGATGGTTGCTTGAAATGGTAAAACCGACCTACCAGCAGCCTATCGACGGAAAAACTTATGAGGAATTGATTGATATCTTTGATGAAGTACTGCGTTTCCTGCATCCGTTTCTGCCTTTCGTGAGCGAAGAAATATGGCAGTTGCTGAAAGAACGACAAAAAGGCGATAGCATCATGATCAGCTCCTGGCCAAAATCAACCGGATACGACGAAACGATGATCGCCCAGTTTGAAGATGTGAAAGAAGCCATTGCCGGACTGCGAACCATCCGTACCAAAAACAACATTCCGAACAAAGATCAGCTCGAGCTGACCATTCTGGAAGGTGACAAAGGTTATGTCGCCGGGTTCGATAGTGTGCTGATTAAAATGGGTAACCTTTCTTCCTTAAGTTTGGTTTCCGAAGAAGTAAAAGCAGCAGCTTCGTTTTTGGTAAAATCGACTACATTCTTTGTCCCGATGAGCGGAACGATTGATGTGGAAGAAGAACTAATCAAGCTAAATGCTGAGTTGGAATATACCAAAGGTTTTCTGAATTCAGTAGTAAAAAAGCTGAGCAACGAACGTTTTGTAAGCAGCGCTCCTGAAGCTGTTGTGGCTGTTGAACGCGCCAAACAGGCCGATGCAGAAGCAAAAATCAAGGTACTGGAAGAACAGATTGCGAGTTTGAAATAAATGCAAGTGATCGGATGACTTGGAGTCATCCGATCACTAATAATATACTGGAAATCACCGATCAATCAATAATTCTTCTTTATCCTTTCGGTGAAAGCGTAACGACAGGAATGATCATTTCCTCCAATGAAATACCTCCGTGCTGAAATGTGTTCCGGTAGTATTGAGCGAAATGATTGTAGTTATTCGGATACGCAAAAAAATCGGTATTGGTGGCAAAAATATACGAAGTACTCACATTTCGCGATGGAAGGTAAATCGAAGTCGGATTCTTGATTTGGTAAACGGATTTTGATTTGTAATTCAAATTGCGGCCTAATTTATAGCGCAAATTGGTATTTGTTTCACGGTCGCCGATCACCTTCTGGGCATTTTCAACACGAATGGACCCATGATCGGTTGTCAGGACAACCTTGACTTTATTCTCAGCCAGAAGTTTCAACAAATCGAGCAGCGAGGAATGATTGAACCAGCTGAGCGTAAGTGAACGGTAAGCCGATTCATCGCTGGCCAGTTCCTTGATCATATCCATTTCGGTACGTGCATGCGAAATCATATCCACGAAATTGAAAACCATCACCGACAGGTCGCTTTGAAGAATATTGCCCAAATAGTCGGTCATCTTCTTGCCGCTTTTTACACTGACAAATTTTTCAAAGAACAGTTTGTAATTCTTTCCCAACCTGGCTAACTGTGTTTGTAACAGTTCAAATTCAAAGCGGTTTTTGTGACCTTCGTTGTCATCGTCATCCCAAAATTGAGGATATAACCTTTCGATTTCAGAAGGCATTAATCCGGCAAACATGGCATTTCGCGCATACATGGTCGCCGTTGGCAAAATACTGCAATAAAGGTCCTCTTCCTCAGTATGGTAGTAATTGTTCAGAACGGTAGCCAGAACGCGGTACTGGTCATACCTCAGATTGTCGATCACCAGGACCAAAACCTTATTTCCGCTATCAACCTGAGGAATGATCTTTTTCTTGAAAATATCAACTGAAAGCAAAGGTCGGTCGTTTTGATTGGGATTGAACCACGATTGGTAATTGTTGCGGACATACCGTGCAAAGCAATTGTTGGCTTCCGATTTTTGCATTTTCAGTACTTCGTCCATGGCCGAATCTTCTGAGGCGCTTAGTTCAAGTTCCCAGAACACGAGTTTCCGATAGACTTCGACCCACTCGTCAAACGAAAGCTGATCGCTGATTTGCATGCCGATTTTAGAAAACTCGCTCTGATAGGCTGAGGTGGTGCGTTGGGTAACCAATCGCCGCTGATCGACATTTTTTTTGATTGAATGCAGAATCTGATTGGGATTAACAGGTTTAATCAGATAATCGGCCATTTTTGAACCAATGGCTTCTTCCATGATATCCTCTTCCTCGCTTTTGGTTATCATCACCACCGGAACGTTCGGATCAACAGTTTTTATTTCATTCAGGGTTTGCAAACCGCTCAATCCCGGCATATTTTCATCCAGAAATATGATGTCAAAAAAATCGTTTCGAACCAGTTCAATGGCATCCGTCCCATTGTTGGCAGTTACCACTTCAAAGCCCTTTTCCTGAAGGAACATGATGTGAGCGCGTAATGAATCGATTTCATCATCGGTCCAAAGTATCTTAGTTTTCTTCATTCAAAAGTGTTTTGTAAGTTAAATATTATCAGTGTATTAAGTGCTTTCTGTTATTCAGACAAATAAAGCTGCTTTTTGTTTCGCTAAACTATTATTTACCTCGTGAAACATATTTGGAAACTAAAGTAGTATTTGCTGCTGACAATCCTGCCCTTGGAGCCATGTTTGACAAGATACTTTTCCAGTTTGAAGCTGAAAAGCTATCGGGCGAATACAGCCCGTGACATGCTCCACAGCTATTCTCATAGATTGTTCGTCCTTGCTGCAATTGGGCAAGAGTGGCTGTCGCTGTGACATCCGTGGCTGTTGGAATATAAAGCGAATCGGTGCTGGTGGTTATCATGTCCTTTTTACACGAATTACAAAACAACAGAACTCCAACAGAAAGAATACCAAGTGATTTTAATCGTTTCATCCCAAAATAATTAAGTTAATAAAATTTTCCCTGATGGTAATACAGCAATAAACAAGTACAAACAGGAAATAGTATCGACTTAACAAACTTTAACGTGATTATTGCTTCAGATAAAACTTTTTGTAGAATTCCATATAGGTTAAAATGTTCTTGCTCTGCCTGAAAATCAATTCGTTTTCAGGAGTAATACAAAAATTGCGGTAGTTGGCATTCTGAATTGGCCCGTAAACCTGCTGATCTTTGGCAATTGCCCGAAGATAATCCAGTCCGGACTGCATGTTTTGAAGTCCTTCAACTTTTACGATTACCCTGAAATCGTCGAGCATAGCAGAAGTTACAGCTAGTGTTAGCTGCGAATAATTTTGCTGATTAAATTGACGGATAGCTTCAACGAGCTTATCTGCATTGACTTCTTCTTTTGGAATAATCATTACAAACGACTGAATACCTTGAACATTCTGTTTGTAAGGTCCGTTGTAGGCAGATTGTGGCGTTTTTGATGCGCCAACTCCTGTGGGTGCCTCAATGTATTTGATTTTGAAGTAATTCAGATATTCTAAGATTTTGCCGGTTTCAGTAAGTTTTTTCAGGTTGGCATCGGTAATAATAAAATCACGGTAGCTCAATGTGTCGAGGCTCTTGAACGATTTTCGATTGGCAACTGCCTTTATGAAGTAATCCATTGCGTCAGTCTTCGACTTAAACGGACTGACAATCATGAGTTTATAATCAGCAGCCTGACTCTGCCGGATGTCCAGGTTTGACTGCCGGTACTGATCACGGTTGTGCGCGTTGAAAGCAGCTATTACCGGTTTCAGGTTAACTCCCGGACCGTTTACTGCAATTACAAAATTCTGATTTCCTGATTCTTCTCCGGAGAAAATATCGAGGCCGTTACCTGTTGGTGCAACAGCCACAAAACTTCCTTTTTCTTTCGGAAGGTCTTCTTCGTGCTGAGCTTTCGCCAACAATTCTTCAGGTTCCGGAAGTATTTCTTCCGAGAAATCGCCGGTAATGAACTGGCTGTAATTTTTCACGAAAAACTTTAGGTATTCCGCATCATCCTTATCAGAGGTGATTTCCCTGAAATTGGTCGATGAAGCCATGAAATTCACATATTTAATATTTTTGAGTGCATCAAAAACACTTCTGTTTTTAATAATCGACCTGAAATAAATCAATCCCTGTTCCTTGTTACTGAGCGAACGCACCAATAGCAATGAGGTATTGGTGTTCAGGCTTTGCGTTTCAATATCGAAATCAATTTTGGTATAATGGTCGATGTTATAATTGGCAATGTCAAATTTTAGCCGGTTGAGGTCAACATTGGCACTTTTGGGGTAAGCGATCACAAAATAATGCAGCAGATCTTCATCATACGAGAATTTACCATTAAATTCATCTGCTCCCTTTTTATTTCCCGGCGCTAATTCGCTGTTTTGAATCTGATCGTTCAAATAACCTGATGCCACCATTTTCTGGTAATCAACCAAAGTGCTGTCCTGAATTAATTTCAGAATTTGCTCCGCTAAAGGTTTTGGTTCGGCTTTTGGATAGGCAGAAATATATTCAGTCAACAATTTCCCAAAGTTTTCGCGGGTTGAGGTTGAGCCAATGGAAACAATACTTATGAATTTTACTTTTGGAATCAGGGCGCTATCAGGTTGCATCACCATAATCTGATCGGTAATTTTTCCAGCCTGAGCATACTGACCATTTTTGAATTCGAGGAATGCCTGCTGGTATAGACGGCTCAAACTATCGGTCCGTGCTTCAAGCTCTATAAAATAATTTGGATTCAGTAAATATTTGGCGTATTTTGATTCAGGATATTTGCTGGTAATCAGATTTTTATAGTAATCAGCCTTTTCCTGATTGTTCTGTTTTTTGTATAAGTCCCACAATTCGAACCACGATGACAGGGCGAAAAGGTTTTCAGGATAGCGTTTGTTGAGGTCTTCAAACGATCCAATCGCGCGTGGAAAATCCGAGAATTCGGTTTTAAAGATGCGTCCAGCGCTAAACAAGGCATTTCGGATTTTGGCGTGCGAAATATTCATCAGCGAATCGTTCACAGGCAAATTCTGAGTATAGAAATCGCGGCTTTTGGGATCAACTACTTTTTTCACTTGCTTTCCAACGGTCAGGAGTGAATCTTCATCTTGTTTGGCTTCTTCTTCCGTGATATTCCTTTTATCGGCCCTTCGCCAGCCATCTTCCAGTTTGCGTTTTCCCCAAAGGCGCTCAAATTCAACCTTTCCGTAGGCCACAGTTGTCGGGCTGTAAAAATACCATCCGGAGCCTTCCTGTTTTTGGCTTAATCCAAAACGGCTTTGGTTGGATCTGAAATAATTCTGGTCCATCATCTGAGCTGATGCAGCTAGTTTTGCCTTTGCTTCCTTATCGTTGGCTATCTGAATCCATTTATCGATCATGCTATTTCTGGTGGGTTCATCCATTTGGGCAATTCGCTGAAGACTGTCTTCCCGCTCAACGGCGTAAATATTATCGGTCAGGCGGGTAAGGCTTTTATGGCGGTTAGCTATTTGCGGGTAATTCGGATATTTATTGTCGATGACCACCATGGCGCTGTCATAATAACTTTGCGCTTTTTTGTATTCCGGTTCATCAAAATAAATCTGAGCAAGAGTTAAACATGAAAGTGCCCGCTGATAAAGGTTATTTTTACTCATTCCGGCTGATTGTGTATATTCTTCCTTCGCCAGTTTTTTATTACCTTCTTTCATCGAGATGTTACCCATTGCAAAATAAATCTGGTCGCGGAATTCCAGGTTCTTTTTATCACGAAGCATTTTGTGCAGTTCTTTTTTCAGCTTATCAACATCGCCAATGCCGGTAAAGGTTCCGGCTGCATTGATGTGGGCGTTGAAAGCCATCTTGTAGGGTGGATTCATCCGGATAATCTCCCTGAAAATTTTGGAAGCATTTTCAACATTGCCTGTTTCCTGGTACCACTGGGCTAAAACATATTTATACCGAAGCTTGTCCTGCTTTTTACCGGTTTGTTTTACAGCAATCGAAAGGAATGGAATTCCCTCGGTGTATGAAAGCTGTTTGGCATAGTAATCGGAAGTTACAGCAGCGAGTTCACCTTCAAGCCGCTTCGGAAAATTTTCATCTGTCTGCAACTGCTTGATGATTTCATAAGCTTCAACATATCGTTCAAGCTCTGTGTAACTTCGGATCAGCCAAATGTATGCTTTATAGCGCGAAGGATCTTCTTTAAATTTACGGGTCACATACGAAAAATTCTCTATGGCCATTGCGAAATTTTGCTTGTAGAAATAGGCCTTTCCCATCAAGAGATAGGCATCATCAACCCAATTGTTGAATTCTTCCTTACTGGCAAACCGAATGTATGATTTGCTCCTGTTTTTCCGGCGTTTGGGTTTCTGGGTAATCGAGTGCGACTGGATAAGTTTTGAGCCTTTCAGAATTGCATTTTCCATTTCGGCATTGGCAGCCATTGCTGTTGATGGAAGGCTCGATTTATACAGCGGCAAAATCTTAGAGTAATCATCTTCTACCGATTTGTCGATCTTCACAACTCCAAGCCGAAGGCTTTCGTTTCCGTTAAAATAGACATTGTAATGTGCTGTCACATTATTGTATGCGCGCGACACAACCGTATTTTTCTTGACCGAACATCCGGCCAGAATAATAAATGCTGAAACAAGAAAGAAACGATATGAATAATGTTTGCCCAATATCTGATTTTTGTTGCTTTAGGATAAACTGTCTAAATGGAATAATATTGTATAAAACATCCCCGAAAATACTGGTTTCCGTATTAATACCGGCTTCTTTTAGAAGTGTACAATATTACAAACTTTCAAAGGAATACCGAAAGAAAGCCTTAATTTAGGAAACTTAAATATTCATCAGGACTTAAGTTTACTAACCACAATCGGAGCACTTTGCTAAAATCGATGATTGATACCGAAAAAGTTGAGTTGGTGATGCAAAGCAAAGACCATGTACTTGAAGTTTTTGTCCGGCGCAAGGCAGCAACCACCCTGGCGTCACCAATCCTGAGATTGATGGATGGTCGCATTGAAGAAAGTATGAATGCACGTCTGGAAGTGAACCTGATTGACCGGAAATCCGGAAAAATAATTTTCACCGATGTCGTCCGAAATGCCGGTTTGGAAGTTGCCGGCAAAATAGAAGAGATCATAATCCCCTAAAAAGGTTATAATCCCCCTGATTTTATTAGAATTCTTTAAGAAAAAATTCGATTTTCCAGAAACGGGAAATGACCACTTTCCCAAAACAACTCAAGATTATGGACTTGAATGAAATTTTCATGTACTACTTTTAGAAAAGTTAGGAAA
>Ga0209538_1000733_pt1 | contig 18460 bp, 15 predicted proteins | sample BarGraNGADG00211_2_FD_184492 | JGI IMG/M metagenome (GOLD analysis project Ga0209538, IMG submission 184492) | Arctic peat soil microbial communities from Barrow, Alaska - Barrow Graham LP Ref core NGADG0004-211 (SPAdes) (version 2) | ecosystem: Environmental > Terrestrial > Soil > Wetlands >... | reverse complement strand
GGTGCAGCGTTTGATGATTACACGGTGTGAAGACCGGCGGATAAGTTCTTCGAGCACCATGTCGGGAATGAGGATATTTTTTGTTCCCTGTATGGTTTTATTGATGGGGATATAGCTGATATTAAAGTTTCTGCCGGTAAAAACTGGAAGACTGGCACGGGCGAATATCCATCCTACAACAGGCCATTTTGTAGCACGCGCACTCAATTCAGTAAGCGGCCAGACTATTCTTAGAACATTCATCCACCATTCAGGTCTTCGGGACATTGTTTTTCCTATGAAGGTTGTTTTCAGAATGTGGACTTATAATACTAATAATTGATCGGTCAGTCAATAATAGTATTTTCAATAGTATTTTCAATGTCAAAAATTAAAGCTTTTATAAAGAAATCGTGGGGATGCATTGTTATACGTCCCCACAATCATCATATACTATACCATTTCGATTTCAAAGGATAACGCGGCGGCAAGAAGGAGGCGCCGGAGGCGTATTGTACCATACGCTGAGGAAGCCGACGACGCAGCCAACAAAGTTAGCCGAAGAAAGCGAAGTGGTATTACCCATTCTTTAACGCAGCATGTGCTGCCGCAAGCCTCGCAATCGGAACCCTGAAGGGAGAACAGCTTACATAATTCAATCCGGCGATATGACAAAATTCAATCGAGTTCGGATCACCTCCATGTTCGCCGCAAATACCCAGCTTCAAATTTGGTTTTATTTTGCGCCCCTTTTCTACCGCCATTCTGACTAGCTGACCGACACCATTTCTGTCCAAAGTTTTAAATGGATCAACCGGAAGTATTTTCTTATCAACATATTCCCGGAGAAATTTGCCCGCGTCATCACGGCTGAACCCAAAGGTCATCTGCGTCAGATCGTTTGTCCCAAATGAAAAGAATTGCGCTTCAGTGGCGATCTCATCGGCTGTCAGAGCCGCCCGGGGAACCTCGATCATGGTTCCAACAAGATAATCCACTCTAACACCAGTTTCGCTCATCACCTTCTCGGCAGTTTGAACTATTATATCTTTCTGCATTTTCAGTTCAGTAACTGTCCCTACCAGCGGAACCATAACTTCCGGCTTAACATCAACCTTTTCTTTTTTCAGTTGGCATGCCGCTTCAAAAACTGCCCTTGCCTGCATCTCCGTAATCTCAGGGTATGTAATGCCCAGACGGCATCCTCTATGTCCAAGCATGGGGTTGAATTCATGCAACGCTTCAACCTTGGCCCTAATTTCCTTTACCGAAATGCCCATCTCCTTAGCCATCTCCTGCTGGTTCTTGGCCTCATGGGGAACGAACTCATGCAGCGGTGGATCAAGCAGCCGAATTGTAACGCCGAATCCTTCCATCGCCTTAAGAATGCCGTAAAAATCCTTTCTCTGCATTTTCAAAAGCTTGGCGAGAGCCTTTTTTCTGCCTTTAAGGTCATCCGCAAGAATCATCTCTCTCATGGCCTTGATTCTATCGCCTTCGAAGAACATGTGTTCTGTTCTGCACAGACCGATACCCTCAGCGCCAAAATCGCGCGCGACTTTGGCATCGTGGGGAGTGTCGGCATTGGTTCGAACATCTAATTTTCTGAATTCATCCGCCCATTTCATTATTATTCCGAAATTACCGGATAGAGCAGCCTTGACAGTCGGCACGGTACCAAGCATAACCTCACCTGTGGAACCGTTCAGGGAAATATAATCTCCCTGTTTTATAACCTTGCCCTGAACCCGAAATTCTCTTTTGGCGTAATTTATATCTAGCTCGCCGCATCCCGATACGCAGCATTTACCCATACCCCTGGCAACAACTGCCGCATGCGATGTCATGCCGCCGCGCTCGGTCAATATACCCTGGGACGCACTCATGCCCCGTAAATCCTCCGGCGAGGTTTCAATTCGGACAAGTATTACTTTTTCACCCTTATTTTTCCACGTATCGGCATCTTCGGCATTAAATACAACCCTGCCTGTAGCTGCCCCCGGAGATGCCGGAAGGCCTTTAGCAATCACATTTCTTTTTGCCTTAGGATCGAAAGTGGGATGGAGAAGCTGATCAAGCGATGAGGGATCAATTCTCAGCAACGCTTGTTTCTTATCTATAAGACCTTCGTTAACCATATCCACCGCTATATTCACAGCGGCAGGGGCGGTTCGTTTGCCATTCCTTGTTTGAAGCATCCAGAGCTTACTGTTCTGAATGGTAAATTCAATATCCTGCATATCGTGGTAATGGCTCTCCAGTTTTTTATATACGCCGTCAAGCTCTCCATAAACTTCAGGCATATATTCTTCCAGCGACTGGAATTTTGTTTTTCTGTCTTTTTCGTTGATGCTATTTTCCTTCGCCCACCTCTTAGAGCCTTCTATGGTTACCTGCTGAGGAGTTCTGATTCCCGCGACAACATCCTCTCCCTGCGCGTTGACAAGATATTCTCCATAGAATCTTTTCTCGCCATTAGAGGGATCCCGGGTGAACGCGACACCGGTTGCGCAATCATCGCCCATATTTCCGAAAACCATGGCCTGAACACTAACTGCCGTACCCCAGTTAGTGTCAATGTCATTCATTTTTCTATATAAAATCGCTCTTTCATTCATCCATGAACCTAATACCGCGCCGATAGATCCCCATAACTGTTCAAAAGGATCGGCAGGTAAATCTTTTTTCAGTTTTTTCTTTATTTGATCCTTATATTTTTTAACAAGCTCCTTCAAATCCTCAACACCAAGCTCCAGATCCAGTTTAACTTTCTTTTTTTTCTTTAAATCATCCATGATGACTTCAAACGGATCATGTTCGTCTTTTGATTCAGGCTTTAGACCCATGACCACATCGCCGTACATCTGAATGAATCTTCTGTATGAATCCCAAGCAAATCTTTCATTGCCGGATTTTTTTATTATACCTTTAATTGTATCGTCGTTTAATCCCAGGTTAAGAATTGTATCCATCATTCCAGGCATTGACGCCCGCGAACCGGATCGAACAGAAAGTAAAAGAGGATTTTCTTTATCTCCGAGCCTTGCGCCCATTGTATCCTCAACTTTTTTGAGAGCGTCATAAACTTCTTCTTTGAGTCCTTCCGGGTAATTTCTATTATTTTTGTAATATTCGACGCAGACTTCAGTGGTTATGGTAAAGCCGGCAGGGACAGGGATTCCAACCTGACACATTTCCGCCAGATTCGCGCCCTTTCCGCCAAGCAGGTTTTTCATTTCCGCCTTACCTTCAGTTATGTTTCCACCGAACAAATAAACCATTTTTGCCATAACAATCTCTCCTGTTAATGAAAATTTTTAACGAACTTGCCTTTTAATTCCACTTCTAAATCAAAGATGATATCGAGGCGGCAAGGAGGAGGCGTGTAGGGAACGGTCGCGACCGTTCCCTACAAATACGTTGAGGAAGCCGACGACGCTGCCAACAAAGATGGCGCTTTGATTTAGAATTGGAATAACCGGCGGCAGTATAGGGAAAGCTGCCTTTGATGTCAATAGAATAATGGCAATGACCGTAAAGCTTTGATACCATTTCGCTTTCAAAGGATAACGAGGCGGCAAGGAGGAGGCGTGTAGGGAACGGTCGCGACCGTTCCCTACAAATACGTTGAGGAAGCCGACGACGCTGCCAACAAAGTTAGCCAAAGAAAGCGAATTGGTATGGCATCAATGCTGACTGATATCGTAAAGCATAAATATTGAATGTTCCAGTATTTTTACTATTTCTTCAGTATATTCTTTTACAGCATTAACACTGCCCGGCAGAGCAAAAACAAGTGTTTTGTTGATCGTTCCGGCGATCGACCGGGATAATAAAGCACCCGGGTTATTTTCACCATATTTCAACCGAACCAGATCCATGATACCCGGTAATTCCATTGTCAACAGGGGCCCGATAACATCGGGGGTTATGTCTCGAGAACCGATTCCGGTGCCTCCTGTAGTAAATAATATATCAACATCATCTTTTAAAAGTCCGCGCGGCTGGATGGGCAATTTTATACCGCCGCCATCCCGCCAGCTAAAGGTGAAATAGTAGGATTTATAATCTGGCAGAAAAAGCAACTGGCGGATCAAAATGTTTCCATCCATCTCCAGACGGAGCTTACGGAAAGCATTGTCAGTGAACAGAAACCGGATGTTGTTGTGATCGCTACGGGAAGCAAACCACTGTCGCTGGCCGCACCCTGTGCCCCAAAGGTCAATATCGTGAATGCCCAGGATGTGCTGGAGGGAAAAGCTAATGCCGGAGCTCGTGTGGCAGTAATCGGCGGGGGGGATGATCGGCTCCGAAACCGCCAGCCATCTGGCCAATCACGGCAAAGATGTGACTATTGTGGAGATGCTGCCGAAGTTAGCCCAAGATGTATCGCCCTCGGCCAGAGAGTATTTGTTAAAGGATCTGGCGGGAAAAAATGTCCGGATTTATGTCAGCGCAAAGGTCAAAAAGATACGTCCGGACGGCCTGATCATTGAAAGAGACGGCCGCGAAGAAAACATCGGTACTTTTGATACGATTGTTCTGGCAGTTGGTGTAGAGCTTTGCAACGAATTAACCGGGATATTGGAAGGGAAGGTTCCCGAGTTGATTAGCATCGGTGATGCCGTCAAAACTCGCAAAGCCCTGGATGCCATTGCCGAAGGCTATATGGCCGGTTGGAAAATATAGAGGAATATCAGGGACAGCGCCCTATCCTAGAAATGTGCGCTGTTCCTATTTATCGAAAATATATCTGTTTCCATTGTTTTATGTAAACAATACTTTATATCCTGCTATTACAAGGATAACGGACAGGAGTCTCTGTGCGCCCAAGACCGGGAGTTGTCTGCTTCCCATGTATGATCCCGCAAATCCGCCGGCGACGGCCGCAAAAGCAAAGGTAAGAGCATAGGAGGGGATCGCATGATCTGCGCTCACAAAACCCAGTAGCCCTGAGCATGAGTTAACCAGGATGAAGAAAGCCGATACCGCGGCAGTCTCCTTGTTCCCGGCCCAACCCATGAGGATGAGGAGCGGGCTGAGAAAAATGCCTCCGCCCACGCCCATGAGGCCGGAGAACAGCCCGAGAACAGCTCCCATGAGCAGGGTGAAGGGGGTTGAGGGAAGTCGTATTTCATTTGTCTGCATGACCGGCCGGACAAAGAGCTGAACTGCAGAGAACCAGAGGATGAAGACGATGATGTACTTATAGGTGTACGCAGGGAGCACATAGTAGCCGCCGATGTAGGCAAACGGTATGGATGTCAGCGCGAAGCGCCAGAACACGGACCATCGGAAATACCCGGCCCGGTAGAACTGGACGGAGGCTATGGCGGAGACCAGGATGTTCAGCATCAGGGCCGTGGGTTTGATGATCATGGGCGTCAAACCCAAGAGTGTCATAATGGCGATGTACCCCGAGGCACCTCCATGACCGACGCAAGAATAGAGAATGGCCACAGTGAAGATGCAGATGATCAGATAGGCAAGAATTGATGGTTCCATATGCTACCCCGTTTCACCAGGATTTATATTTATTGAATTGGTGGGTTTCGCCGAAGATCCACCCACCCTACAGGTAAGGCCCCTTGCCCTGGCATGCCGGGCAGGTCTCTCCTAGATCAGTCCGATACGCCTCAGCGCAGGAAGGGCATAAGCCGATGCTGGAACGTTTCTTTCCCGGAGAGGTGATGTATGAGGGCTTCACGGTGACCTTTGCCGTACTGTAGATGCTCGTACCCGCCCTGCGGAACTCATTGAGTATTTGCTGCTGCTCCTGGTCTTTCTTCGGTTTCTCCTTCAGGAACCAGGCCCTGACGGCAGGCCATTCCTGGAGCTTCTTTGCATCGAGATATACCCGAATGCCTTCGCCCGTGTACTTGTTGTAGAAGGTAAGCGCATAGCGGCTTGTGTCGACAATCTTGAGCCAGCGGTTGCCGATGGTGCACTGGGTAAGAAGCTGCACGGCATCGGGCAAACAGTGCTGGCTCTCACAGATGACATCGAAGAACTCGCCTTGAGGGAGGTTGGCCCTGGCAATATCCACCATGATGCCGCCCGCCACTATTCCCGGTGCGATGCTGCCATGGAACACCTTAATCTTCTCAATGAATTCATCAAAACTATACGGGCCGATGTTCATGCTGTACTCCTGTTTTTGTAATCCCTCATCTCAACCCTCTTCCCCTGAGGGGCAAGGGATTTGGATTTGGTCAGATATTAATCAGACCGCCTCTACACGGCACGGCACATAGCGGTGAATCGGCGTCCCAAACTGGTCACGGTGGGTGTTCTTCGTCAGGCGGTTCACATTCACCCCGTATTTCTTGCCGTTATAGACAAGGCCGAATCCATGGGGAATGACTACATGGCCTTTCTTTGCCGTATCCGTCACTTCCAGTTCGATCTCTTCGGAACCCGCCTCCGTGGTCACCCGAACCTGCTGGCCGTCCGTTAACTTCAGGGATGCGGCGTCACTCGGATGCATGGCCAGTGTGCAGGCGCGCTTGCCTTCGTTCCAGGCAGGATCGCGCATCAGCGTATTGGCGTTCATGGAAATATGCCTTCCCGCCATGAGGATCAAAGGATATTCAGATGGCATCACCAGCGCCACTTCTTCTCGCTCTGCATCGATCCCTTCGAGCTCATCGAGAAGCTCCGGAATATGGAGGCAAATCCGGCCGTCATCGGTCTTGATGTTACCCAGGTTATGCTCCGGATCGACCTTCCCCACCCAGATGCCTTCTGGATGATCCATAATCTGCTGAAAGATTTCTTCGCTCAGTGTTGCTCCCGGCTTATATCCGGCTCTTGCGGCATTTTTATGGAAGGATTTGGGTGCCACCTGTAGCATGCCCCAGAGAGCCGCCAGATGGACGGAACCCATTACTTTTCCCAGAGTTTTTCCTAAAATGAAGGGCATGCTCTTTAAAGCTCTTGGCTCTTTCATGGCATACTCCATCAGGGCCTTGCCATAGGCGGCATGGCTCTCCTGGGCCGCTTGATAGAGGCTGTCCGGAATCGGTGGGATCAGTCCTAATTTATCAGCGATGCGTAGATGGATTTCACCTAGTTCTAGCGGTTCTCCCTCCGGCTCCACTATAGGTCGCCGCATCTGGAAGTAGATGCCCGGGTAGGTCGGAGCGAAGAACGTCCCATCCCAAGATTCATAAGCTGATCGAGACGGGAGAACATAGTGGGACAGAACCGCCGTTTCTGTCATGGCGATTTCCGCAGTCACTAGCAGGTCAAGATGCTGGAATGCCTCCTCATAAGCTGTTGTGTCCGCATACGAGCGCAGGGGATTGGCACCGGCAACGAAGACTGCCCGTAGACGCTCCGGGTGATCGGACATAATCTCCTCCGGCATGACATTCGGCGGGAAAGCCGCGCAGACGGGAAATGCATTAGTAGCAACTGCCCGCCAGATCTTGGGATCCCGCTCATCCGCACGGGAACCGCTTGGCATCATATGACCGGTAAAAATCACCCCACCGGGAACCCCGATTCGCCCGCAAATGGCCTCGAGGATCGTGATCAGATATGATGACAAACCGCTGTGGCGGCCCATGAAGATGCCCAAATCATAGCGCAGAGAGGATTTGCGGGTTGCAAAAAGGCGGCTGATCTCACGAACCTGATCAAAGTCGAGCTGACAGGTCTTCACGGCCGCGCGGGTATCGAAATTCTGGAACAGAGATTTAACCTGTTCAAATCCGGATATATGTTTTTCGAAGTAGTTCTTGTCCTCCCATCCTTCCTGAAGGATAATGGCGATCATGGTTTTGAGCAGCAGGGCATCCGTACCGGGGCGGATGGGCAGATGCATATCGGCGATCTTGGCTGTCTCTGAAAGCCGGGGATCGACGACGATTAGCAGTTTATCAGGATCTTTGGCAATCCGCTGGAGCTGTCGCGGTGCCTGAGGTATCTGGTGGCTTTGCATACCGTTCCAGCCTATGACTAGCAGGAGATCCGTTTCTGCTACATCAGGCCCTGGATGAATATATTGACTGCCAAACGTCCGGCCGCATACCCAGAAGGCACCGGAGAATTCTTGGGCTAAAGCGTTATAGAAATACTGAGAGCCCAGACCCCTCATGACGCGCATGCCAAAAGCCGCTTCAAAATGGCAGCCCTGTCCGCCGCCGCCCATATAGGCAAAGGAGCGCGGGCCGTACTGACCGACGATGCTTTTAAGTTTGGCGGCAATCTCATCTATAGCCTGATCCCAGGAGATACGCTCAAATCGATCTCCGACCTTCTTCAACGGGTATTGAAGGCGGTCGGCATTGTGCTGGTGATAGGCAATGTTCAGGCCTTTGCGGCAGACATAGCCCTCACTTTTGGCATTGGATTTGTCCGGCTTCACTTTGACGATGCGGTTGTTTTCCACCTCTACTTCCAGCCCGCAGTTCTGGGCGCAGAGAACACAACCGGTTTTATGTATCGTTCCCATGAGTGCTCCTTTCTCCGGCAGTGCCGCCGGACAGCGAATCTGCGTCTTGACTCAGTGCTGAGCGTGAAGGCGCAGTTTTTTGATAATACCGTGCAAATCGCGCTTTTGCGCATCAGTTAAAACTTCCAGAAATTCTGAATTGGCTTCGGTAATCACTCTGGTCGCCTCCTGGCTCATCAATCTCCCCTGTTTGGTCAGATGAATGCGAATGGAACGGCGGTCGTCCGGATTGCCTTTGCGCTCGATAAACCCTGCCACCTCCAAACGATCCAGAATCCCCGTGAGCGTTGCGCTGTCCAGTTCTGTTCTTTTACCGAGTTCACTGGACGTAATCCGGTCTTCATCATCGAGAAAGCCCAGAACCATAGCCTGTACGGAGGTGATATTCAATTGGGAGACTTTCTGACTCAGAAACCGGCTGGCAATCTGATTGGCTTTGGCAAACTGGAAGAAAATACAATCTGTTTCTCTCATCGTGCAGTGTTTATCCTTGCATACAATTTACTTGTATACGAGCATAATAGAAAGGAGTCTGCTTGTCAATATTTTTTTTAAAAAAGCACTATATACGAAAATTTTTAAGTTTTAATGTGGTACCGATGATCGTGGCAGGGATGTATCCTGGCACCCGACCTATCGGGAGAGCGAACCGCTTTTCGGCCATTTCACCAGTCACAAATGCCTTTTCGGGCGTAATTCAGGCAGGCCTCTCCGTCACGCCTTTCTTTCAAAAAGCGTTCTGATTGAATATATTCATCCCATACCCTGATAACCTGAAGGTCACGCGCGTGTATTCGGGATCGCCGTAGATAGTATCGGCGTGTGTTTGGAGCTGGAGATCGACAGCGGCGTATTCCCGGATTGGCGGACGTGAGCTTTTGGCGGTGGCCTGGATCGGACGAGCCAGATTCCCAAATGTTCGAGTATAGCCCGGATCACTTGGCGGGTCATCTATCGCACTGATGACCCGCATGGACCCCTGACATCCCCGCCTTCGCGGGGACAAGCTTCGGAAGGCATCAATGCTGACTGATATCGTAAAGCATAAATATTGAATGTTCCAGTATTTTTACTATTTCTTCAGTATATTCTTTTACAGCATTAACACTGCCCGGCAGAGCAAAAACAAGTGTTTTGTTGATCGTTCCGGCGATAGACCGGGATAATAAAGCATGACTTATTTACTTACTTATTTACCAGCGTCCCCAGGGCGCTTATTTCTACCTTCCTTTCAATATCCCTCAATATATTGAGGCTCCACCAAATATTGAGGTCAAACAAATCATTTTATCTTTTGGGGATGTACTCTCTTATTAGTCTAATCCCCTGTTATTAAAAGATGAATCCAACCTTCTGATTCTCCTTCAGCTATTGGCAGACTATTTGCTATTACTATCCTAACTGTTATGATCATTGTAATCATACGAATAAAGATATAATTTTTAGCAAGAAAGGAAATACCTTATGAACGTGTTAATCGTCTATTACTCGATGTACGGCCATATCCGCCGCATGGCGGAGGCTGTAAAGGAAGGGGCTGACGGTGTAAGCGGCGCTACTGTCAGGATTTGCCGTGTTCCGGAAACGCTCCCGGAAGAAGTTCTGAAAAAGATGGGCGCCCTGGAAACGCAAAAAGAGCAGGCCCATGTACCCATCTGTAACTTGGAGGATCTGGTCTCGGCGGATGCAATTATCTTTGGCACCCCTACCCGTTTCGGTAACATGTGCGGTCAGATGCGTCAGTTTCTCGATGCCACCGGCGGGCTCTGGTCCAAAGGCGCCCTTGTCGGCAAAGTGGGAAGCGTCTTCACCTCCAGCGCAACACAGCACGGCGGGCAGGAGTCGACTATCCTTTCTTTTCATATCACCCTTTTGCACCAGGGCATGATCATCGTCGGCCTCCCTTATAGCTTTGCGGGGCAGATGCGGATCGACGAGATGACGGGGAGTTCGCCCTACGGGGCATCTACGATCGCCGGGGGCGACGGTAAACGGATGCCGAGCAAAAACGAACTCGATGCAGCGCGCTTCCAGGGCAAGCACGTTGCCGAAATCGCAACCAAACTGGTGCGGTAAGAGCAAAGACCGGAAATATACCGGCAACACATCATCTTCGTTTAAGAAAGGGAAGTAATCACCATGAATCAACAAACATCTGATCAAGGATGGCAGCAGCTTCAGGCTCACATAGAGAGCTTTTTTGGGCCAGGCTCTCGCAAACGATGTGCAGAGAATCGAATATAAGCCACGATTTATCGCCCTACTGGAGATGTCATCCGAGCACCATCAAAATGATCTCCAGGAAACGGGCACCTGAAGGGAGAACCCTGTTATCGCTAGGGTATCGAATTCAACATCATGAAGTTGTCTACAGACGATTAATTCAATGTCCGGTTCCACAAAGATGGAAAGGAAATGAATTTACAGAAGGAGAATCGGTATGATTAATTACGGTTTCACCAAGGAGCTGAATATCACTTATGCAACAGTCATTGAGCTAGTGAGAGCGGCGCTGAAAAAAGAAGGATTTGGGATACTGACAGAAATTGATGTCCAGGGAAAAATGAAGGAAAAGCTGGGCATTGATATGAACAAATACATTATTCTGGGTGCCTGCAATCCGCCGAATGCATACAAAGCGATTCTTGCCGAGGAAAACATCGGACTCATGCTTCCCTGCAACGTTATTGTTTATGAAAAGAGTAGCAAAACGGTACTATCCTTTATACGGCCGATGGTTGCCATGCAGATGGTTGATAACGTAGAACTTCAAAAAATCGCAGAGGCAGTCGAGGAGCAGTTGAAAAAGGCCTTCGATGCCATAAAATGAGGATATCCAAAGATGAAAAAATATCTTAACTTATTTCTTATGATAATAAGCGGTTTGTTGGTGTCTTGCGCCCGTGAAGATTACGTTAGCCCGCAAGGTCCCGATGGATGGGGGCACATGATGCATTACGGATTTGGATATGGAGGGATGTTTATGTGGATAATATTTCTGATCGTCATTGGATTGTTGATCTATTTCTTTCTGCAGACACAGAAGACGAAGGGACAGACGCCGACACAGAATGAAAGTCACCTGGATATCCTGAAGATACGTTACGCAAAGGGAGAAATCACCAGGGAAAACTATGAGAGAATGAAAAAAGACCTTGAAGGGTAGACCCTGATGACTTTCAACGCTATTCATGCAGGCAGGATCATGGAAAGGCTTAAGAAATCGGAGAGAGAAACGATGTTGAATCATGAGCCAAGCATTGCCGAACTTCCGCCAGGCCATATCAAATCGAAAATGTACGACCCGACCTATACCGCAATCATAACCCCATCAGCACAGCGCTCAAATGGGAGGTCGTTATGAGCAGATCAGAAAAATCGTCCAGTCGTCGTGATTTCTTGTGCAAAATGATTGCTCTGGTCCCGACCGTTTCAATTGCTGCTTACTTACCCCTTTCGGCACTCCGGACGTCCACAGCACAAGCCCAAACCAATTCCCCCACGCAAACCTATTCACCCAAGTACTTTACCCGGGAAGAATTGGTTTTCCTTCAGGCTGCCTGCGCGCGCCTGATTCCTGCTGACGAGAACGGCCCCGGTGCTGTAGAACTGGGCGTACCGGAATTCATCGACCGCGAAATGGAAGGCCCGTTCGGCCATGCCGCGCACTGGTACATGCAGGGACCGTTTGCGTCCGCACCGCCCGAACTCGGCTATCAGTCGCCGCTCACGCCGCGCGCGGTCTATCGCGCCGGAATCGCCGCGGTGGACGCGCACTGTAGGAAAATGTTTGGCAACAAGTCTTTTTCCGAACTTCCCATAACACAGCAGGACTCAGTGCTCACCGGCCTGGAAAAAGGCACGCTTGATTTCGATAATGTTTCCGGCAAGTCCTTCTTCGGTTTTCTATTGCAGAACACCAAGGAAGGCTATCTGGCCGACCCGATCCATGGTGGCAATAAGAATATGGGGAGCTGGAAGATGATCGGCTTTCCCGGTGCGCGCGCTGATTTTCTCGATTGGGTGGATAAGTACGGCGCACGCTATCCGCTTAGCCCGGTTGCTATTGCGGGCAGAAAGGGCTGACGGCTATGGCCGATATCAAGAAACCGCCGGTGGACGCGGTGCTCGTAGGCTTCGGCTGGACCGGCGCCATCATCGGCATGGAACTCACCGAAGCAGGCCTGAACGTAGTTGCCCTTGAACGGGGCCAGAACCGTGATACCTCTCCGGACTTTGCCTATCCGCTCATCGCCGACGAGTTGACCTACGGCATACGCCACAAGCTGTTTCAGAATCTGGCGCGCGAAACGTTGACGATTCGCCATTCGCCCAAAGGCAGCGCTGTGCCTTACCGGCAGTTGGGATCATTTCTGCCGGGAGAGGGTGTCGGTGGTGCGGGTGTGCACTGGAATGGTCAGCACTGGCGCGTTCTGCCTGAGGAATTACGCCTCAAAAGCCACATGACAGAGCGTTACGGCAAGCGCTTCATCCCCGATGGCATGACGATCCAGGATTTCGGCGTCAGCTATGCGGAACTGGAACCCTATTTCAACCAATTCGAACGAGTCTGCGGCACCTCGGGCAAAGCCGGCAACCTCAATGGCAAAATAGTTGATGGCGGTAATCCCTTCGAGGCACAACGCTCGCAGGAATATCCGTTGCCGCCGCTTGCCGATGTTTACGGCGCCACCCTCTTTGCCAAGGCGGCAAAGGACTTAGGCTATCATCCCTTTTCAGAACCGGCAGCGAATGCCTCGCGTCCTTATACAAATCCTTATGGCGCTCAGCTCGGGCCGTGCAACTTCTGCGGCTATTGTGAACGCTTTGGTTGCTATATGTACGCCAAGGCCTCGCCGCAAACAACCATTCTGCCGGTACTCACGAAGAAACCGAATTTTGAATTGCGCACCCAATCAAACGTCGTGCGCATCAATCACGATGCGCAGGGTCAGCGCGCAACCGGCGTTACGTACATCGACGCGCAGGGCCGCGAGGTCTTCCAGCAGGCAGATCTCGTCGTTCTTTGCGCTTATGAACTTAATAACACCCGGCTGTTGCTCCTGTCGGGAATCGGCAAGCCATACAACCCCGCAACAGGCCAAGGCGTTGTCGGGCGCAACTATGCCTATCAGATGACTGGCGGCGTCGCGGTGTTTTTCGATAAGGACAAGCCGATGAACCCATTCATCGGCACCGGCGCGGGCGGCCAGGTTATTGATGACTTAAACGGCGATCATTTCGACCACGCTTCGCTCGGATTCATCGGCGGCGGTTATATCGGCGTGATCCAGACCGGCGGCCGGCCCATTCAGCAGATGTCGCTTCCCAAAGACACACCGCAGTGGGGCGCAAAGTGGAAGCAGGCGATCAAAGACCATTATTTATACACCGTCAACATTCAGACCCACGGCACGGTCATGGCCTACCGCGACAATTATCTCGACCTCGATCCTACCTATCGCGACGTATTCGGCCAGCCGCTTTTGCGCATGACCTTCGATTGGAAGGAAAACGACATCAAGATGACGCAATATGTAACCGGCAAGGCTCGTGAGATTGCCCGGGCGATGGGCGGCAAATCGATAGAAGCAAAAATGAAACAGTTCGGCGATCATTACGACACGCGAGTCTATCAGACCACGCACAATGTCGGCGGAACGATCATGGGCGATGATCCCAAAAGCAGCGTCGTCAACCGCTTTTTGCAAACCTGGGACGCACATAATGTGTTCGTCATGGGTGCGGGCGTCTTTCCGCAGAATATCGGTTACAACCCGACGGGTTTGGTTGGCGCGCTGGCCTATTGGTCCGCCAGAGCCATTCGCACGTCCTATTTGAAAACGCCCGGACCGCTGGTGCAGGCGTGAACGTGGAGTGTTTAATATGGAGAAGAAAAGTTATGTCACATACGAAATATGAAGGTTGTATCGAAGCACGTAATGAATGTGCCAAACACAAAATGGAGCATTGTCAGCAATGCGCCAAAGCCTGCCGTAAATGCGCTGATGAATGCCTGAAAATGGCAAAGAAATAATAACAATCATCCATTGCCGGCCATGGTCGGCATTACAAGTAAAGGAGATCGATCATGAGCAAACGAAATACAACGAGTTATTTTGGAAAAGGCAAACAGGAGAAGGACGCAGTTCCAGAAGGAGACTCACAACGGGCTAAGGGTGGCGAGCTGCACCAGATTGCTGGTGGAGAGCACCCTGCGCTGACCACAAACCAGGGCGTTTCGCTTTCCGACAATCAAAACTCACTTCGGGCCAATCCGCGCGGTCCGACGCTTCTGGAGGATTTTGTTCTTCGTGAAAAAATCACACATTTCGATCACGAGCGAATCCCTGAGCGTATTGTTCACGCGCGAGCCACAGGTGTGCATGGATTCTTCGAGCTGACCGCCTCGTTAAAGAAATACACCACCGCCAGGATTCTCACTGAAGTCGGTGAGAAGACACCCCTGTTTACCCGTATATCAACCGTTGCAGGGGGCGCTGGTTCGGTGGACACCCCGCGTGACGTACGCGGATTTGCCATTAAGTTTTACACCAAGGAAGGCAACTGGGACATCGTCGGCAACAACGTCCCGGTTTTCTTCATCCAGGATGCCATCAAATTTCCCGACCTGATCCACGCCGTAAAAATGGAACCCGACCGCGGCTTTCCGCAATCGGCGACCGCACACGACACCTTCTGGGATTACATTTCGCTCACACCTGAATCCATGCATATGGTGATGTGGATCATGTCTGATCGCACCATACCGCGTTCATTACGGATGATCGAAGGTTTTGGGGTGCATAGTTTCCGGCTGATTAACGAGGCAGGCGTTTCAACCTTCGTTAAATTCCACTGGCGTCCCAAGCTCGGCCTGCAGTCCACCATTTGGGATGAAACCATCAAACTTTGCGGCGCCGATCAGGACTTCCACCGCCGCGATATGTTCGACGCCATCGCCGCCGGTAATTTCCCCGAGTGGGAATTCGCGGTTCAGCTTTTCACTGAGGAAGAAGCAGACAAATTCCCATTCGATCACCTGGACGCAACCAAGTTGATTCCGGAAGAGCTTGTACCCTTGAAAGTGATCGGCCGCATGGTGCTGGATCGCTGGCCGGATAATTTCTTCGCTGAAACGGAGCAGGTTGCATTCTGCCCTGCCAACATCGTGCCGGGCATCGATTTCTCGAATGATCCACTTTTGCAGGGCCGTTTATTCTCTTACGTCGACACGCAGCTTTCGCGTCTAGGATCGGTCAATTTTCACCAGATCCCGATCAACGCCCCCAAGTGTCCATTCGGAAACCAGCAACGCGACGGACACATGCAGATGTCGCAACCAGCGGGCCGTGTTGCGTATGAGCCCAACACCTTGTTGGAAAACTCACCACGCGAAACGCCGACGAAGGGATTTCATAGCGCTGCGGTAACTGAAACCGGCGAGAAAGGCCGCATCCGTGCCGATAGCTTTGCCGATCATTACAGCCAGGCGCGGCAGTTCTATCTCAGTCAGACATCCTATGAGCAGGCGCACATCGCCTCGGCGTTAGTATTTGAGCTTTCCAAGGTCGAACATCTGCACATTCGAGAGGCGATAGTCGGTCACCTGCGGCATACTGATGAAGACCTCGCCCGCCGTGTCGCCGCGGGTCTTGCGTTCGACAAAATGCCCGATGCGCCACAGGCCGCAGCGCCCGTGCAGAAAATGAAGCCCTCTCCCGCATTGCAGATCATTGGCAAGATGAAAGACACACTCATGGGGCGTGTGATTGGTATCCTGATCGCAGATGGTTCGGATGGTACTGTCATCAAGAAGATTAAAAAAGCTGCAACCGATGCAGGCGCCGGCGTGAAGATCGTTGCGCCCAAAGTAGGTGGAGCAAAGCTTGCCGACTGCTCGATGCTGGCCGTCGACGGACAACTGGCAGGAACGCCTTCCGTACTCTTCGACGCAATCGCCGTTATCCTCTCCGATGAAGGCGCAAAGGCGCTGTCGAAAGAAAGCGCCGCAATCGATTTCGTGCGCGATGCTTTCGGCCATCTCAAAGCCATCGCCGCCGACAAGGGCGGCCAGATGCTTTTGAAAACAGCAAATATCGGACAAGACGCAGGTGTCATGGATACAAGCGACAAAGACGCCTTTATCACAGCAGCAAAGACGCGACAATGGGACCGGGAAAAGTTAGTTCGAACATTGGCATAACCACCGGGTGCGTGGAACTTGAAGGTTCATGGTATGTGGATCTGTTCCGTACTTGCAACATGTGTCGGCGGCCAAACGACGGAAGAGAAAAAAATATGGGTAACAACAAAAATATATTAAAAAGGAGTCCTTATGAAAGCAATCGTTTATAAAGGTCCACACGATGTAGCCGTCCAAAAAGTCCCGGATGCCAGGATTGAAAAAGCAACCGATTTGCTTGTGAAAATTACGACCACGAATATTTGCGGCTCAGATCTGCATATGTATGAAGGCCGGACTAATATGGAGCCCGGCAGAATCTTCGGGCATGAAAATCTTGGAACGGTCATCGAGATCGGCAGCGCGGTCGACCGCGTCAAACGGGGAGATCGGGTCTGTATGCCATTCAATATTTCTTGTGGTTTTTGCGAAAACTGCGAGCGGGGACTCACAGGGTTCTGCCTCACTACCAACCCCGGCACCGCCGGCGCAGCGTATGGTTTTGCAGGTATGGGGCCATACAGTGGCGGACAGGCAGAGCTATTACGTGTGCCCTATGCCGACTTCAATTGTCTGGTGCTCCCGCCCGATGCTGAGGAAAAAGAAAATGATTACGTTATGTTGTCCGATATCTTTCCGACCGGTTATCATGCCACCGAACTCGCAGGCGTACAAGCAGGCGATTCAGTTGTTATTTACGGCGCCGGGCCGGTAGGTCTTATGGCGGCGTACTCCGCCATCATCAAAGGGGCCGGCAAGGTCATGGTTGTGGACATGCACAAGGACCGACTGGCATTGGCAGAAAAAATCGGTGCTATCGCGGTCGATGATTCGGATGGGTCTGGCGTGGAACAGGTCATGGCGATGACCGCCGGCATCGGAGCGGATCGGGGGTGCGAATGCGTGGGCTATCAATGCTGCGACCATAAAGGCCATGAGGTGCCGAACCTGACAATGAACAATCTGGTGAAAACAGTGCGTCCGACCGGCGGTATCGGGGTTGTGGGTGTCTTCATACCGGAGGACCCTCAAGCCAAAGATAAATTGGCCAGGCAAGGTCAGATTGCGTTCGACTTTGGCCAGTTTTGGAGCAAGGGCCAGCATATGGCGACTGGCCAGGCAAATGTAAAAGCATACAACCGCAAGTTATGTAAGCTGATCGCAGAGGGAAAAGCGAAACCGTCCTTCATCATCTCGCACGAACTGCCACTCGACCGGGCGGCCGAAGCCTACGAAAATTTTGATGCGCGCAAGGAGGGCTGGACCAAGGTCATTCTTAAACCGGGGCATTGATACCAGAATAAAGAAATTGTGATCCTGAACTTCGTTTGTGGCAAATATTAAATTTTAGAAAGTGATAAAGGAGGCGGATATGGCTAGGATAGGAGTTTTGATTGAGAATATGTTTGAGGATTCGGAGTACAAAAAACCCGCAGCGGCTTTTAAAAAAGCAAAACATGAACTTGTGCATTTAGGGGTCAAAAAAGGAATCGTTAAAGGAAAAACAGCCGGCATCAAGGTTAAAGTAGAAAAAGCGGTTAATGATGTGGTTGTTGGTGATTTTGACGCGCTCTTTATACCAGGAGGATATTCTCCGGATCAGTTGAGGAGCCATGACGAGGTAGTCGCTTTTGTGAAACAATTTGCCGCGACAGGTAAGCCAATTTTGTTCATTTGCCATGGGGCCCAATTATTGATTACTGCCGACCTGTTAAAAGGACGCAGGGTTACAGGCTGGAAATCCATCATTCAGGATATTAAAAATGCTGGCGCTGAGTATCTTGATCAGGAGGTGGTGGAGGATGGGAATTTTATTTCGAGCCGTTATCCTGCTGATA
>Ga0209538_1000730_pt1 | contig 18482 bp, 16 predicted proteins | sample BarGraNGADG00211_2_FD_184492 | JGI IMG/M metagenome (GOLD analysis project Ga0209538, IMG submission 184492) | Arctic peat soil microbial communities from Barrow, Alaska - Barrow Graham LP Ref core NGADG0004-211 (SPAdes) (version 2) | ecosystem: Environmental > Terrestrial > Soil > Wetlands >... | reverse complement strand
GCTTTATATTCTCGGACAGGCACAGCGCGCAAGAGAGCTTTTAGGTAAATTTAAATGGGGCCCAACGTTTCTGGCCTTAAACGCCGCCCCCCTCAACGAGTACGCTGAAGCACGTACCATCGCTGACCTTCTTGCGCGTGAACGCGCTTACGAGCGAGGCTAAACGGCCTCAGATCAACGTTCTTGCGATTATCGTGAACAGAAAGATTAAATGGTGTTAGACATATGTTGCTATCGACGTGAGAGGTACATCTAATGGCACGTTTTCCAGAAGCTGAAAAAAGGCTATTAAATATCAAAATCTGCATGCGATGTAACGCGCGCAACCCCCCAAAGGCGATACGGTGTAGGAAGTGCGGCTACAAAAACTTGCGAGTCAAGTCCAAGGAACGAAGGGGTTAGCCGGTTGACGATTGAACAGCAGCTTCAAGAGGCGATCACTCGAGAAGGAACGATACATTTAACGCTCATCGATCCTGACTCTCAGTCACCAGAGCAAGCTGCGAACATTGCTCGGGGCGCGACAGCAGGGGGCACGACCGCGATTCTTGTCGGGGGCTCCGTCGGCGTTGGCGGCCGTGGTCTTGAGAGCACGGTGCAGGAAATTAAGGGCAGCACGAAAGTCCCCACGATCATCTTCCCGTCGGATTCAGGCAGCGTCTGCCTTACCGCCGACGCGATCTTTTTCTTATGTCTGTTGAACTCGAGAAATGTAGCGTATCTGAGCACAAACCAAGCCCTCGGCGCCGTTTTTATCAAAAGCTACGGAGTGGAGCCGCTTCCGGTGGCGTATATTATTGTCGAACCGGGCGGCACTGTTGGCTGGATAGGTGACGCACGGCTAATTCCACGCAGCAAACCTGAGATTGCTGCCGCATACGCGCTTGCCGGAAAATACATGGGCATGCGATGGATCTACCTTGAAGCGGGTTCTGGCGTCTCAGACACGGTGCCCCCCGCAATGGTCAAAACGGCAAAAGCAGCCATAGATGATACGATGCTCATCGTCGGCGGCGGGATAAGGACGGATAAACAGGCCGCGTTGCTCGCAAAGGCTGGGGCGGATGTTATCGTAACGGGTACGGCCATTGAAGAGGATACAGACATCGAAAACAAAATCGCAAGCTTCGTCACCGCAATACAGCACTAAGCGTTTTTCAGTCGTGCGCCGCACGTTTGCCAGGCGGTTACTTGCTTTTGTTCTTTTCTATCCAGCTGCTGTAGTTGCATTGTGGGCATCCGAGGTCCCACAATCGCTTGCCGGTCTGCACTTTGATTAGTCGCATGTCGTGCTGCTTGCACTTGCGGGCGGTGACGCGCAGCCTACCCGATTTGGGCAGTGGGAGTCCGAAGGTGCAGTTGGGGTATCCGGAACACCCCACGAACCGTCCGCCGCGCTTCGAGCGGCGCACGATAAGGTCTGAGCCGCACTGAGGACACGTCCCGACGGTCGCGTCGCCGCGTAGGCCTGTTTGCAGCGACGCGCTAATCTCTTGGTATTGTTCATCGAGTGTGTTCAAGACCTTGTCAAGGATGTCCCTTGAGTTGATCACTACAAACTCCTTTGAAAGTGCGCCTGCTGTGATCTTCTCCATCTCCTCTTCGAGCAGGCGGGTCATCTCAGGTTTCGTGATAGTCGGTGCATAGCGTTCGAGTGATTCGGTGACGCTGCACGCGATACCGGTCGGACGTAAGGGACTGACGTCGATATAGCCTCGCTGCGCGAGTTTCGTTATGATCTCGTGCCGGGTGCTTTTCGTTCCCAGCCCGAGTTCATCCATCTTCTTGATAAGTTGGCCTTGCCCCCATCGCTGGGGTGGCTGCGTCTCCTTTTCGACAATCTGTGTGTTCGTGACGGTGAGGGCCGCGCCCTTACGAAGGTCGGGCAAATGGCGCTCTTGCGTCTGCGCGTACGGATAGTGAAAGCGCCAGCCGGGGTGTGACAGTTCGAGCCCTGACGCTCTGAATAGCTCCCCGCCGGACTCCAGCGTGACCTTTTTCGTGCACCAACGGGCAGGATCAGAGAGCGTCGCAAAGAACCGTCTTACGACGAGTTCGTAGATCTTCCAGCTGCGTGGCTCGAGATCGGATTGGCTGGCGCGCATCGTTGGATGGATCGGCGGATGATCAGTCGTTTGCTTTTTTCCTCGTGTGGCGACCAACCGTTCTTGTTGGAGCAGCAAACGAGCGTTCTCAGCGAACGGGCCATTCTTGAACATATTAACGGTAAGGCGGAGATCGAGCTCATTCGGGTACACCGTGTTGTCCGTACGAGGATAGCTTATCAATCCTGCCGTGTATAGGCGCTCGGCAGTGTCCATTGCGCGGCTGGCTGAAATGCCGAGCGCGCTTGCCGCAGCGATAAATCCCGTTGTATTGAAGGGTTTTGGCGGCGCATCCACTCGCTCTGCTTCTGCAAACGTTACGACGGTAGCCGTGTCACCGATGTTTTGACCCGCAGCTAACGCGTTTGCCTCGTCTCGAAATCGATCGGTTTGATGTTTTGCGTGAAACGTTTCGGTGCCGGTGCTCAGGTCAATAAACACTTCCCAGTAGGGCTCAGGCACGAATTGTGCGATCGCACGCTCGCGATCGACGATCAGCGCCAGCGTCGGACTCTGTACTCGTCCTGCAGATAAGAAGTGGTTCCCGAGTCGCTTAGCAGCGGTAGATATGAAACGCGTAAGCGCGGCACCCCAGATAAGGTCCACAGCTTGCCGTGCCTCTCCTGAGCGGGCGAGGTTTAGGTCGATTTTCGTCGGTGAGCGAAACGCACGTTTGACCTCGATTGGTGTCATCGCGCTAAATCGCACGCGGTCAACCTCGACGTCTTTTACAGACTTGATGATGTTGCACGCCTCTAAGCCGATAAGTTCACCTTCCGTGTCAAAATCTGTTGCAATAGTGACTCGATCGGCCTCCTTGGCGGCCCGTTTGAGGCCTGCCACGATCGTTTTATGGGTTGGAATGGTGACAATATCTGCCCGTACCAAGTCGTGAAGGTTGACCTTCCAGTCCCGGTACTCATCGGGGAAATCAAGCTTCACAATGTGGCCTCTAAGGCCCAGGACGACAGTACTATTGAAACGATATGCGGTGGCGCTTGCGACCTTCGTTAGCGATGCCGCCCCGTCTGAGAGAATGTCGGCGATACGCTTCGCTGCGAGATCTTTTTCGGTAACGACCAGATGTGTCACAGTTGCTCCTGGATGAGACGATTAGTCAGCGTGGGATCAGCCCGTCCCCGCGTCTTTTTCATGACCTGACCGACGAGAAAGTTGAGCGCGCCTTTCTTGCCGACGCGATAATCCGCCACGGCCTGCGGGTTCTCCTCGATCGCTTGGTTAACCGCTGTCGTGATCTGCTCGGCTGGTACGGTGTGGAGCGCTTGCTCGTCGATGATCTTGCAAGGGGTGCTACCACGGTCGAGAACAGTTCGTATAACCTCGACTGCTGCCTTTTCGGTAATGCGTCTGTCGGTCACGTTGACGATGACGTCTATCAAGTAGTCGGGGCTGAACGCTTGCAGGTCAAACCCGCGGTAGTTCAGCTCGCCCTGGAGGACGTCTACAACCCAGCTTGCGGCTACTGACGGGTCGATACGTGCGGCGACTGTTTCGAAGTAGTCAGCGAGAGGCTTTGAGGCGGTGAGCACTTTTGCAAGATAGTCTGAAATGCCATATTGCTCGACAAATCGGCCGCGTTTTGTGTCAGGGAGCTCTATTTCTGTTTGCTGAGGGAATTGTTTCACTAGCGGTTCGGGGTCGACTTCGACGAGATCAGGTTCGGGGAAGTACCGATAGTCGTGCTCTTGCTCCTTCGAACGGAGCGAGATCGTGATGCCGCGCGCCTCGTCGAAGTGTCGCGTCTCTTGTGTGATGTGGATACCTCTTCGAAGCAAGTTTCTTTGGCGGGTTATTTCAAAGAGGAGCGCTTTTTCGACGCCTTTGTAGGACGAGATATTCTTGACTTCAGCACGTTTCCCTCCCGCGATTGAGACGTTTGCATCGACTCTAAGCGATCCTTCGAGATTGCCGTCGAAGACATCGAGATACTCGAGGATATTGCGCAGCTTATTGATAAAGCGCCTCGCTTCCTTAGGGGTCCGAAGGTCGGGCTCGGTTACCACCTCGAGTAGCGGCACGCCTGATCGATTATAGTCGATGAGCGAGTATTGGGCCTTTTCAATGGTGCCGCGGTAAGTGAGCTTCCCCGGATCTTCTTCTATGTGCACTCGCCTGATCTGGATCTTTCGTTCCTGTCCTTCGCTATCTACCATCATGTGGCCATTTATGCCGAGCGGAAAGTCATACTGGCTAATTTGGAAGCCTTTCGGCAAGTCGGGATAGTAGTAGTTCTTCCTATAGAACTGCGTCCGCTGGATCGAGCAGTTGAGCGCTTTCGCAACCCGTTCAGCGTACACAACTGCCATTTCATTGATGACTGGTAAGCTGCCAGGAAGGCCGAGGCAAATCGGGCACGTGTGGGTATTTGGCTCTGAGTCTTGATACCGCGTTGAACATCCGCAAAACAGCTTCGATTGGGTTGTCAGTTGGACATGCACCTCGAGCCCTATGACAACGTCGGTTCTTTCTGTGATCATGTGTGAATGTTTATGAATCGCGGCCTCCTCCAGCTGGATGATACCCGCCGCGACCACGGCGTGCCGAAAAGCGCTCTAATTACCAAGATATTTCGTCGATTTAGACTGGAGGCGCCTCTTACGTTTTAGAGCCACTCAATAGCTCAATCTCCAGCTACTAGTCACAACGATGCCTTTTATAATTAACTGCGTGGTGCACTCGCCAAGGACCGCAATACCAAGGCCGTTCAGAGGGCACTTAAAGCGGCTCAGAATCCACGGTAGTTAGTTCACAACCATTTAAAAAGGTTTATGTGGTAGTCAGCAGCTAGCTTCTGGGAGGAATCAATATGAGCGCGCAAAAATGGGCCATTCTGTTACTTATCACTGCCCTGTTGTTAGCCTCAGTATGTGCAGTGGCGAGTGCCGCCAGCCCGCAAGGAGGTGTGGTGAATATTAACTCGCCCTCTAAGAACGGGAAGGCTGGGCCCACTCAACCTGTGAGTGGAAAGGCACAGCTCTCAAAGGGGTATACCCTTTGGATAGTGCCGCACGATCCAACGACGGGCGCCTACTATCCACAAGCCCCCTCACTCACAGTGCGCAGTGATGCGACGTGGTCAACTCGTCTCTCAGTAGGCAACATATTCGGCGTCGGTAAAGTCTTCCAAATTCAGGCAGTCGTCGCCAATCCAAGTGCCAGCAATGCTCTAGGCAATTACGCCGCGCAGCGAACGGGAATTGCGAAGCTTCCAGCAGGTGCGCAGGCAGTTAATTCGGTGATGGTGACAAGAGTCGCAACAGACGTTGCAAGCACGGCTTCTGCAAGTCCCTCACCAACTACGGTGTCGCGTACCACGTCAGCGGTTACCTCAAGTGCGACCGCTGAAGCGAGTCCTTCTGCGACAACCGTCGCTCAAGCTAGTTCCAGATTCACCAGCAGCAATCCACTTCCAGGGTTCGAGGCTTTTTTCGCTCTTGGAGCTCTTGGTGCTCTTGCAGCGATACTCGTAGTGATACGCGGGACGCGTCAGCGCTGATGGTTGAAAAGACAAGTCACGTGGTCGACGTCTTGTCAAGTTAATCGTTTGCGCGCAACCGAGTTTCTCAGTTGTGGTGTTGTAACGCTGGCATACCAAGCGAACGACGTCATAGTCGTGTGTTTCTTCGCGGGCGTATTCCCAAGAACTTCGCAAGATACGTTTTCGATAATAAGCTACATCTTCTATTTCGCTATCAAAAAGAGCACGAGTTGTTCGTTAACGTTAGAAGTGAATATTACGAGTATGAAGCTGCCTGATTATTTTGTCGTAAGCTATAATGGAAGCGCCTAATATGTCCAATGGAGCCCGATGCAATGTGTTCGCAGCGCACGAAATATTTCAGGCCCTGCAACCGCAGTGCACGGAGTCGCGCGAGTGGAGCACTACGTTAACAGCGCACGTCAGGCGCTCATTACACTCTCTGCAATCGGGGGTCGGACTTTCGTTCAACGCCACAACAAGACGCCCAAAATAGAACGCCGCACTTTCTGCTGCCATTTTTTCCCCTCCTAGCAGACACAGTGTGCGGGGTTTGTTTAAGCTCGCGTGACCACTTTTTTTTGTCACACCTTAATGCGAGGTCGTATGGGGCGTGTCATCTGTATTCAAGAGCAGGCGCGTTCGATGAGCTAATCCTTATCCTATTCTATTATCGCTTCATCGCCCGCTCGAACGCGAGGAGCGCCGCTGACAACAAAACGATCCCGAAACCGAAGAGTATGAAGATATCCCTTGAAATTGCTTGCACGCCCACACCGAGCACTACCACTTGTCGCAGCGCGCTAATCGCATAGGTGAGCGGAAGGAACTGCGCGATGACCTGCATAAATTGTGGCATCTGCGATATCGGGAAGAAGACGCCGCTGAGGAACATCATGGGAAACGTTAGCGTCATCATGATCATCGTAGCGGTCTCCTCGGTACTCGTGAATGAGGTGATGAGAATGCCCAAGCCGACGAGGCTGAACACGCCTAGGAGCAAGATTCCCAGGATGAGCGCGATACTCCCTTGTACGACCACGCCAAAGAGAACGATCGAAAGCATAAGGACGATGATCCCCTGCATCATACCGCGTGTTGTCTGGGCGATGACCTTTCCGCCCAGTATCGACATCCGGTGCACCGGTGCGGCGAGCATGCCGTCGAGGGTACCTACCTCCCGCTCGAAGGAAATGGCGTGTGGGAGGCCGGTCATAAGTGACATCATGACGACCATCCCCATGATGCCGGGCGCGACGAACTCGAAGTAGTTGGTTTGTCCTGGAACGATGCCCGTCGTCTGGACGTTGTATGGTGCTACCTGGGCTAGCGAATAGTTCAGCGGCGTTTTATACGTCTGGTTCAGTCCGTACGTGGCCGTCTGTGTGCCCATTTGTTGAATGACTTGCGTGAGCTCCGTCTGTATGAGGGATGCCGTCTGAGGGTTCGACTGATCATTGACAATGGTCACGTCTGCTTGCTTGCCGGTTTGGAGGTTAGATGTGAAATTGCTTCCGATGATGATGCCCGCGCTCTGCTGGCCGTTTTGAATGTTCGATTTGACGTCGGCAGCGCTGCCGACCGTCGAGAAATCCATCATGCCGGTCTTGTTGTTCAAGGCCTCGAGCTGTGCGACGAATTGCGTGCTGAGGGACGTGTTGCCTTGCGCTGCGTCAAGGTTTGCGAGCGCGACTGGAACGTGAGACATGCCGCTGTTTGAGGGGAAAATGTAGCCGACCATGCCCATCATGAAGAGAGGCATAAGGATGAGCATTACAAGACCCATGCGATTCCTGCTTATGTCTAACAAGTCTTTCCACGCGATCCACAGCGCGTGACGAATACCGCTTCTAGCTCCCATTGTACAGCCCCTACCGTATCCTCGATCGCACACTCGCTCCGTGCCGAGAACTTGGTTCCTTAGTGGTTACCTTATCGGCGACCTGTTCCCTCACCTTGTGGCCCGTAAGATAGAGAAACACGTCTTCCAGTGTCGGCTCAACGTTATGAATGGAACGAATCTGCCCGGCGCCTGATCGCACCGTATCAATGACGTTATCGCACGCCTCATCGCCCGACGCGTGAACCCTGATGTGCGTCTCGTCTTCTACCGTGACCGTTTGCGTACACGACAACGATTGAATGTCCGAGACAAGCGTTTGCGTAATGTTTGGAACGTTGAGCTCAATGACGTTCGTATCGGCACCGGTGATTACTTTTTTCAGATTTGACGGCGTATCGAGCGCGACGATCTTCCCGTAATCGACGATGCTAATCCGGTCGCAGAGCATGTCAGCTTCGGCCATGGCGTGCGTTGTTAAAATGATCGTTGTTCCAGCATCATCGTTGATGCTGCGCGCAAAGTCGCGGATCTCGTTCGTGGATTGCGGATCAAGACCGAGCGTTGGTTCATCCAAGAACAGGATCTCCGGCTCGTTGAGGAGAGCGCGGATCACATTGATGCGCTGCTTCATCCCGGTCGAAAACGTGCCGATCTGATGGTCTGCCCATTTTTCCATATTAACGACTTGGAGCAGCTCATCGATGCGTTCACGCAGGGCGTCTCGTGGTATATCGTAGAGCTCCCCGAACAAGCGTAGGTTTTCATGCGCTGTGAGCCGATCATACATGATCATTTTTTCGGATACAAGTCCGATGTGCTCGCGCACCCTGTTACCCTGATGAGCAATGTCAAAGCCGGCAACGGTCGCCGATCCTTCAGTCGGGCTACTCAGCGTGCAGAGCATCCGAATCGTCGTCGTCTTACCCGCGCCGTTTGGTCCTAAAAAGCCAAATATCTCGCCTTTGTTTACCTCAAAGGAGAGATGATCGACGGCGACGAAGTCGCCGAATTTCTTAACGAGGTTTGTGGCTTTGATTGCTACGTCGTTCATATCAATTCACGCCAGTTACATGATATATCTAAAGATATAATATAGCTACGTCTTTATTAAATGTTTCTGGAACAAAGATCGGAAAAAACTCGCTGTCGCAAAGAACGTTCGTCAAAATCACCAACCTCTGCGGTTGGGATGTTTATGCGTTTCGCCGTTTTCTTGATCATTATTCGGTTGGTGGTTCACGAGGAATTTCTGTGCGTCCTTCCCGCGCGAGCACTTCTTCGAGCTTCCCCCCGAAGATGTCTTGGACGACCTGTGAGAGCACGTCTGATTTCACTAAAAGAAGTCCCCACGCACCCATCTGTTCGCCTCCCATAACGAGAAAGCGGTCTCCCGTTTCGATACCGAATTTCTTCCGCAGTTCAGCGGGGATTACCACTTGGCCTCGCTCGCCGATGACGGTGTCTCCATAATACTTCATTCTTTCAAGCCCATGACCTGTCACGATCTAACTCCTCAGCGCGTGTACGCGTAAACCTTCCAGATATTACTAATCTTACCAATCCTACTTATCATATATAGTTATGCCAATCGCAGAGAGGCTCTCTGCATGGCGGGATGCCGTCATCTTATAAACAGGCCATTAAGCGCACGCTCTCAAAAATATGCATATAAGTGATGACGGGCGTACACAGGTAAGAATGACTCCTTACGTAGATTTAGGCGAACTATCAGGACTTTCGCAAAAAGAGGCGGAGAGGCGACTCGAGGAGGAAGGCTACAACGAGCTTCCGTCCGAAAAGCCACGCGGTATCCTAGCGATTGTGCTTGGGGTCATTCGCGAGCCGATGTTTCTGCTCCTTCTAGGTGGGGGTGGCGTCTATTTGCTGGTCGGCGACCGTCAAGAAGCGCTCATTTTGTTAAGCTTCGTCTTCGTGATAATGGGGATCACCTTATATCAGGAGCGGCGGACAGAACGCACATTAGAAGCGCTTCGCGATCTCTCAAGCCCGCGCGCCCTCGTAATTCGCGAGGGCGAGGCACGGCGGATTGCCGGTCGCGAAGTTGTGCGCGGAGATATCGTCGTCCTTTACGAAGGCGATCGCGTCCCAGCAGACGGCATCCTGCTTTCAAGTATCAATCTGTCGATCGACGAGTCGCTGTTGACCGGTGAATCGGTGTCGGTGCGAAAAAAGGCGGGCGGCGAAGGGTCGGAAATGGAGCGTGCTGGCGGTGAAGGAACGCCGTTTGTGTACTCAAGCACACTCGTCGTTCGTGGAAACGGCGTAGCAGAGATGCGCGCCATAGGGGCTGAGACTGAGATAGGAAAGATTGGCACGGCCATTCGCTCGCTTGATAGCGAAAAGACGGGACTACAAGTTCAAACCGAACGACTTGTTCGCAGTATTGCACTCGTTGGGCTCTTGTTATTCCTCATTGTCGTGTTTACTTACGGAGCTACGCGAGGTAACTGGCTTGACGGGCTTCTCGCTGGCATTGCGTTAGCAATGGCAATGCTCCCAGAGGAATTCCCCGTGGTGCTTACGGTGTTTCTGGTGCTCGGGGCGTGGCGTATTTCTCAGCAGCAGGTGCTCACCCGCAATGCGCCCGCGGTCGAGACTCTAGGTGCGGCTACTGTCCTTTGCACTGATAAGACGGGCACCCTCACGCTCAATCGCATGACGGTGAAAACCCTTTTTGCGAACGGTCAGCTTTACGACGTCGACTTTGATTTGGGGCAAGTACTCCCTGAATCGTTCCACCAGATCGTCGAGTTCAGTATTTTAGCGAGTCAGATAGACCCGTTCGATCCGATGGAAAAGGCGTTTAAGGTGTTAGGTGAGCATTTCTTAGCTGCGACTGAGCACCTCCACGCCGATTGGATGCTTGAACGAGAGTACCCTCTTTCTGAGCGCTTGCTGGCACTATCACGAGTATGGCAATCTCCTAGCGGGGGGGACTACATCATCGCTGCGAAGGGCGCACCCGAAGCGATAGCTGATCTGTGCCATTTTTCTGATGCGCAAGAGCGCGACCTTGCGCGGCACATTTCTGCGCTCGCGAATGAAGGACTACGCGTTTTGGCCGTGGCGGAGGCCCAATTCCGGCCGGAAAAGCTCCCACTAGAACAGCACGACTTTGCATTTGAGTTCCTAGGATTGATCGGTCTCATTGACCCCGTGCGGCCCACGGTCCGGCAAGCAGTTCAGGAGTGCTACGATGCAGGAATACGGGTGATCATGATAACTGGTGACTATCCTGGGACCGCGCGCAGCGTCGCAGAATATATCGGACTCGCTCCGCGCGATGAGATTATTACAGGGCCAGAACTCGAAAAAATCGATGATCGCTCTCTTCAGGAGCGGATCAAAACTGCGTGTATCTTCGCTCGAACTGTTCCTGAGCAGAAGCTTCGCTTAGTGAAAGCGCTGAAGGCCAACGGTGAAGTCGTTGCCATGACGGGTGATGGCGTGAATGACGCTCCTGCAATGAAAGCAGCAGACATAGGCGTGGCCATGGGAAAAAGAGGCACCGACGTCGCCCGTGAGGCGTCGTCACTGGTGTTACTAGACGATGACTTCTCATCTATCGTGCACGCAGTAAGGCTCGGGCGGCGGATTTATGACAATATTAAGAAGGCGATGGGGTACATCCTTGCGATTCACGTCCCTATAGCAGGTATGACACTCCTTCCAGTGCTCCTTCATTGGCCTCTCATTCTCTTGCCGATCCATATCGCATTTCTTGAACTTATTATTGATCCCGTTTCATCGATCGTTTTTGAAGCTGAGCCTGCAGATCCAAACGTAATGCGTCGCGCTCCGCGAAATCCGCGTGAACCTCTTTTCACTCGACAGCAACTGAGCATGAGTCTATTCCAAGGTTTAGTCATCTTGTCGATCGTCATGCTCGTGTATACTGGAGCAACTGCCCTTGGTCAAAATGAAAACCAGGCTCGCACGATGGCATTTACTACGCTGGTTATCGCCAATTTGTGCCTTGTATTAAGTAACCGATCATGGACAGATACAGTCGCTGCATCTATAAGAAGATCAAACCGAGCGCTTTGGTATGTTTTCGGAGGGGCTATTGTTATTCTAGCAGGAGCGCTCTATGTGCCAGCTCTGCAAGGGATATTTTTATTCGCTTCACTATCGACGGCAGCGATAATTGCCAGCGTCGTCGCAGGTTTAAGTAGTCTGCCCGTTTTGGACGCGTCAAAACTGATTTTAACGCGCTATGAGAAATTGTAGAAGCTATAACGAACATGGCCTAGACATGCGCTCTTTCGAACGATATCTCCTATTTTGGTATAATTAGTGGGACTTTAAAGTTGAGGAACTGCGAAATGGTGGGTGAGTGACCTACGAAGACCGCATGTGTGATACAATCCGCTTTCGGTGATAAATAAGATAGGCAATTAGCGCTATGATGCCTAAAACGACCGCAATATCAAGATATTTGAATAGCCCTTCAATATCCACCCAGTGCGGGCCTAGCAGGACCCCAATATAGGCGAGCGCAAAACACCACGGAAGCGATCCCAAAACCGTGTAAAGCGAAAACTTCCTTACGTCCATGTGGACGATACCGGCGGGGAACGAGATGAAGGTGCGGATGACAGGAAGTAGCCTGCTTATAAAAACAGCTTTATCCCCGTACTTTTCAAACCATTCGTCTGCCCGGTCGAGTTCACTTTTGCGAATGAGCACGTATTTGCCGTAACGTTCGAGTAGGGGTCTGCCGCCCCACAGGCCGATGCAGTAGGCGATCAACGACCCAGCGAGGCAGCCGAGTGTGCCTGCGATGGTGATACCAATAAGGGTTAGACCCCCTTCCCAAACGACGTACCCGGCGAAGGGCATAATAACTTCACTTGGAATCGGCAGACCAACGCTCTCCAAGGTCATGCCAACAAAGACGCCTGCATATCCGAGCTGCTCGATAACTGAGATGATAAAATCGCTGAGCGTCTGAGTAATATTGAAGCTTAGAGTCAGGATAAGCTGCGTTAGCAACATGCACCACTCCTCATACCGGGGCCAGATAAATAGATATCGCCATGTAGTCGAAATCGGACAAAATCAAGCTAATTGCGCCTCTTAACTAAGGCGTAACCCACCTGAAGTAGCTGTGTGATGAATACGAGCGGCAGTTTAACGACACCCTGCCAAGTCGTCGGCGGAGGCGGCGTGTTCGCGATGTGCGTGACTTCTCCGTCGATGCGTTTCGCAGCGCGAGTGACGATAATGCTTATTGTGATACCGACGAGCGCCCCGCCTATGAGGTCGGTAACGTAGTGGAACCCAAGATAGACCCTGCTAAATGCCACTAGTAAAGCCCACGAGAACATTACAACGCTGAACTTCCGGTGGTAAGATGATAGGGTCGTGGCGAACGCAAATGCATTCGTGGTGTGACCACTTGGAAACGCGGGCTGAGCTTCTGGGAGTACACCCAAATCGTCCGGCCGCGGACGTGCGATGGCATACTTCAGTCCGAACGCGACCACATTCGCTATTATGAAGACGAGCGCGAAGACGAGCGCTTCTTTGCGGGCGCCGGCGAGATAGAGCGCGATCGTGATAACCACCATGAAGGTGAGACTGCCCGTGAACGTGACCCACCAAAACAGCGTGTTAAGAAAGCCGCCATCATTGAGTGCTCGAATGAAATGTGTGGCGTTGTAGTCGAAACCACCGAGATACGCAGCCGCTACTGGCGAGTGAACAAGTGACAAAAAGAGGAGCATTATTGCCAAATGCGTAACGTGCGCTATATAGTTTATGTCAGTGCTCTATAAGATCGTTCACCGCCTCTTCCAGTGCGACATTCGATCAATGGAACGGGCAACTGAGCTGCAATAGCCCGGCTGAGCCGTACTCTGCAACGTTGTAAAGCAGAGGCGAACTAAAAGGACAATGGGCTTAATAGAGTGCGAAAAGACATGATCGACTATCTGCAGTAAAGGTCGAGACACTAAAAACGATGAACGTGTCGAAGGAACTCTATAAGTGTTAGTTTTCTCGGCGGCATGCGCCGGAACTACCTTGATCGGGCTGTAAAAAGCCGGCGATGAAATCGCAGCGGATTAAGATTTTTGCATTCGCTAAGGCTTTTAGAGCCGCTCTAAAATCTTAGGCCAATCCTTCCCCTTAGTAAGAAAGCTCTCGTCGACGTTCGCTTCCATCTCGAGGAACCGCTTGAAGGGCACGCTAAAGGAAAGTTCATTTTTGTCGAGGTACTTGCGTGCGGTGATATCAGTGAGGCCAATCACGGCCTTTGGCATTTCGGTCCGACCCTCATGAAGCACTTGCATGACTAGACTTCCGCATCCAGAACCAAACAGGGTCGAGACATTATCGTTGGTCGGTCGGTCGAAATTAGCTAGAGTCGCGAGCGCGGATAGTTGGTCGGCGTTCACGACGAAGACGACAATTGCTGTTTCATCAATCTCATTATCAGTGACTTTATCAAGCGGTTTCATCACCACGTAACGTGTAGGAAGGGTGACATCGGGGAGGTTCTTTATAAATTGTCGCACTAATTCAGGGGTTTTCTTTCGATATTCGCCCTCAAATTTCCCTTCCTTTCCTGTTGAGAGGAAGTAGTCGATATAGCCTAGCTGGTAGGGCCTAAAGCAGAGCCCCACCTGCCCGCCCGGGCAGAGGACTGTTTTTTTTTCAAGCACTGCGGTGCGCCCGGTCAAGGCGGCGACAAACAACGGAATGATGCAGCGGTTCTTTTGTTCGTTATCTTCCGTAAACTCCAACGCATTTTCCGGTTTGTGATCGGTGAGCAAAATGGCGACCGGTCCTCGGCGTAAGTTGATAGCGTCAGCGATTTTACTGTGCATACAATCTCTCTCCTAAATTATTGATGGTGTTGCTCTCTAGAGGGATATGCTTTTTCACGCGAAATTGCTGGTAGGTAAAACTAGACGCGTATGAGTTGTTCTTCGAGAACGTAGGTTTAAGGACTTCCTCAGTCCTGCAATCGCGAGCCCGTCACTCCTTCGAGATGGAGGAGAGCCACGCGCGGATGCCGTTGCGGTGGCGCCGGGCTTCCTTCTGCGCCGACTTGATATAATTAATACGCCACGGACGCTCAAATGAACGCCTTATTTCGGCCTGCGTAACTCGACGCGGACCATATGTCCCGGGCTCCAAATCGCTGAAACAAAGCATGAAATAAGTCCCCCCAGGGGAGAGAACGGCCGCAAGATTCGTGATAAAAAGGGGGCGCTCTGTGTCGCTCAACACGTGGAACAATCCCGAGTCTATGATAGTGTCAAATGCTTTCCCGAGATTATGCAGATCTAATGCGTCCCATATGAGAAAGTTGATGTTTAACTTGTGCCGCTCCGCTTTGCTCCGCGCGTTCTTGATCGCGATGGGGCTAAAATCTATTCCCCACACGGCATGTCCTTGACTCGCAAGAAATAGTGCGTTCTCCCCAGTCCCGCATCCGACATCAAGTACGGAGCCAACGATTTCCCCTACTTCTTCCAGCTGAACGAACTCTTTTTGAGGGCGGCCGATGTCCCATGGTGGCGTACTCTTATAAAACGAATCGAAATCAACCACGTAAACCCGGTCTTTCACAGACACGATAAAGGTATGTTTGATGCAAATCTGAAACGTTAATTATGGTATGACGCCTATCCATCATGTAATGGAGGTGCAAAGATGAAAATACTTGGAATAAATAGCAGTCCCCGTGGCAAGAACAGTCGGACACTTAAACTAGTAAATGCCGTCCTCGACGGTGCGAAGGAGCGCGGGGCAGAAACCGAACTTGTTGATATCGGTGCATTGGACATACAATATTGTATAGGATGTCAAGTTTGTTACGCTGAAGGCGAGTGCATTCAAGAGGATGACCTCAGTGAATTGTGGGCAAAAATGATGCGCGCCGACGGGATCGTTCTTGGCTCACCGGTGTACATTAATGGCGTCACCGCACAACTCAAGACGGTGATCGACCGCCTTGCGGACGCAATCCACTGCCAGATGCTCGTGGGAAAATATGGTTGCGCGGTGACCACGGCAGGGGGTTCGGGCATCAGCGAAGTGCTTCGTTATATGAATTATTTCCTCAACGAGTTGGGCGTAGTGACGGTGGGTGAGGTTGGCGTTGCCGTTAGCAGCAATCCTGCGGCGCTTGATACAGCGATTACCGAAGCGCGCAATCTTGGGCAGACTCTTTGGGATGCAATAGAGAGAAAGCGTCACTACGATGATCAGGAAAGCTCAATTGCCGAGAGAGGTGCGTTTTTCAGGGAACTAGTAAAAGCAAATAAGGAGGCGTGGAGCCATCAATACGATTATTGGATGGAGAAAGGTTGGATGTGACTGCCCAGTCCCAGTTGGGCTATGCTCGCGGCCGAAACTGGCGCGTTCATGACCTTGATTTCCAGAAAAAGTTTAAATTCTTAGCGGAGAAATACGAAATTCCAAAAAAAGGTTGACCATGACGAAAAAAGCGGAATTGTACTCGAGGAGAAGGGAGATGTACCAGCTGTACATCGCTAAGCTAAACATGTCTGACATCCTCGAGAAACTTTCTGGGAAGTATCGTGTGTCCAAACGGGCTCTGTACGTAGACTGGCAGAAGCGCACCGAATGGGTATACGACGTCTTTGACCTTGAGCCAGCTCACTCCACGTAACCATTCAGACATCGCCGTAGCGTGGTGTGCGGTCTGTTAACAATTACTTTAGTTACCTAATGCCGTTCACGAGGCTTTAATCGCAGTTTATTGCGACTGCTGTTACGCCTCGAAAGGGCTTCTCAAGTTTTTTGGTCGTCTTGCTGGTTGCTTATTTTAATTTTCCGGCCTCTAGTCTTGCCGAAGAATAAGTGGGAGTAGTTCGTGACCGATATTACACGACTGTCGCACGAAGCTTTCACTCTGCAAAAGCGGTTGCACTTCAGTAGACGTAAGTGGGATTGATAAATCTGCGCTTGAAATTTAGGGAATCGAGCTAAGGCGCGCCACGCTATTCCGTTGCGTCAATGGGAAAACAGTTATTATTAGCTACAGGAGATTGGTATGTGATAATTTGTCAGGACTTAACGTTATGAGATGGCAACGAATTCTACCTATTTTGTGCGTTCTGCTACTCTTCTCGCTTGCTACGGCGGGATGTACCGTCAGCTTGAACCCGTCCAATGTGCAAGTGAACCCCTCCCAGTCGCCGTTGGGAATTAACTCCACCGGAACGAGCAACGGCACTGCGCATATGCTCGCAGTGGAGCAAGTTGACAACAATAGTAGCTATACGGGCGCCGTGTCTGACGTAATTGTCTATGCGCAACCCGGGGCCGGTCACATCTTCGTCGAAACCGCGCCGCTGACAGGTGTTGATTTTCAGGAGACAGCGCGAAATGTTATTAAAGTTGCAGCACAACTAGCTCATATTAATTCAAATCAACGAGATTTCGAATTCGTTCTGCATGTTCCAAAAGGGGTAGATGCAGTCGATGGGCCGAGCGCAGGGCTTCCTATGGCGATAGCAGCATATTCGGCCCTAACGAAGAAGGAAACCAATTCCTCTGTATACGCGACGGGAGCAATTGATAGCAACGGAACGGTAAGCAGTGTTAGCGGTGTATATCCAAAAGCACAGGCAGCAGCAAAAGCCGGGGCTCGCGTAATCATTGTTCCCAGCGGTGAGACTGTAGTAAGCATTACTTCTCCACTCGCCACAAACGTTGTTGGGGGCGTTAACTTACAAGCTCAGCTACAAAAAGAGGGCTATAACGTTACAGTCGTTGGCGTTAAGAGAATAGAAGATGCATTGCCTTATTATTTCAGTTGAAGCAGTTCAAGAACCACTCCTAAATTGTTTAGATGTGCCATGAATAAATTCTCTAAAAGCGATTAGGTTAAGAGCGACATCGCGTGGTTAAAAAAAGTAGTTTATTGTCCGAAAAAAAGGAAGAGGGGAGGGATAAGACCCATACACAAAAGATGCCCAGCGTCAAACCTGAGACTTTTCGAAACGAAAGGCGAGTTTTTTTTGCACGTTTACTGAGGGTAAAGATGACGGAAGCTAGACTGGGAGTGGCTTGCGTTACTCAGCATTTTGCTCATTGTAGGGGTTAAAGCCCACTTCCCAGTGCGTATGCTAGCGCGAGTAAGGATAGGCGTCAAACTCTATTCTTTTGTTGGCCACTATATACTGCATTTAGTCAAAAATTTGCTGAACTGAGTGATTTGCCAACTTTTCTACTTAGGGTTTGTCAGATCTTGTGGCAATTCCTGTTAAAAGAGGTATACGTTATGTCATGGCGATTTGTGGACTCGAATTTTCAAGTCTGCTTCGACGTCAGCGGTGCTTCCAGCGACTTCTCAAGCAAGTGACTTTTGTGCGCAAAGTCGCGGCGAACACTCGCCACTGAGCGCGCAAGTCCAGTGCTAGCAGTGCAACTGCAATTACCACGGGCTTGCCTATGAAATGCTAGTCGGAGATTAGCTCCTGTTAGCTAAACGGCTGATGAGGGCCACACTCGCAAATCGGAAATTCTTTTTTGGAGCCGCTTAGTTAGAGGTGAAGGCCCTCAGCTACACGGGCGCCAAGTTCGCGATCTGCGTTAGTGAAATTATCTACCATGCGTTCTTGTATCGACTTGTCGGCATTCGCTATTGAGTCTACAATGTTGTCGATCAGGTGGTCTTGGTCGATTGAGTCGAGTGACCGGAACTTAGCACCCGCCTGAGCAAAGTTATTTGTGAGGCTAATCTTTCGTCGAGTGATTTCCCCGTCGACTCGATAGACGGACGTTGGACCGGAAGGCGCTTCGTTTGGCATACCTCCGCCTAAGCTGTTAGGTTCGAAGTTGACTACTCCTCTGAACGACCCCGACTGCATAAAGCCGTCACGTTGGTTGTTGTTGACCGGCACGTGTGGTCGGTTGATGGCGAGCTGCAAGTAGTTAGGCCCCAGCCGATGTCGCTGCGTATCTGCATAAGAGAAGATGCGGCCTTGCAGGAGCTTGTCGGCAGACGGTTCGATACCCGGAACGAAGGCAC
>Ga0209538_1000725_pt1 | contig 18532 bp, 15 predicted proteins | sample BarGraNGADG00211_2_FD_184492 | JGI IMG/M metagenome (GOLD analysis project Ga0209538, IMG submission 184492) | Arctic peat soil microbial communities from Barrow, Alaska - Barrow Graham LP Ref core NGADG0004-211 (SPAdes) (version 2) | ecosystem: Environmental > Terrestrial > Soil > Wetlands >... | reverse complement strand
AGCTAAAATGAAAAAAGAAAACATAACCAAGGGTTTAAGATCGAAAATAGAGAATTTGTCCCATTTTGAAGATGGCCCCTATCTCTATACCATAAGACAATTCGCCGAAGAAAGCGAAAAAGAACGTACCGTTGCCCTAAAAGCTTTGCACGCTTTGCACGAAGAGGGTTTTCTTTTAAAGGGAAAAATTCCAAAATATCCGGGGGACAAAATTGAAGCCCTTTATTACTACGGGCTGACGGAAGAAGGAAAAAAATTTTTAGGCAGCTATAGAAAAAAACTTAACCCGTTTTACCACCCGGAAAAACACAGTTTCAAACTAGCAGTAGACGAAAATCGCATAAGGCACGAACTCGGCATAACCCAGTCGCTTCTTACTTATAAAAAATTGATAAAAAATAAAGAGGGCGCTTCCATAATAAAAATGGATTTTGGCGCCATGCTGGAAGATAAAGAGCGGGACATAATAATAAAACCAGATTTACTTATAAAAAGCATGCAGGTAGACTTAGATAATTCTGCCGACGAAAGATTTTATACGTATTTTATAGAATTTGATGCCGGCAGTATGAAAAAATGGATGTTGGAAGAAAAAATTCAAAAATATTGCGCCATTTGTTCTCAAAAAGTAGTATTTTTCGTAATAAATGATGCTCGGAAAACGGAAATAGAAAACCTGATAGAAAACATAAAAAATGAGGACAAATATTTTAGCTTGCATAACCCTGGCTTAAATTTCACGGTAAAAGCCTTGGAAATATTATAAGCCTACTTTTGGGTAAGTCGAAGGCTTTTTGTTTTGAGGCAGCAATAGCAGGATATAGTAAAACGGGGGACAAAAAATTGTCTCCCGTTTTTTATTATTCCATCGGCACAGAAACTTTACTTAAAGCTTGAGCAAGAAAGGCCTCGGGTTCTACAAAAATGTCTTCCTTAAAGTCTGGATAGGGAATCTTATATTTCATAGCCCCGTTAAAACAATCCAAAACACAGCGTAACTTTTGTTCGCCCTGCTTCACTTCAAAAGTAACACAAAGGCTATTGGTTCTACACGTGTAATTCTTCTCTTGCTTTATTACCGTCTCGGCTAGCGCCTGGACGAAAGCAAGATCAAACTTCTCTGCCTCTAGTTCAAAGAGGGGGCCAAGTCCTGCTGGGGTTGCCTTATCCATAAAATACATATTGACAAAAATATTCAGCTTGTTTAAGAAGCTAAGAAGAATTGGCAGCCTCAAAATCTTAAATTTGAAGCTATTCATCTCGCTCTTGCCGTCTACAAAGACGAGCTTTTTCGTGCATTTTTCCTTATATTCTTTTGTTAAATCCACCTTAGTAAGCTCCACTACTTCCTCCTATTTCTTGGTCTTTAGAGTTCTTTTCAGCGGCAGCGTAAACCAATATGCCCCACCTCTAGCACTCTTTTGCCAGGTCAAACTCCAAACCAGGTAATTGCTCTCTAGCGTAGCTATAATTTCTTCGTTACCGCTCCAACCACCTGTCCCGCAATAAACGTGATAGGTTTTTATTTCGCAGCGGCCTTGTTCCTGATTCCAATTCTCTTGAATAAACAAAAACAGATTATAACAGTCTTTGTATTCCCATTCTTTAATTTTCTTTAAAGTTTCTTCCGAAGGATATGCTTCTTCTTCCATGTTACTTCCTCCTTAGGGTTTGGAAGTTAGCTTCCAAGCGCCCTTACTGCTAAACTTAGCCTCATAATTGACAGGTAAATATTCGGTGGCAACCTTCTCCTTCTTGAGACAAATCCCCGTTCTGGTTTCTCCCGTTTCGTCAAAAATAAGCCAAGAACCGTCGGCAAAGAAAACATGATAAATATCAATATCGTCCGTTGCGCCCGCGTTATAAACGAAACTGTCAACAAAACCCTTCATTCTACGAATCAAAAACATACTTTGTTTCATCGGCTGCTCAAATTCTGCGCTAGCTTCTTCGGAAAGGCGGTCAAACTGCAGTTCTGTCTTCTTCAAAATAGCTTCTGCAAGCTGTGCTTGCGGCTTAATTTCCATTTTATAGCTCCTATTTTTGTAATACAGATACTTTGTTATAGGCAAATAACAAAAAAATATTTCAGGAAAATTTCATTTAAGCACGTGTACTTCGTTCCCGAGAAACATTAGCGGTTTGTCGTTGCGCCCGGCGGTGAAAACTTTGATATAAGCGTTACTCAAATCCACTTCCGTTATAATTCTTTTTATTTTTTCCAATTGCGAACAATTTTTCCCAATAAATCTCCCCGTAATAATTCCATTTTTCTTCTCTATTTTCGTCCCTATTACCAGCACCTTTTCACTATATTTTTTTGCAAAAGGTAGCAGATAAGCTTCTATCGAGGCACTGGCTATTATTACCAGCTCCTGCGTTTCTAAGTCCCGCAAGAACATTTCCAGCATTTCTTTTCTTATCATTTCTGGAATTTTCTCGGCACAGAATTCTTCACAAAGCTGTCGAAAACCCTCTTCCTTCATGCCCTTAAAATATAAACCAAAAAGTCTTTCTTTTGCGGAAGCCTGCTTAGAAAAAACCGCGCTCGGTAAATGCGCTAAAATTTTACCAAACCCAACTTTTTCTTTCCGAAATTCTAAGAATTTAGTGAAAGAACTTTCAGTAGTCAGCGTTCCATCAAAATCATAAATGGCAATTTGTTTTTCTTCACCTATCACGTTTACGGATCCCCTTTAACTCATTCCCATAAACAGATTTTAGAATGAAACTTCTTAATTTCATTGGTTCTTTCCCCTCCACCGCTTGTTGAAAAATTTCTTCCTTGGTTTTTAAGATTTCATAAACGTGCTCATCAATCCCATCGCTAATTAAGTCATAGATTTCTTTGGCGGAAGTTATGCCCAATCTATGGACTCGGTCTATTCTTTGTTTCCTTCTTGCCGGATTCCAGGGCAGATCATAATTTATTAAAACATCCGCCTCCTGCAAATTTGTCCCATAAGCAAAAGCATCGGTGGCTAATAGAATTTTGTTGGTAGTTTTGAATTCTTCTAGCTTTGCCTCTCGCTGCTTTAAGGATAAGGCCCCATAAACGGCGATGGTGGAAAACCCTTCCCTGGCTAATTCCCCTTCAAGAATATCTACCATCTTTTTATATTGGGTAAAAACAATTACTTTTTTCTGTTCTTCCTGGCTTTTTTTCTTCAGGACTTCCAGTAGCGCAAACATTTTGGCCCCTCGATCCAAAGCGCCTATTGGCAATTCTTGCTTATTCTCCATAATTTTAGAATTAGAACTAATCAACAACCGCGGATCGTCTTCTATCATCCGCAGAAAGCCCAAAGAAAAGAAAGCTACGTTGGTCAGGCTTTTGCCTTCATCTACCTTCGCCTGAATATATTGCAAGCAATACCCCTTAACTTGTTGTTCCAGCGCTTTTTGGAAGTTAGTCCTTTGAATTCGGTACACGGTAAATTGTTTTTTTATCATATCCGGGACCACTTCTTCCTTCGTTTTTCTCAAAAAATAGGGCTCTATTCGTTTCCGGAAGGCTTCATAATTCTTATACCCCGTAACTATTCTTTTTCGACTTCCCCCTCTTATTACTACCCAATCAAAGCAACAATGCTGCGAATAAAAAACGCCGGCCGGAATAATCTGAGGATCTATCAAGCACATAATGTTCCAAAACTCTCGCAAATCATTTTCCAAGGGCGTGCCCGTCATGGCCAAAAGAAAGGCCTCTCCCCTTTTATCCCTTATCGCTACCGCGGCTTTGGTATCCCGATTCTTCACCTTAGAGGCTTCGTCTAAGACAATGAGCGTGGTTTTAGCAAAAGAAAAAAAGCCCGGGGTCTTGGTTTCAATAGCGACAAAACTTTCATAATTGGTAATTAAAATTTCCGCGCTATTTCCAATTTTTGAAAAATTAGCGCTATCTAAGATCTGGGCTTCTCGATTAAAAAATTTTTTTATTTCTCGTTGCCATTGCCCCAACGTATTTTTAGGCGCTAGAACAATTAAGCGCTTAAACCTATAAGGCATCATGAAATATATCGTCAAGGCGCCTACGGTTTTGCCTAAGCCCATATCCCAGCTCAGCAAAAAGCCCTTGTAATTATCGTTCACCGCCTTAATAATTTTCTTAACGCCTGCTTCTTGATAATCCAGCAAAAAAGCCGGCAATAGCTTGCTCTCTTCTTCCATCGCTGCCTCCAAAAAAACTTCTTCCTTGTTATTATAGCCCTAACAATTTTGTTCCACAATTGCCATTTTTCCTTATTTCATATAACATATTAACAAGCTAACGCTTGTGGGGGTGAAAAAATGAGTGATTTAGACCGAATCTTAGCCAACAACCAGAATAGTAGTCGCATGAACCAGGCAAAACAGATCGCCGTCACCACGGCGGAAATAGCCCTGTTAGCGGTGGGTATTAAAGGCATAAGTGCTTTAGGAAAAAAAGCCGGCAATCTGGCTCACGCCGCCGCCGGTACCATTCATGACGTGGCGGGAGAAGCCGCTGCAAAAAAAGCAATTGCGGAGGCCGCCGCCCGAAAATCTCGGGAAACGGTAACCAAAACCGTGTTGAAAAACAAGGCCGCTGCCCCCTTGGAGAAAAACCTGAAAGCCGGGTATGACACCCTCTTCGACGTCGGGAAGAAAAAACTCCAGGATGCAAAATTCTTACATCCTAAAGAAAATATTCTTGGGCAAACTATCAAAAAGTTAGATAAAGAAAAAATCTTGCACGCGTTTCACAAAGGCTCTGAATTCGTCGGCAAAGAGGTGCTTTCGGAAGTTCGTTCCGAGGTTACTTCTGAAGTTAAAAAGCAGCTGCCCCCGCAGGTAGCGGCCCTTGTAGAGACCCAAGAAAAGCTTTCCGGTGTAAGAAATTCGCTGAATGCTTTTAAGGGAACCCTCCCGGTCGATGCCAACAAAATAATTAACACCGTTTCGAAAATTACCCTTGGGAAAACCGACCTTACCCACGGGATAGTCGGCTACACCAATAAAGTTTTAAAAGGCACCGTCGGGCCCGGCAAAAACACCATAAAAGCTCAAGAAACGGTAGCCACCATGACCACGCTGGAAAATAAAACCAATGGCGCCGTAGAAAAAAATCTAAAAATCTTAAAAGCTGCCGGGGTTAAAGATCTCCCTGCGAAGGCGATTACCAAAAAAGAACAAGAAGCTATAATGACTAGGCAAGTGCCCGACAAAATTTTGAAAGAAACGGATTGGGTAAAAAATAAAACAGAATTTTTGGCTTTAAGAAGTGATATCGACGGTTTAGGTTCAAAAATTGTTGCAATAAACCGCGGCAGTTTTGATATTGCCAAGGAAACGGGGAATTTGCAAATAATGGGGGAACAGCAGGCAGCCCTTGCCGAACAAGTAAAAACCTTTATTCAAAATGATGATAAACTGGCTTTAATCGCAGATAAAACTACAGAAGAAATTATGAACAAAAATTTTTTAACTTCCTTGAATATTACTAACGCCCCTGAAGTTTATGCCCTGGTAGACAATTATGCGGTGCTGGGCACCAGAAAAAATATCTTAACCGGGGAACTCCAAGCCCAATTAACCGAAGGCAGCGCCCAAATGAAATATATGGTTGGGAAAACTACCTCCGATTTATTAGGCGATACCAAAAGAATGTTGGAAACCGCCGCCAAGGATGCGGAAGACGAAGACCGCAGCGAGGAAGATATCCGAAGACTTCGCAAGGCTTAGGCCAATAGGAAAAAGGCAGAATTTCTTCTGCCTTTTTTTTTATTTAGAATTTTTAATTTGTTCTTTTAGTCCTTCTATTTCGAGCTTTTCCTTTTCCGCTAACCTAAAAGCTTGCAGCGTAAGGGCAAGTTCTGCTTCGGTGATATTTTCTGGCATTTCCAAGATAAGCCTACCAACAAGGTTTCTTTCCTCTTCTCCCAACAGCGCATAAATAAATTGCTGCTCCGGATTAGAACTTTTCTGAAATTTAAGTTGTTTATAGGTTTCTTCATACTCGGAATTTGCAAAAACGTCTTCGTTTGCTCGCAGTAGTTCTTCGCCTACTTTATAGAGGTAAGCTTGAAGAAAAAACTCTCGTCTTCCATTTTGCAAACTTGCTTCTTCGTCTTTTTCTTCTAACACCGTTTCTAACACAATTTCCCCGCTAGCTAAAAACTCTTCCCAAGCGTTAACTAAAAGCGCTGCGTTGAGCTTCAAAAAAGCTTGTAAATCTGAAATTACGGTATCGGTGAAAAATACATTATTCACTTCCTTAACAAAAGCGAACACTTTGCTTAACCAACGTTTCTTGCTGGCTAAACTTGAAAAATCTCCGTTCTTTTTAAGGTCCGCATAAATGTATTCCTCGTAGCTGGGCGCTTCCGCCAAAAGTTTTCTAAAAGCTTCTACCCCGTTTGCGTAAACATACTCGTCGGGATCTCCGGAAGGAAGGGTTACCGGCTTAACATTAAAACTTCTTTCCAGCAACCGCTTAATCCCCAGTTGCGTACCGTGCCCGCCGGCCGCATCGCCATCGTAGCAAATATTGACGGTTTCTGCGCTCTTCAGGAGCAGCGTCTGTTCTTCTGTTAGCGCGGTGCCCATAGAACAAACTACGTTCTTGAGCCCACTTTGCCAGAGCCCCATTACATCAAAATAACCTTCTACCAGAATTGCTTCCTTGGAAGTTTCAATGTATTTCCTGGCGGCGTCCAGATTATAAAGCATCTTCCGTTTGTGAAAGAGGAAATTCTCCGGAGAATTTAAGTACTTGACCTTTTGAATTTCCACATTAAGCGCGCGGCCCGAAAACCCTATTACCCGCCCGAAAGCATCCTTTAGTGGCACCATTATTCTATCGTAGAAGAACGGCAACTTGCGCTGATTCATAATATTACTGCGTTCCACCACGTCCTGCTCGGCATTGTGAATAAGGGCATAGAATTCCGAACCTTTATCTTCTCTTGGGGCAAAACCTAGCCCGAAAGTCTTTATTGTTTCCAGGGAAAGATTTCTGGTCTTGGTCAGGTATAGCAGCACCTTCTCAGCTTTCGGGGAGAAAAGCACTTTTTGATAATACTCGGCCACTTTTTCGTTGAGAGCTAAAACCTTCTCTCTAACGGGATCTACGTTTAAATTTGGCACCGGGCCTAGCTTAAACTTCTCGAAAATGTACTTGATCGTCTCGTTGAAGTTGAGGTTCTCCATCTTTTGTACGAAACTAATAATATCTCCGCCTTCGTTGCAACCAAAGCAGTGATAAACGCCTTTCGCGTCGTCCAGATTAAAGGAAGGGGTACTTTCGTGATGGAAAGGGCACAAACCTTTATATTTTGTGCCCCCGTCGTGCTGTAATTTCACATTATAAGCTTCTACCACTTGAGATAAACTCAAAGAGGTTTTTATTTTTTCAACTGCGTCTTCCATTACCTTAGACCACTCTCCCTGTCATATTTTTGCCTAACCGTTTCATATATTTTCTCACCACATTTGCCATTAGAATAACGTTATGCTTGTCCTGTTTAAGGAGTTCCTCAAGCTGGTTTTCGTTGATATTAAGCGCCGCCAGCGCCTGGTCCTTAAAAATCCGTATAAATCTTTCCGAAGCTTCCTGAATATCTGTATCAGGATCTAAACTAGCGGTCTTAACGGAACCTAAATACTTGACGATAAGCTGTTCCCCATGTTCACCATAATCTGCAATTTCATAATAAGGGCCATATTGTTTACCATTTTTTGGCACGAAAAATTTCTTAATATACATGCGAATCCTCCTTTTATAAGGGACTAATGTTTTTGACAAAAATTAGTTACCGATGATTTTCTTCTGTCTTTGTTATATAAATTATACCATCAAAAAATAACTTTCCGCGAAAAAACTATGAATGAGGCGTGATAATTATCTGCAAAAATCCCCTTTTTGCAAGATAAGGACTAAAAGTTCAAAAAGAAGGTTTTCCTCGCCGCTAACGTAAAAGGCAGAAGAGCAACTTTCCCTCCTGCCTTTTGTAAGCGCTTTTAAATTCTTTTCACGCAATTATTTTTTGGGCAATGTCCAAGTTATAAGCATCTACTTTCATCTTGCCCCTGCCTTCCAACGCGTTTATTTCTCTGATGGCTTGCGTTTCATTCACTCCGTAGGCTTTTTCGAACGCCGTGAACATTTCCAAGAATCTCTGCAAATGTTCCTGCTTGCATTCCCCGGTCCAGAGCGCAAAATACTTGGCCTTTATTTCTTTCGGTAATTTGGAGGCAAAATAAACCTCATTCACCGCTTTCTTGTCTTCCTTGCCAAAAACTATCTTGCCCTGATCCTTGTTGGTGATCGGCGGCACATAATCTACTTGCTTCACACCCCCTTCTACTACCTTTTCTGGCGCTGCTGCTTTCAGCTCTGTAACAATACCTACCGCGGCAGCGGCCCCTACTTTAGTACTTGGTACTACGGGCGTAACTACAGGAGTAACCACGGGCGTAGAACTTACGGGCTTTGGCACCACGGTTGCTTCAACGGGCTTCGCTACCACCTTATTAACCACGGGCGTAGGACTTACTGGTTTTGCTACTACTGTTCCTTTGCCCTGGTTGTTATAAGAAGATTTGCTCCCCTGAGAACTATAACTGGAAGCACTCGAGCTCCCCCCTTCGTCATCATCTTTCGAAGACCGAATCCCCAAATAGCCCAGCGCCGTCTCTAAGGCATACTGTTGAGCTTTTTCTATAAACTTATCCTTCAACCCGCTCCAATCCTCTTTCATACCGAGTCTTGTAGCATTGGCTACGGTCTCCCCTTTATTGTTAATAATTTTAGCTTCGGCCATGGCGCCCACGATCGCCTTACCATCGGCCCCGCCCCTTAATAGTTCCACTTTATTTTCGATGCGGAGGCCAATCCCGCCAATGCCAAAATGCTTCTGGAAAATATCAATTCGCTTTCCAAAAGGAAAATGCCAGCTATTGTATTTGTCCAAATGTTTGGATTCTGTATCTACGGATTTATCCAAATCTACAACAAATTTTTCAAATTCCTCTTTGGTTAAAAGTTCCTTTACTATATTATCTTCTAGTCCCATTTTGAACTCCTTTACTCGAATTATTTATAGCTAAAATATTAAAGCCACAAAGCTATTATAGCCCCTTATTTAAAATTCTTGGCGCTAAAACCAACAAAAACTACAAAATTTCTTCATCTTTTCTTCGACAGCAGCAGCTAAGCTGGCTACAGCGACTCTACTAAAAAATCTTTGTTGAAAGTATCGGTGAAACAATCCACCGCTTTTTTTAGTTTTTTTACTAAAAGCATATCCGCGAGAAAGATGGCGGGCACCTCAAAACTTTGCTTTAAAGTATTGGCGTAGGAAATATTTGTTAGCACAAAATAATTTTCCTCGTCTATTTTTACGGACAGCTTGCTTTTTATAAAATCATTATTATCACTTTTCACAATAGTAAGAAAATCCTCGCCAACAAAATTGTCCACCTCAAACTTCAAATCGTTCAGTTGGTTAAATAATTCAAGTTCGTCGATTTCTGTTTTCAACTTTTCATTAACTTTTGTTTTATATTCAAGAAATTTGTCACTAAAAACACTAGCTTTAAGCAAAACCTCTTCCCCTTTTTCGAGGTTACTCAAGGTATAAAAAAGTGGAAAAAGCGATAAAATTCCGTTTTTTTCGGGGGCGAACCTAACTAAAGTTTTGATTTTTTTGGCAATATCGGGAAAAAATATTTCTTTTTCCGCGCTTATTAAATCCAGTTCTTTGGACAAAAAAACCTTACAAGCAAGCGGGGCTTTTAACTCGTACTGGAGATATTCAACGGTCTTTATGCCCTTGGTAACTTCCTCTCGAGAAAAAACACTCAGAAAAGTACTAATTTTCGAATTAAAACTGTCGGGGACTCCGGAATAAATATCAAAATCCGAAACCCTGCCTTTCTCCAAGTGCTTAATCGAAAGTTCTAGGGTTTTAAGGGTTTTAACTATTTTCTCCGGCATTGGCCATACTTCTAACATTTTTTTCTCCAAAAAAATAGGGGGCCAGATAATCAAACCTGGTCCCTAAAAGATCTTTAACTAAACGGTACGTCCTCGACCTCTTCCTCTCTTGCGGTCGGCTCTTCTCCATCAACGACGGGGGCTTCGCCTGCATCATTAGCGGAAAGATTGTCCACAAAAGAAGTGGTCTTCTTAACGGAGGTAAAGCTCTGGATAGCCTTAACATTAACTTCAAAACTGCTCCGCTTCTCGCCAGCCTTGGTGGTGTAATCGTTCTGTTGAAGCTCTCCATCAATGAGAACCGCGTCCCCCTTATGAAGATCCTTCTCAATATTCTTCGCCACATAGCCATAAGCTATGCAGTTGAAGAAGGCAACCTTCTTCACCATTTCCTCACCCTTCTTGAAAAACTTATTACAAGCAACGGAAAAGGTAGCCATCTTGGCCTCCACCCCGTTGTTCATATAAGTCCGAATAACTGGATCCTTGGTAAGGCGCGCCGTAAGAATAAACTTGTTCATATCACTTGCCATTTAAAACCTCCTATTAAATTCTATATTACTAGTATAGCACTACAATTGGTTATCTATCTTGAAGAAAAAACAAATTTTAGTGACTTATGCTTAAAACTCCAAAAACTGCTACTTTATTATGCGGCAATTTAACTCGCGTCATGCCCCCCACCGCAATTCTCAGCAACGCGTTCCCCACGGGAGAATCTATCGCAATTTTCATGGGTTGACAATTCATATCGGATTCGTAAGAAGAACCGACAATTTGAAAATTGAAAATTTTCTCATCGCCTTGGCGCTTTACCTGCACCACGTTCCCAATATGCACCACTTCGTCGGTGAGCCCGTAAAAGTCGATAATTTCCATTCTTTCAAGCCTCTGCTCAAGATCGGAAATTTCCCCTTCTACGAACGCCTGATCCTTTTTTGCCGCTTCATATTCGGAATTTTCCGACAAATCTCCAAATTCTCTGGCGGTCTTTAGCTTTTCCGCAATTTCTTTTCTGGAAACCGTTCTGAGCGTTTGCAAGCGGGCCATAACTTTTTCATATTCTTCTTTGCTTATCTGAATTTTTTCGTCCGCCCCGCTTATAACTTCGCTGCTCCTACTTCGCCTTATATGGTTATTTTCCTCTTCGATATCCTCGTCTTCGTCGGTAGCCTGCGCTTCGGTCTTTTGCTCAAGCTCTTCTTCCTCTTCCACCGGCGGTACTTCGACAACAATATTTCCATCTTCGTCTTCCGCGCCATTATTTTCCAACTCCGAGCTATCTTCGTCCTCTTCCTCCTCGGCCTTAGTTTCTTCTTCCTCGGTAGTTTCCTCTTCCTCGTCTTCTAAAAGCGGTTCCTCTTCCTTCAAGATATCTTTTTCCTTATCAATTGTAAGCTTTCCCTTCTCAATTTTCTTTTTCGCCATTCGAGTATCTCCTTTTTTTATGATATGTATATGTTATGAGAAAAAGTGGGAATAAAAATTACTCCCACCCCGTCCTCTCCTCAAGAAATGCAGGAGCTTCCTGTTTCGCTGAAGTGTAGCTTAGACAAATATTAGAGTTGCGTTCTAATATTCGCCCAGCGGCTGCCTTCTCCGCAGGCGTTACTTTGTCCCAGTCCGGGGCTAGGGCTTCATTTTCGGTTCGGCCAAACCGTACCATGTCTCTTGCAGAATTTACGTCTCGATCAAGCACCATTCCGCAGCTTTCGCAAACAAAGATTCTGTCCGAAAGCGATATTTTTTGTCGATGTCCACATTCCGAACAAGTTTGTGTAGTTGGAAGATATCTATTTATCAGTATCGGAGTCGCTAAACTGGTTTTTAGTCTAGCAATTATTCCTCCAATGCTGGTGTTCTGGATTTCTTTTCCAAAGAAGCCGTGTTGCCAGCCCTTAATATTTTCGTTTTGAAAATAAACTTGCTTGTAGCTTTTCACATAAGCAACGACCCGATTTTGAATATCTTTTTTCTGATTATTTAAATTTTCATATTCTTTATTTATTTTTCCAATTATTTTCAAAGCATTTTTGCTAGCTTTTATTTTTAATTTCTTTTTTCTTTTTTTATTTTTTAATATATTTTTTTGAAGCAAAGCTTTTTGCTTATGCGAAAGCGCACGTTGAAGCTTTTTTAATTTTTCACTTTCTTTAATTTTATAAGTAATTTTCATCCCGGTAGAAAAAGTTAATTGGGTTTTAATGCCAAAATCAATACCAAGGGGCTTATCAAAAGCAGCAACAATTTTTTGCTTAATAATACCTTTTTTAGTTTTATAAGTAGTTGGGTTTTCCTTCAAAAATACTGTTGTTGCAAGATAAAAACCAGAAGGTTTTTTCAATAATTTAGCATTGGCAAATTCTGCCTTTTCTGGAATTTGATGAAGCCCTAAAATTCTAACCTTTTTTTTGAGCTTTTGGAGATAAAGCCGATTGGTTTCAAAATTAAGGTAGTAAGTCTTTCCATACTGGATCAAAGGAAGTTCAAAAACTTTACTTTTAAACTTTAATTTCCCAACTTTATTTTGTTTTTCTTTCGCCCTTTTTAAAGCCAAAAGATTATTCTTTATTTCGATAACAATTTCTTGCCGCATTTGTGCTGATAAATGTTCTAATTTTCTCTTTTCGAATAAGCCCTCTTTATTTTTTATCTCAACTTCTTTTACTTTCCATGCGGTAGAAGTTAAACGCTCCGGAATATCTGCAACAATATAATTTCTAAGCCATTTTGCCTCAACAAAAAGTTGATTTAGGTTTTTTATATCAATTTTAGAAAGGTTTTGAAGTTTGAGTTGATAGGTTTTTAATATTTGAACTTTTCTCCGCTCTTTTGTTAATTGGAGGGTTGCTTTAATTTTCTTTGCTTTTTCTTCTTTAGTCATATTTATATTATACCAAAAATACGTGGGTTTTCAACCTATTTCATATGCCTATGGCAAAGCGCTTTTTAAAAGAAAAGCTCCAGCTATTCATCTCCTGAATAAATTGAGGAGTGTTCTAGTGGAAGATAACAAAAACCAAAACATATTCTAGTTCCTTTTGCAAAAATTGCCACTTTTTGAGGTTTTTGTATAACAAATCATCGGAAAGAAAATTGAAACGGAACTTAATCTTCTTTCTAACAATGTTAGACACCCCTTTAGCACTTCTTCTATACTGAGAACGTCTTTTGTTCTCCCAAATTTTCTTCAACTGGGAGCGAAAGTTCCTTAGTCTTAGTTTTATCGATTCTATTAAAGCTTTCGCTCCTATTATTGTGCACTAAATTAAAAAAAATATATAAAAAAAACGGATTTGGTATTAGCCAAATCCGTTCCGCATTAATAAGATTAGTTAAAACGTTCCTCCCACTCTTGTTCCGGCAGCAAAACATTTTCCTTCCCAAGAATAGAAATCAGTTGTTCCAGCATATAAGGGGTCAAGCCTTCGATGCCATATTTTGCACTGGCCATCTTGGTTATCTCTCGCCCATATTTGTCCATATACACTAACGCCCAGCGTTTTTCGCCTTTGTACGGTTTGACGATTGCCTCTACTTTATCGTAGAATTTCTTGTCGGATTTTTCTCCGTTGAAATGCAAGAATAAAATCGGATAGGTCGCTTCGCCTACGGAAACATTTTTCAAGAAATCTTCCAAAGAAATTATTTCTCCGGTTAATTCTTCCTCTGTTTCTTCCTGTTCGTCTTCTTTATTCTTTGCAACAATTTGCTTGGCTAACTCCGCCGTATAAAATTGCTGTAATTTATTAGCGATAAAAACGGGTTTTCCATTTTCTTCCACCTTTAAAAAGCCTTGGACTAACATAGCTCCTTCCGCTTCTAAAAAGGGTTCAAAATCTGGAATATTTTTAGAAAATACCATCATTTCCAACGCGCTGTCATTATCTTCTATCGTAGTCTTAACGTACATATTCCCCGACTTGGATTTAAGTTTTTTGGCCGGCTGCATTAGCCCGAATAAAACAACATTATTGCTCCCTTCTTCAAAACCTAAAGCTTCCGTCGGCGTAATTGCTCCGGTTAAAGTTTTAGCTAACGCTTCGAAGGCAACAAAAGGTTTGCAATAAACGCAAAAACCAAAAGCTTCTTTCTCCATAGTAGCCAGCGAATGAATAATTATTTTCTCGGGTTCTTCGTCTATCTTTTCTTCCTGCATCAGGCTTTTTTCTTCGAGGTCGGCCGTAGTGTTAAGCTTCTTCTTCCGAGGTTTCCCCGTTTTCTTAACCTTGAGCAACGCCTGATATTTGAGTAAAACAGTAATTCTATCTTCCCCAAAAATCTCAAACGCGCCTGCTTTAATAAGATTTTCCACACATCTTTTATTAATCTTAGAGTCCTTTATTCTGGTAATAAACTCTTCAAAACTAGCAAAGGGTTTCTCCGCCCGAATACTGAGAATGTCATCAATAGCTTTGGAGCCCAGGCTTTTAATCACCAGGAAGCCAAAAATTAAAGAATCCTTCTCTGTGGAGACTCTAAAATACTTATCGGAAGCATTAATGTCAGGCGGTAAAATTTCTATATTTTCCTTTTTACATTCCCGGATAATGTTCTGGAGCCGCTCTTCATTGTCAATATAAGTGTTGGCCCAAGAAGCAAAGTAATAAAGTGGATAATGCGCTTTAAGATAAGCCGTCCGATAAACAATATAAGCATAAGCAACGCCGTGCGACTTGTTAAAGCCGTACCCCGCAAAGAACTCAATGTCGTCCCAAGTCCTTGAGGCTATTTCCTTGCTTACGCCCTTTGCCATCGCCTTATTAACAAAAACCTCTCGCTGTTGCGCAAGAATTTCTGGCTTCTTTTTCCCGATAGCTTTTCTCAAGAGATCCGCTTGGGAAAGCGTGTAACCGGCCATGGCCTGTGCAATACGCATTACCTGTTCCTGATAAATAATAATGCCATAAGTTGGTTCCAGGATAGGCTTAACCGAGGGATGATAATATTCCACGGCTTCTCGGCCGTTCATTCGATCAATATATTTACTAATACCGCCTGCTTGGATAGTGCCCGGGCGGTAAAGCGAAATAATAGCGGTCAAGTCTTCTATCGACTTCGGCTTAACCCCCATTGCAACACCGCGCATCCCGTTAGATTCCATCTGAAAGATGCCCGTTGTTTCGCCCGAAGAAATTAAGTCATAAGCCGCCTTATCTCCATCGGGAAGAGCAATAAGATCAAGCTCGGTTCCAAGTTCTTCTTTTACCAATTTGACGGTATTGTTGATAACCGCCAGATAAGAAAGGCCAAGAAAGTCCATTTTAAGAAGGCCAATGGCCTCAATCATGTTCTTGTCCCATTCGGCTACAACATTCTTTTCTTTATCATATTCGAGCGGCAAATAATCCGTTAAAGCGCCGTCCGCGATAACTACCCCTGCGGCGTGCGTACCAAAATTTCTGCAAACCCCCTCAATCTTTACGGCACTGTCAAACAGTAACCTGACACTGACATTATTGAGTTTTGAGTGCGCATCAATTTCGTACATCCGCTTTATTTCAGGTACTTCTTCCAGCGCTTGCTTTAAACTATAACCCGTGGGTATCAATTTGGAGATTCTGGTCGCCTCTTCGTTAGTAAAGCCTAAGGCTCTGCCAACATCGTGGATGGCTCCCCGAGCTTCCATTCTTCCAAAAATACAGACCTGGGCTACGGATTTTTCGCCATATCTTCGGCGAACATATTGAATAACTTCCCCGCGCCTGGCATCTTCAAAATCCATGTCGATATCCGGCATACTAATTCGATCCTTATTAAGGAACCTTTCAAAAAGTAAATCGTACCTTAGCGGTTCGACTTCGGTAATATTAAGCGCATAAGCAACAATAGAACCAGCCGCAGAACCTCTTCCGGGGCCTACGCCAATGCCTTGCTGCCTCGCCCAAGCAACAAAATCTTGGACGATAAGAAAATAATCGGTAAACCCCATATTCTTAATAACCGAAAGTTCTTCCTCAACTCTAGCTTTAATTTCTGGTAATCTACTGGCTGGATATTTGAGGCTCAGCCCTTCATAAGTTAAATTGACTAAAAGCTCTTTATTACTTTCGGCATCGTAAGGCTTAGCTTTGTTTTCTTCGCTTACAAAATGCGGTAAATGATAAACGCCGGTCTTAAATTCTACATTGCACATATCGGCCACGAGATTGGTATTATCTACCGCTTCCTGATATTCCTTGGGCAGGAGCGCGCGCATTTCTGCTTCGCTCTTAACGTAGTAAAAGGGGCCATTCATATGCATTCGGTTAGCATCGTTTTTTGCACTTAAGGTCTGGACGCAAAGTAAGGTATCGTGCGTGTCTGCATCTGCTTCGTTCAGGTAATGGGCATCGTTAGTGATAACGGTCTTAACGCCCAAGGTCTTGGCTATCTCTACCATAACCGGCAGGACAATTTGCTCCGCGTTGATAAAATGGTTCTGAAGTTCAATAAAATAGTTCTCGGGGCCAAAAATCTCCAGGTATTCCTTAGCTTTCGCTAACCCTGCTTCGTAACCCCCGGCCAAAATTGCTCTTGGAAGTTCCCCTTGCAAACAAGCACTCATACAAATAAGGCCTTCGCGATATTCCTTGAGGAGTTCCTTGTCGATACGAGGCTTGTAGTAAAACCCTTCCATGTGGGCAATAGAAACTAGCCGACAAAGGTTCTGATAACCGCCGAAATCTTTCGCCAGAAGAATAAGGTGATGGTTCTTTGCCTTTTCTTCTAAGCCTCCGGTTTGAACTTTATGATCTCCGGAAGTAATGTAAAATTCACTACCAAGAATAGGCTTAAGGCCCGCCTTTCGCATCTTGGTGTAAAAATCGTAAACGCCGTACATATTGCCATGATCCGTAATAGCACAGGCCGTTTGGCCTAAGCTAGCGACTTTTTGCGTCAGCAGATCAATCTTACTCATACCGTCGAGGAGTGAGTATTCCGTGTGTAGATGTAAATGTACAAAAGCCATATATTTTTCCTCCTAAGTTAGATTATTATCTAGTTAGGTTATATTTTTTTTTGATAGCTAAGAAAAGTCCCAAAAACGAAAAATTCTATTCTTCGCAATTAACTCGCAAAGAATAGAATATACTTTCCCCCTGTTCTAACAAGTTATTTTTCTTTAATACCTTCCTCCATAGCAAAAATACTTGGCGCTATTGGTTTAACAAGTTCTAACATTTTTAGCGCAATATCCCTAATCTCTTTTTGCGCTTCCGGGGCGGTTCTTAAAGCAAAAAAGTGGCGCAACTCGCGGGCGTTCATAGTAACATAAATAGAAGAAGCCGCAGCACTTGGAAGAATATACCTCGCATCTTCCTTCTTAACCCCTTCAGAAATTTTCTTTTTATACAAGGCAAAAGCTTTTTCCAACAAAGCCGAAACCTCTTCGTCTTGGCTTAGGCTTTCGGGCAAAAAAACCTCCTCCACTTTCGTATACCTAAAAGATTGTTGGGTAAAAGAAGCTACTCGGTGGCGCACCAGTTGGTGCGAAGCATTGCGCGACATACCCTCAATCAAAAAAGTGAAACTGGCGTGCTCTAATGGCGACAGATGCCCATTCTTTAATAATAACGGAATTAAATTTTTATTTTCATCCGAAAGATAGCAGATACTTGCCGCTTTATTTATCAACTTTTCTGGTTCTGGCGTATGCTCTATTAAAGTTACCGTTGGTGCTTTTATCAACTTGAAATTTTCCATTTTCAACTCCTTAATTCTTAAAGACAAATTAACTTGCAACCCGGAAAAATGTCCATATCCCGGGCATCGGTAACCGTCAGAAAAACTTGCTCGAATTTAGTAAGTACCTTTGAAACTACCCAACGATTAATGGGGTCTATGTCCCCGCTGAAATCATCCAGAAACAAAACCGGATAATCTCCACAAAGCTCTTTAGTATATTCCGCCCCTCCCAATATTAAATACAGCGCTGCCAATTTTGTCTGCCCCAACGACAAAAAGTCTTTAAGCTTTTTTCCTTCTCTTTCTATCCGGAAATCGTCTAAATGACTCCCCACTAAGCTTTTCCCAACCGCAATCTCCGCCGTTCTTAACGCTTCAATTTTGTTTTTGGTCAGAACTTTTTGGTCGTAGAGAATGGCAAGGTTTTGTAAATTTTCAATTTTATCTTCTTCTAACAAGGCTCTAACTTTCTGGTCTATTTTGGTAAGCGCAATTTTTCGCTTCTCAAAAATTCTATTTGAAGTATTTATAAGATCTTCGTCATAGATTTCTAGTAATTTCTTGTTTACGAGGTTTAAGTCTCCTTCAAAGCTTTTTAACAAGGCATTTCTTTTTACTACAATTTCCTTATTTTTGGTCAAATCCAGCAAATACTCTTTGTTTTCTGCCGAAATCAAAACATCCAGATATTTCCTTCTTTCCGAAGGTTCTCCTTGCACTAGCAAAAGCGAATTGTAATTGTAAAGCGCCACTTTTAAATAGCCAATGAGGTTGATAAAATTGCCTTTTTTTACCCCGTTCACCATTATTGTCTTTTTTTTATCTCTGGCATATAAAACGCTGGAAATATTAGCCTTGCTCTTGGAAGTAGAATATTTTGCCTCCAGGAAAAAATAATCCCTTTCT
>Ga0209538_1000723_pt1 | contig 18540 bp, 15 predicted proteins | sample BarGraNGADG00211_2_FD_184492 | JGI IMG/M metagenome (GOLD analysis project Ga0209538, IMG submission 184492) | Arctic peat soil microbial communities from Barrow, Alaska - Barrow Graham LP Ref core NGADG0004-211 (SPAdes) (version 2) | ecosystem: Environmental > Terrestrial > Soil > Wetlands >... | reverse complement strand
GGACCCAGTGGACGTGGTATCAGACGAGCCAGCGAACGACGTGAGAATGTTCGTGCGCCGACGTGCGCTGGGGCAGGAAGGGCAGACAGGAACGTCAGTTCCTGGCCATCCCAGATCCAGTCGAGGGCGCAGGGCATGACTGTGCGGTCACCGAGGAGCACGGCCAGACGCGCAGACTGGATAATTGGGCGTTCGTCAGCGGGTGACGGCGTTGGCCGGCGGAGGACCTCTCCGGTCGTGCCGACAGTCCACTCCCAGGCAGCGGCTTCACCATCGCCCGCCCCCAGTGTGCACTGCACCACGGCATTCAACTCCCCAAGGCTGGCATTCGGCGACCAGGCGCGGCCCGAGAGTCCGGGGTGGAGTTCGGCGCGTTGTGCGAGGACCGCCATGGAGGCGGTGGACAGGTACTCGGCCTCCGTCACGCCGGCGTCACGGGCTCTCTGGATCGTCTGAATGTCCAGAAGTCGCAGCCATAATTCCCGGATGCCGTCTTGCAGCTCTGCGAGTCCGCGGAATACCTTCGCTGTGTCGAAGGTCGCAGGGTCGAACCAGGACCAGGCTCGTGGCACGACCGGGGAGCATCGTTCCATGATGTCGGGACCGACCGATTCGATCAGCCGGGCGAAGGAGGGGGCGTCGGCAGAGAAATCGTACGTCTCCAGCGCGCGCCGGGCGTCAGGCAGCGTTCTTGCTCCCGCAAGGACATGACGATATGCCGTTCCAGGCAGGACAAAGGTCTCAGTGACGTTGAAGCTGGCTGCAATCATGGCAAGGGTGGCCTGGCCAGCCATACCGACGTCGCGAAGAGGCAGGAGGCGTCGTTCCTGCAATCGGATCCATTTCATCATGATACCGTGACCGGGATGATGGCGCCGACTCCGAGGAGACCGATGAAGATGGTCAGGAACACGGCAGCAAGGATCCGTCGCGTCTTGAGTTCAGTGCAAGCGTATTGTGCCATCAGGTCACCTCAACTGGCCGCTCATGTGCCCAAATGAAGTCTTTGAGTTCAAAGACGACAGTATCGTATCTGTGCATGGGGGGCTTGAATCGATCCGACATGAGCATCTGACCACAGACATGAACGGCTCCAGACTGGCGGAGAGGGTGGGATTTGAACCCACGAGGCAGGGGTTACCCACCTACTCGCTCTCCAGGCGAGTGCTTTCAGCCGCTCAGCCACCTCTCCGCATGGTAGGAACACGAACAGAACAAGTATAGGGAAAACGTCCCCAGATGCAACGAATTGGGAGCAAATGGCTGACTATTCCTGCGATCCCGGCTCAGCCTGTTTCTGACTGGCCAGGCTGTCCAGGACGTAAATGGTGTTTTTGCCACTCTTCTTGGCCTGGTACATCGCAAGATCGGCGAGCAGGAGCAGGTTCTTTGGGTCGGACACACGGTCCTCGAAGCTTGTGACGCCGCCGCTCAGCGTGACCACGGTACGGAAGTGGCGCTGATCACGAACACTGTTGCGTTCGACGGACGCGCGGATACGCTCGGCGGCCTTGTGCGCGTCGGCGGGAGAGGCTCCCGGCATCAGGATGACGAACTCCTCGCCGCCGTACCTGTAGGCTGAATCGACAGTCCGGATGCTATGACGCAGGATGTCCGCGATGCCCTGGAGGGCGAGGTTTCCATCCAGATGGGAGTAGGTGTCGTTGTACTTCTTGAAGTCGTCGATATCGAAGAACAGGAGGGAGAATACTTCACCAAACCGCGCCGTGCGCTCCGACTGTTCGATGGAGTGCGTCACGAACGCGCGATAGTTGCCCAGGCCCGTCAATTCGTCGGTTACCGAGAGCTCATCGATGCGATGGACGTAGAGGATGTTCTCGGCGACCAGGCTGCAGTCTGAGACGAAAGCCTCCACCATGTGCTGCTCTTCATCCGTCAGAAGCACGGGGCGTTTGAACGATATATACAGGACACCGTACAGGACGCCTTCGAGTGTCATGCGGAGAGTCAGTTCGGTCATGGCTGCTGGGGCGAGCGGGACCATAGTGTTCGAGACTTCAGAGTGAACGACCGCAAGGCTGGAACTGCTGAACGCTTCGCCCAGGATACCCGGCTCGACCCCGGGTTCGGGAGTGAACCCGAAGATGTCGGCCTTGCTGACAACCAGCTGTCTGGACCCTGCTTCGAAGGGGATGTATGCCGATGCGTCCGCCTCCATGACATCCTGCAGCTTCTGAGCCGTGGCAGCCAGGAACTGTCGCAGGTCTGTGCGCTTGAAGGAGGTGTCGAGCAGTTCTCTCGCCGCAAGTCGATACTTCGTGAGCAGGACGGCGCGCTGCTTCACGAAGATCTTTTGTACGATGGACTCCGCATAGGCCATGAAGAGGTCGAATGCACTGGTTTCGCCGACCGTCAGCAGTCTGTGTTCTCCGATGCCCACGATGACGAAGCCGACGAGGCGCTGCTCGAAGTCAAGCCGGTGCATGAGCAGGTCGCGGCCCTGCAACAGGGCGGTGACCGAGCGCGACAGTGAGTGTGTCATATCCAGTCGAGCCCGCAGCTCGCTTTCGAAGACACGGACAGGTTCCGTCTCTTCCGTGCTGGCGGACCGGATGGCAGTCCAGGGGCGCGCCGTGTTGCCCGCATTTTCCAGCAGGATGACACTCCCCGGCCCTGGCAGGATTCGTCGCAGAAGTCGGCTGAGATGCGCTGTTGCCTGTTCGGCTGTCGAGACGTCGATGTTTTCCAGCTCCGCCGTGTTGATGGCTTCGCGGATATTGCGCTGCTCTTTGACTTCTTCCCAGATCAACCTTCCCTGCAGGAATTCCTGTATCTCTCTGGCAATCGCCAGGACGTCCGCGGAGACGTCGCTGGTGAAGTAGTCGCTCTGGCCGCTTTCCAGGCTGAGCACGGCGGTGACATGCCCTTCCGCATTCTTCATCGGGACGGCCAGCTCACTGTGCGTGGCCTCATCGGCCATGATATAGTTGGCATACTTGGCGGTGTTGGGGACATTGACGATCGCTCGCTCACGCAGCGCCTGTCCAATGGCGCCTGCTCCTGCGTTCATGCGGGCAATGATCTCCTGAGATGGGATGGGGGACTTGGATGGCGGCACCGCAAAGAACCGGGTGAAGCGGTCGTTTTCCACCATAAGCAGGTTGATGTGCGACAGCTGGAACGCTTCTTTCATGATGGAGAGGAAGCTGTTGATCTCCTTGTCGAACGGCAGGGGGGAGATGATGGCCGAGGACAGCTGGTTGGTGACCGTCAACGTGAAGTTCTTGCGCTTCAGTGCTTCCATGATCGTGGCATTGTCCAGGACAGAGGCGGCGATGTTCGCGAATGACGTGAACAGGGCCAGGTCGTCTTCGTTGAACGGATTCTCGGCGCCAATGCGGCTGACAGAGACGAGACCGAGCTTCTGACTGCCCTTGCGCAGTGGGGCGGCCATCATCGATTCGGGTTCTTCGGGAGTGCCGTAGATCTGCATGGCGCGCGGGTCCAGCAGGGCGTTCTTGATGAGTTCGGGGGCGTCGCCGTCGAACACCTTCCCAAGAATCCCCTCCCCCCGTCGGATGTGCAGGTGCGAGAAAACTTCGTGATATTCGCTCTTGGCGGCGACAACGGACAGGCTCTCCATGTCCGCGTCGATAGTTGCTATGATGGCGTCGTCGGCCGAGAGGAACAGCGCTGCTCGGTCCGTGATGGCCTCCAAAACCTCTTGATAGGCCTGAGACGCGGCCATGTCCCGAATAATGGCGGTAAGGAAGGACAACTTGTGGAACGCAGCCTGCATGCGTTCCTTGTCACGATTGACATCAGCGACACGGGTATCCATGGCGCGAAGCCTGCGCCTGACATGTTTGTCGGCAGCATATGACAGGATCCCCACGACTGCGACAACAAGCATCCCTGAACCGATGTCCCCCCAGTTGGCTGACCGGAGCGCCTGCATGAAGCCACTGCCTTGCCGCTGAACAATCAACAATCCCTGGCTTGCCACGAGACTTGCCAGGGCTGCCGTCAGGTAGAGGGGAAAGTGCCCGTTCTGCAGGACGATGGACGCAATGACGAAGGTGCCACTGACGACGAAGCTGACGTCAAACGGCAGGATGCGCGTTCCACCATAGAACGCGGGCCTGCCCATCAGCAGGGGGCTGCCCATCGCGCCCAGAAAGAGGTTCATGGCGATGCCGTCGAACAGGATCTGGTGCCGGAGGATGGCGCTCACCACCCTGCTGCGAGGCGCGAAGCGGTCTAAGAGATCAACTGAGACGTTGAAGGCGATTGCGGTGACAAGGAGTACGGGCAAAAGCACGAGCCCGATGGGCCGAGGGGGCTGACTGAGCATGACAAGAAACCACCAGACGCTGCCTCCAGCAATAATGACATACCGGAGCAGAATAAGTATTCTGGCTGTGTTGCGTTCGCCAGATTTCACGGTGTGCAAACTCTCTTCATAGAAAACTATAGCATACCCATAAAAAATGCAAACCGCAGCGCAGGTCTCTCGCTGACAGGTCTGAACGAGAATCAGGGAGAGCTTGTCAACGAGACGGCAGTCTAGAGACTGAGCAGAACCTCGACAGCGCGCGAGGAGGCGAGAATGATGAGGAACGAGGTGCCAGCCAGAGCGAAGGCCAGGACTGGCGTCCAGCGGACCGTACTCCCGCGTTGCGGTTCGGTCTCTGTCAGGATCTGGCGCAGCAGGTGCTCCGGTACCGTCACGCCGTCGACAGCCGCGTGATAGTGTGTCCGAAGCAACTGGTCAAGCTCGTTGTCACTGTATTCGATGGTCACGATGTGCCTCCAGGAAGGCCTTCAGCGCTTCCTTCGCGCGGAAGAGACGCGATTTGACGGTTCCCACGGGCTTCCCGATGAGCCCTGCGATCTTCTCGTAGGACATCTCCTTGTAGTAGTAGAAGTACAACACGTCTCTCAGGTCGCCCGAAAGGTGCCGCATGCCTGCCGCGACATCCTGTACGGTCTCCGCTTGCACCGGGTCATACCCCCTTCCATCCGAACCCGGCTGCGGTAGGGCGTCTCCCGGGGTCAGCAGGGGAAGCTCCCGTCCCTTGCGCTCGCGAAAGCTGCTTGCTTCATTCATGGCAATCCTCATGACCCAAGTTGTTGGGCTGGAGTCGCCGCGAAAGGACGGGAGAAAATGGCGCACCTTGAAGAACGTGGACTGGAAGACGTCGTCCGCGTCGAACCGGTTGCCCATTCGTGCGACCAGGTATGTGTAGATTTCATCTGCACAACTGTTCATAAGCGTCTCGAAATCCAAGGGCATCGATGCTAGAAGAAATCGGTCAGGCTTGGCAGGATGAGATACCGGTACAGCAGGGCGGCGGCCAGTGCCCCAATCCAGCTGACAGCCAGTGTTGCGGCGAAAGCGATGCTCCACCATGACACGGCCTGTCTAAAGGACAGTCCCAGCACCGCCGAAACGACCATGCACGCGAGCACGAAGGCTACGACGAACCAAAGGAGCGCCCATGGTAGTGCCTGGAGCAGCGTGCCTCGGATAAACGAAAATCGCAGCAGCGCTGTCATGCGAGGCAGGATCAGCGGCCCAAACAGCAGAAAAAACGAGACGGCAGACACCAGGAATGCCTTGAACCAGGAGAGCCTGACTGGCAGACGATACGCGTCGTAGCGTACCATGAACAGCATGACGAACGGTGCGACGACGACACCGCCCAGCAGTCCGGTCAGTCGAGCCGTAATGAGGCCCGGAATGATGCCGAACATGTGCCCCCCTTACCCTCCCTTCCGCTGGGTATGCAGGAGCTTGCACCTGGCCACGAGAAGGCAGGTCCGTGTGATGGTTGTCAGGAAACGCTCCTGTCCCTCAGTACCTCTCTTCAGAACTATCCATGCGGCTTCTATACGCTTCTCGCCAGCCAGTGCGAGGACGTCGGCGAGAAGGCGGTCACTGGTATGCTGGTCCCGGACAATACGTCGGGTTGCGCTGTTGACTTGGTCGAGCGCGATCAGGTAGGTGCGCGCTAGGAGACGGGACTGTGGAGCAGTCCGCTTGAGTGAGCGCGCGAAGAGCAGTTCAGCGGTGACGTAGGCCGCCAGCTCGCGCGCAGCGTCCGAAGTCGTCTTATTGTGAGTCCTGTAGAGGTCCAAGTCGGCGGTGAACGTCGATGCCGCACTGGCGACCGGTACCAAAAGTGAACAACACAACAAGCCCACGATCAGGCAGGAAATCAATCTTAGTTTTCTCATCACATCACCCGTTATTAGACGGCAAATGCTGCGGCATTGTTCAACGGACGGGCGCAGCCCTGCCTGGGCCGGAGGCTAGCTCTTATGGCTCAGCTCCAGAAAGGCGTGCAGCGCTTCCTCAAAGTGCGAATCTTCCAGCAGACTGTTGGCGTATCGCATCGTTACATGAGTGGGTTTGGCCGGTTGCGACGGTCGTTCGGAAGAAGTGAGCTCGGCCACAGATACTGGCTCCCGATTGGTGATGGGGATCGACTGAGGGACACTGGGTACTGGGCTGGATTCGACCGGCGCTCGGGACATCGGAGCCGGCGCGGGTGTCGGCCGCAAGTCGCGTGCGATGAGCTGTGCCTGTTCCAGCATGCTCGCCATGTGGGCCATGACGGGCCGTAAGGGAGCTGATGGCTCTTCGCTCGTCGGGAACGTGATCGCGGGGGAGACCAGGGAAGGCGCTTCCGGTTCAGGAATCTGAGGTTGTTGTGGAATGCCCGGCAGGGTGAACTTTTTCTCAAGCGAGGCAGCTTCCCTTTCGCCCCGCGGCGTCAGGACCGCGATGTCACGAGCATCCGCTTCCGTCGTTCCAATGAGGTTCTCCAACTCCCGCACGAGCAGTACCTTGGCGAAGATGGAGTCGGGAAGGTCCTCGAGAGACTTGATGAAGTTGATATGACGCAACGTCTCCTCATCAAGGTTGGAGTAGCCCAGACCGGTGGCCCGATCGTTGAGTGGATCGACCTCGAGCAGGCGCCGGACGAAGAGCTCTCCTTTCTGATGGTTGCCGAGCTGGTCGTCATACGTCTTCCATAGCAGATAGAGTCTCTCAGGAAATGCTTCATAACTTGCCAGGCCGGTCTCGAGCAGGACGAGAGCCTCACGGATCTTGCCGTTGCGTCGCTGCAGAGAAGCAAACAGTGCCTTCAGGACAGGATCGGTCGGGTTCTGCTCGACCAGTTGTTGCGCGTCGGTCTCGGTCATGTCCGGGACGCGCAGCCTGAGGTTGCTGTATGCTGCGAGAAGCGGGTTCTGGAGCTGGGCGGCACAGATGGCCCTGCGGTTGCGGAGTCTGAGGTCAGTGAGGAAGGTGTTGTCAGAGGAGAGCGAGAGACACTTCAGGAACGCGAGTCTGGCTTCGTCGGTGCGCTGAAGAGCTAGCAGGATGCTCGCGTGGACCAGATGGCAGAGTGGACTGGCAGGATCGATGTTGAGCGCATATCGGCTTTCGATGAGCGCTTCGCCGGGTTTGTTGCGAAGGTAGTACCCGAGTGCGATGGCCAACTGGACGCGCAGGCTCTTGGAGGAGACCGACAGCGATGCTTCCAGGGCGGACTTGAGTGCATCCTGCGGCCGATCGGAGAGGATGTACAGATATGTTTTGCCGACGCTGACCAGGCCGTCGCGCGGGTTACGCTCCGACATTGCCTCGTACAGATTCAGCCGGTCACCCAGGTTTTCCCGTGTCATTGCGTCACCTCTCCTCGCTCATTATTGCCCTTGGAGTTGTTTTGTCAAAGTATTGTGGAGCGGCCGCGTCCTGCAAAACGGCAGCACGTTGTTACTCCTGCCTAGCGCATGAGCGACACCAGGTTCCAGCCCCAGTTGACCAGGGCGCCAAGGACGAGCGCCAGCACGACCTCTCCTGCACTGACGAGCGCCGCGCGGCGATTGCCAAACTCGCGTCTCAGAGCCGCGATGGTGCTGACGCAGGGAACATAGAGCATGACGATCAGGGCAAAAACGTACATCTGCTGGGGTGTCATGACTGTCTCAAGGTGGGGGGTGTGCATCAGCGTGGCCAGCATGATGAGTGCAAGTTCCTTGCGCAGGACGCCAAAGATGAGAACGACCAGCGCCACGGGAGGAAGCCCCAGGACACCTTCGGTGAAGGGCGCCGCCCATGTGGTGAGAGGAGTCAGCCATCCTAGCCTGTCGACGATGTAGAGGATGACGGAGCCACCCGCGATGATTGGGAACGCGAAGACCACAAAGTCCTTGAGTCTGAACCAGGTCTGCTTGAACGTGATGCGAAGGGGCGGCCACCTCAACTTGGGCATCTCCATGATGAGCCCGGGATTGGTGCCTGGAATGAATCGGTTCAGCACACGTCCGACGGCGAAGACGATGATAAGGCTGATGACATACAGTGACAGCGCTGGCCAGAAACCCATGAAGGCGCCCACAAGTCCCAGGATGACGACGGTGCGCGCCGAACATGGGACGAGCGTCGCAAGTACACCGGCGATGAAGCGATCCCGGTCGCGTTCCATGATGCGTGTCCCCAGGACTGCGGGGACATTGCATCCAAACCCGAGGATGATGGGCATGAAAGCTTTGCCGTGCAGGCCCATGCGGTGCATGATGGCGTCCGTCAGGAATGCCATGCGTGCCAGGTATCCCGAGTTCTCCAGGAATGACAGGATAATGTAGAATGGAACGATATAGGGGAGGGCGACGGAGATGCCTGCCAGGATACCCTGCAAGACGCCGCCCCATAGGAAGTCCCGCAGCCACGGGACGATGGGGAGAGTCAGAAAGGCCTTCTGCAAAGAGCCGAAGAGAGCGTCCAGAACAGAGGAGAGCCGGCCCCCCAGGACGAAGATGAGACCGAAAACGGCGAACATGACGGCGACCAGCATCACCCATCCGAAAACGCGATGGAGCAGGACCTTGTCCAGGCGGTCGCCCGGCGCGTTGTCGCGTCGTTCGGGTCGCCGTACCGATGCGGCGGCAATGCGAGCACAAGCACTGTACCGTTCCGCGGACATGATGCTGGCGCCCGATTCTCCGTGGATCTGTTCCAGGTCGTGTGCAAGTCCGGCTGCCATTGCAGTCACCGAAACACACGCTCCGCAGCGACCCATGATCTCAGCGTCTCCCTCCAGCAGCTTGATGGCGAGGAAACGCGAAGCGTAATGGACCAGGCTGTCAGGGAGGGTGATCGTTGTGAGTTCCGTCTCCAGCGCCTGAATGGCGCCCTCGACCTCCTTGCCATAGGTCACCGGCGCGACAGGGGGTCTGTCCGCCGTCGCCAGGCAGGCGTCGACCAGAGCGTCGAGTCCTTTGCCGGCAGCTCCCGACGTGCGGACGACAGGCACGCCCAGGAGCGAGGAAAGCTTCGACTCGTCAATGACCAGACCCTCCCTGACGGCGAGGTCGATGAGGTTGAGTGCCGTGACGAGGGGCGCGCCCAGTTCCCTGAGCTGGAGGGTGAAATACAGGTTGCGTTCCAGCACCGTCGAGTCGACCACGTTGATGACGACGTCCGGCTGGGCCTCAGCGATGAACTCGCGGCTGATCACCTCTTCCTGTGAGTAGGTCGACAGAGAGTAGATGCCCGGAAGGTCGACGACCCGGATGTGCTTTCCCTTGTAGTCGAAGGAACCCTCTGCCAGCTCGACGGTCTTGCCCGGCCAGTTGCCGATGATCTGGTTCATGCCGGTCAGGGCATTGAAGATGACGGACTTGCCGACGTTCGCATTGCCGGCCAGCGCGATGGTCAGGTCGAAACGTTCCCCGCGTATAATGCGCGGCTTGACCTCGCAGCACTCCATTACCGGTCCTCCGGTGTGACGAGGATCTTCAGGGCAATGCCGCGCCCGAGGGCAACACACGCTCCGTGGGCCTCGACTTCGACAGGTCCTCCGGATTGACGGTTACAGACCGTCACGGTCGAACCCTGCCCCAGCCCCATGTCTTCCAGACGCCTCCGGACCACCGGGCTCCCGCGTATCCAGCGTACGCGGTAGGGTTTCCCCGTGTCTGCCTGGTTCAGCGTGACCGCTCCGAGGTCGACCATGCTGGTCACCATTGCCATACGTCGTTCGAGGTCCGCGGTGTCAGTGTCGGTCAGGACATGTTCCAGCTTGCATGCCTCTCTGTGGGCGGCGTCCTTCCGCAGCCCAAGCATGCATAGCATACGCTCGGCCAGCTGGTGTCGACGCACGATGCGTCTGCCCGTCGCCCGCCCCTTCTTCGTGAGATTGAACGATGACCCCTCGGTCGTGACATCTTTGGACATCACCAGGTCGAGCAGCAGGTCGGCGAGCCGCCTGCCGGCGAGGTCCTGTTCTGCCGCCAGGTCCGCAGCTGTCGAGGAGTGGTGCGCTTGCTCAAGACGACAAAGCGCCTCCAGGCATTCCTCGCGGTCTTCCGACGTGACTGATTCGTTTTCGTTGCTCATGTGACACGATCCTCTCTGCCCGCTGCATGCGGTCTGCCGGGCTATGCCCGGTCGGTAATGCTGACCTTCCCTTGTGGGAGGTCTGCCGGTGATGTTATCCGGCGTTCAATTCTTTGATCGTAGCGGCCAGAGCCATGATGAGCTCCGGCGTCCCCATCGACTCCTCGCCCATGACCTCGGCTGCCGCGTCTCCGGCAAGTCCATGGATGTACGCCCCCTGAGCCGTTGCCAGGTCAGGCGCCACTCCACGCGCAACCAGCGACAGGATAATACCCGCGAGAGCGTCTCCCATACCGGGTTTTGCCATGCCGGGATTGCCAGTTGTATTGATGTACAGCGAGCCGTCGGGCAGGACGGTGAGCGAGCGATGCCCCTTGAGATGTACGACAGCGCTTGCCTGAGCAGCAAGTGTCTGCACTGAACTCAGTGTTCCACCCTTCTCGACGTCCTCTGGTGTCAGGCCCACCAGACGGGCGAATTCGCCGGAGTGCGGGGTCAGGATCGTCGGAGCGTCGCGTTTCCACAGGACGTCCAGATGACCGACGCAGGCGAACAATGCGTCGCCATCCAGGATGAGCGTTCCCTTGAAGGCGGTGGCAAGAAGCAGGACGGCCTCCAGTGTCCGGGGGTCGCGCCCCAGACCTGGACCTATCAATGCCGCAGTCGTATCTTCCAGCAGTTCCAGGATATGAGGGAGCGCCTCGACGGTAAGGACGTCGCCGGCGGACGCATGAACGATCGGCCCGTCGACCTTGACGCGGACGATGTCCGCAATGCTCTGAGGTACGATGAGGTGGACAGTGCCTGTCCCGGTGGTGAGCGCAGCCTCGGCGGCAAAGACGGGGGCACCCGTGTAGTCGGGAGAGCCGGCGATGATAGCCACCTTGCCATAGGTGGCCTTGTGCATGGTCCGTATCCGTTCCGGGAACTCGGGGGGATCGGTCAACTGAGCATGGATCGCACTCTGCTCCAGCAGGATGTCAGGATAGATGAGCTGTTCAACGTGGACTTCGCCTGACGCTTCTGCACCCGCGCCCATGTAGAGGCCCAGCTTTGGCAGACCGAATGTGACGGTATCGCTGGCAAAGACTGGGGTCCCCAGCGCCATTCCGGTGTCGCAGTCGATGCCGGATGGGATGTCTACCGCGACGACAGCGTGCGCGAGACTCGCGTTGACGATCTCGATGATGTCCTCGGCTATTCCTGAAACCGGATGGTCGAGGCCGATGCCAAACAGGGCGTCGATGACGATGGCGTCCTCGTCGATCGATTCCTCGATCTTGTCCAGGACCTCTTCGTCCGTGACGTTGATCAACGTGTCTTCGGGGGCGACTCGCTCCAGGAATGCGCGTTCCGTCTCCGCATCGTCGCTGGGGTGTCCTTTGACGGGGACTGCGAATACTGTGACGGGGAAGCCCGCGAACAGGAGGTCGCGCGCTGCGACGAAGCCGTCGCCTCCGTTGCCGCCCGTTCCACACAGAACGACGAAGTGCGGTCTCAGTCCCTCTTCTGCGTCCTCGTCCGCGATGTTCAGTGCCACGTCCGCGACAGCTTGGCCGGCGCGCTCCATAAGCACGATCGACGGCATGCCGTATTCGTTGAAGGTGTGTTTCTCGATACTGCGGATCTGACTACGAGTCGCCGCTCTCATACATACTCCCGTATTCTCCCTGGGTCACCATGGCCACGGCGACCGCGTACTCGCGTTCATGGCTGATGCTGAGGGAACAGTTGAACCAGGGTGTCCCACGGATGACGGCAATCGGCGCGCCCTCCGGTCCTGGAGCGATCTCGACCTCGCGCAGAGTCGGAAGGTCCCTCGAAGGCAGCAGCTTGATGACAGCCTCCTTGGCGGCCCAGCGGCCTGCCAGACACTGCCAGCGGTCGGGGCGGTCACATGTCGAGAGTTCGGAGGCGGAGTAGACGCGGTTCAGAAAGCGTTCTCCATATCGTTCCCCCAGAACCCGGATACGCGCCACGGCTACTATGTCCACGCCGAGTTGTTTCATAATCTCAGTATAGCAGCAAAGACGCCCGCGGCGCAGCCCTCACCATGAATCGGCTCAGAAGGCCCAACCAGGTGGGCTGACCGGCGTTGAGTGTCGAGGTTTCATTATGCCTCCTCTTGGCTAGAATATGGACAGAAGTCAAGCATGGCTGGGGAGGCCGATATGGCAAAGAAGATTGCTGTTCTGCTGGACGAGATGGTGAACGAGCAGGAATTCATCTATCCCTACTATCGTCTCAAGGAAGCTGGTTTCGAATCGGTCAGTGTTGCAACAGAAAAACGCGCCTACAAGGGCAAATACGGTGTGCCCTTTACGCCGGACATGCTTATTGCGGACGTCACCCCGGGAGAGTTCGAGGGTGTGGTTGTGCCCGGCGGATACGCGCCGGACTTCCTCCGTCGGTCGAAGGCCATGCTTTCGCTGGTAGGGGAAATGAACGGCAAGGGCAAGCTGGTGGCGATGATCTGCCATGCCGGGTGGGTGGGCATCAGCGCAGGGATCGTCAAAGGGCGCACGCTCACCAGCACCAGCGCTATCAAGGACGACATGTCGAACGCGGGGGCAGTCTGGATCGACCAGTCGGTTGTCGTAGACGGCAACCTCGTCACGTCCCGGTCGCCGGCGGATTTGCCAGACTTCATGCGTGAGGTCCTGAAGGTGCTCTCCGTTCAGAGATAACACTGTCTGGGGTAGTCCAGCAGCATGCACGGCCGGCCTGCGCGGTTGGCGACCGGCTGTTTCCATATACAATGAATAAGGAGCAACCATGGGGTTCAAAGAGAACGTCGAGGTACTGCTGTCAAGGAGCCACTGGAGCCAGCGCAAGCTGGCTGCTGCTGCCGGCATCTCCTCGGGGAGGGTCTCTCAGATCCTCTCCAACCCTACGTCGCCCACGCTGGCTACAGTGACCAGGATCGCCGCCGCATTTGGCCTCGACGTCGCAGACATGGTGCGCGACAAGAGGCTGCCTGCTCCCGGTCATGAACTCGAGCTGGCTCTGCGTCACCAGGGAGACCTCAGTACCGAGGATATCAGGGCGGTCCATGCATTCCTCGCGTATCTCCGCGAAGCTCATGCGAAGGGAAACAGGCATGGCAGGTGAAACGGTCCTGGTCCCGCGCCGGCTGAGGAGCTGGTGCATCAATTGTCGCTCATGTACGACGTGCCCATGACCACGGCGCGCAGTTTCATACCCCAGTCAATCGCGGAGGCAGCATGAGCAAATTCATCTTCGTTACCGGTGGCGTTATGTCGTCGTTGGGCAAGGGCATCTTCGCCGCCTCTCTGGGACGTATCCTCCTCGACGAGGGCTTCTCCGTGACCATTCTCAAGATGGACCCATATCTCAACGTCGACGCCGGTGTGCAGAACCCATTTGAGCACGGCGAGGTCTTTGTGACTGAGGACGGGGCGGAGACCGACCTGGACCTGGGACACTACGAGCGCTTCCTCAACCAGAACCTGCACCGCATGAACAATATCACTAGCGGGCAGGTGTACCTGTCCGTCATCGAGAAAGAGCGCAAGGGTGAGTACCTGGGGCACACGGTGCAGATCATCCCGCACCTCACCGGGGAGATCCGCAGCCGTGTCACGAAGGTTGCCGAGGCGTCGAAGGCCGACTTCGTGATCGTCGAAGTCGGCGGCACGGTCGGCGATATCGAAGGCCTGCCGTTCCTCGAAGCCATCCGCGAGTTCTGGGCTGAGGATCCTGCCAACTCGATCTTCGCTCACCTGACGTACGTCCCCTATCTCGAGACCACGGACGAACTCAAGACCAAGCCCACCCAGCACAGCGTCGGCGAACTGCGCAAAATCGGCATCCAGCCCACGCTGATCGTGGCCCGTGGGGTGAAGGAGCTGCCGGCTGACCAGAAGCGCAAAGTGGCCCTTTTCTGTGGTGTCCCCGCCGATCACGTCATCTCGCTGCCCAACCTGACCTCGGTGTACAAGGTCCCAAACTACCTGCAGGAACAGCATGTCGGCCACCTCGTCCTGTCTGCATTCGGCATGGCGCCCCGCGCGGCCGAGACCGAGACGCCCTGGGTGAGGTTCACGTGGACCATCGACCAGGCGAAGACGCCGCGCAGGCTGGCCATCGTCGGCAAGTACGTCCAACTGAATGATGCCTATCTGTCCCTCCGCGAAGCGCTTCACCATGGCGCATGGGCGACCGGGTGTGACCTGCACATCGACCTGGTTGACAGTGAAGACGTCGAGAAGCGGGGGACGCGCCTGCTGGACGAGGGCAAGTACGACGGCATCCTGGTCCCGGGGGGGTTCGGGAAACGTGGCTTCGAAGGCATGATCCTGGCTGCGGGATATGCACGTACCCACAATCTGCCCTACCTGGGCATCTGCCTGGGCATGCAGGTGGCCAGCATCGAGTTTGCGCGGAGCATACTTGGCATTGCAGACGCGAACTCCCAGGAGTTCAAGCCAGAGGCCAAAGATCTTGTGATCTACCTCATGCCGTCGCAGAAGGGCGTGCAGAAGCTGGGCGGGACCATGCGGCTCGGCGTCTACGAGAACACTATTACACCGGGGAGCAGGGTGGAAGAGGCCTACGGGGCATCCACGCTTTCCGAACGCCATCGTCATCGTTACGAGTTCAACAATGACTACCGTGCAGCCTTCGAAGAACATGGCATGCGCGTCGCTGCTGTTTATCCGGAGGAGGACCTGGTCGAGGCCCTCGAACTCAAGGGTCATCCGTTCTTTGTCGGTGTCCAGTTCCACCCCGAGCTCTCGTCCAAACCACTCCAGCCCGGTCCCCTGTTCGTGGCGTTTGTGAAGGCCATGCTTGCACATGAGGGGTAGAAAGCGGGTCCGCACTGTCACCGTCAGCCAGGCTGCGAGCGGCGTGCTGGACCGGCTGCAGGTCATCGGTGGCGCGGGACAGGTGCGCACGGAATCCGACGCGCACCTGCGAACGGTGTTGACACAGACGGCCTCGGCGCTGTTCAAGCCCGAGGAACTGCCACGCTACCTGCAAATACAGCTTGCCGGCAAGACCGGGAGTATCCCGTCCTGGGATAATCTGACCGGCGAGCGCCTGACGCAGCTAGGCCTGCCCCGTCATCCAGAGGGCGTGCGGGCGGACGAATGCGGCACGCTCATCCTGACGCTGGTGCCTGCCACCATCGACTATGTGGCGCAGGTGGAAGGACGCGAAGTCTGCTCCTCCGCAGCGTATGACCCGAGGACGACGATGGCTTCCTTCGAAGACGGCATCCACCGCATCGTCATGACGGCACCCGAACTCACCGTGACCAGGAGTGCGTTCCCCCATGGACTGATGGATCTTCCCTTCGTTCAAGTCACGTTCCGGCTGCGCAACACCAGCGACCAGTTTCACGCCGTGACCCTCGTTCTCCTCATCAAGCCGTTCGATGAGGTGGGCATTACAAGTCTGGAACAGTTCAGTTTCTCCCGTGAGAACCTCATCATTCTCAACGGACAGCGCGTCGCCTTTGCGGGTGAACGACCGAACAGGACCAGGGCCACCATCTACGATCCCCGAACTGCCAGCATGGTCGATGCGGATGCCGGGGGCGAAGTCGTCTCGCCGACGGGAATTATGCAGTTGCGGCTTGCGTTCGATCACCAGCTCGAACCTGGCGGCGACACCGAGGTCACGTTCTTCTTCTTCGTCGACAGGGACCGCGCCTACAAACATGAGGAACTCACGCTCCTCCTTGGACAGAGCGCCGGGATCCTCGAGCAGGAGCACCGGCTCGTCGTGACGCAGGAGAAGCACGTAGGATATCGCACGGGCGACGAACGCCTCAACCGTTTTGCAGCCAACCAGCTGCTCCACCTTTCGTCCCTTGAAGCCGCTGCTGCCTCGGCATTTGACGATGGCGTAGATGCTGTTGCCTTGCCGGCGCTCGTCGAGGCGTATGACCGGGTGGGAGAGGTCGACACGGCTTCCGGTCTCTTGCGTTCCTATGCAGCGCAGTTGCCCGCAGGGCCCGCTCTGTCGGCAGATGCACTGTTTGCATACGCAAGCCTCGTTATTGCTCTGGGTTGGCATCTGAAGGTGGCGCGCCAGGTGCAGCTTCGCAGACAGCTGTTTCCCGTCGTGGACCAGTTCGTCACCTGGCTCACCCAGTCACAGGCGACAGTGGAGCCCGTTGCCATCGGCTTGCTGGGACCATTGCGGCGTTCCGGCCCCGTGCTGCATCTGGTGCTGGGCAAGGCCATTGAGAGCTATCAGAGCATGCTTTCCGAGAAGGACGACGTGCGGCTCAGACTGTGTGACGATCTCCAGCTGCGGCTGCTCAAGCAGGCGGATGCGGCCGACACTCATGTCGGCCCCAGCAAGCCGACGTTTGCCGACATAGCGCCGGTTGCGGCCTACGCCCTGTTCGGCGCGCACGGCACCGAGGACGCCATCCTGACCGGCACCATGAGCTGGATCGCCGAGCATTGGCTGCGCGACGGCTTCGTCGTAAACCCCTGCCTCGGTTCGCTTGGCGACATCCGTCTGTCACTGCTGTGCGCCAAAGCCCTGGTCCTGCGCCGTGAGAGTGGAGCGTACGGCCTGATGCAGGAGGGTCTGGAGCAGCTTGGCGTATCCGACGCCCTCCCCGACTACATCGATCTGCATACCAGGAGAGCTCTCGCTGGTCCCCGACACAGCGCCGTCGCCACGGCGCTTGCCCTCGAGCTGCTGACCAGCCTCATCTTCGTCGAACGCGGCACCTACCTGAGCATCATCCCGGTGCCGACGCCCGAACTGTTTGCCGGCGACGGTATCGACGTCCACGGCTTGCAGTCTACGTTCGGCGAACTGTCAGTGCGCATGCAGCGTCTGGGCGACAAAGTCCGGTTCAGCATGCGTTCAGATTTCCTCCGGGGCGCCAGCGCCATCGAACTCAACTTCCCCTGGGAACTCAAGGAATTGGTCGCGCGCAAGGGAACGGTCAAGTACGTGACTGGAGGGACCATTGTCATGGAGCCTGCGGACCTTATCGAAGGCGAGGCTATCGCGGCCAACCCGGGTCCGTCGTAGACGGTCGGTTCTTCACATCATGCATCGAGGGGGCGAGCCCTCGACAACCGATGTATGGAAAAGCGCCGGACGTGAGCCCGGCGCTTGTACGTTTGATAGAGGAAGGACAGGCTACTTCTTGCTGACTGCCAGCCCAAAGTGCTTCATGGTCACCAGCTTGCGGTTCCAGTTCTTCTCGACCTTGACGCGGAGATCGAGCTCGACCCGCTCGCCCAGGAAATGGACGAGGTTCTTGCGGGCGACATCCTTGATGGTCGCGATGAGTTCACCGCCCTTGCCGATGATCATGCCCTTCTGAGAATCCTTGGCGACGTAGACGCTGACCATGGCGCGGATACCCTTGGCGGACTCGGTGATGTCGTCCGTGACGACGGCCGTCGAATAGGGGAGCTCGTCCTGCAGACGGCTGAACAGCTGTTCACGCACGGTGTCTGCAACGATGAGTTCGATCGGGTGGGACGTGAGAGTCTTGTCGTCGAAATAAGGCTCACCAATTGGCATTGCGTCGATGGTCGCCTTCACCAGCGGTGAGACGCCTGCGCCGGTCGCTGCCGAAACATGGAAGACAGCCGTCGGATGGAGCTTCTCCACGAAGGGAGCAGCCACCATCTCATGGCGCTTGGCCGTGTCCAGGTCCAGCTTGTTGACGACGAGGAAGATCGGTTTGCCGAGCTTGATGACGATCGGGATCATCTCCTCGTATTCAGCGTCAGGGTAGGCCGACTGGTCGATCACGAAATAGACGACCTCGACGTCCTCCAGCGACTGCAGGGCCGTCTCGACAAGGTACTTGTTGAGCTTGCTCTTGCTCACCTTGTGATATCCGGGCGTATCGACGAAACAGACCTGTGCATCCTTCTTGTTGAGGACGCCAAGAATGTTGTACCACGTTGTCTGCTGTTTGGGCGACACGATGGATAGTTTGGTACCTAGGATAGCGTTCATCAGCGACGACTTCCCGACGCTGGGCTTGCCAAAAATCGATACGAATCCACTCTTCATAATATAAGTTTACAGGCTTTTGCGCCCCAGACAAACACGTGTACAATGAATCCCATACTATCTCATTGGAGGTTTTCCATGCTGATCCAGGTGGCTATCAACAATATCGAAAGCACTGAGCAAGGCGAAGAGATTCT
>Ga0209538_1000722_pt1 | contig 18554 bp, 22 predicted proteins | sample BarGraNGADG00211_2_FD_184492 | JGI IMG/M metagenome (GOLD analysis project Ga0209538, IMG submission 184492) | Arctic peat soil microbial communities from Barrow, Alaska - Barrow Graham LP Ref core NGADG0004-211 (SPAdes) (version 2) | ecosystem: Environmental > Terrestrial > Soil > Wetlands >... | reverse complement strand
GGCGCGGCCGGCTGACGTCGCTCAAGACAGTATTTCCTTTTCGCACAGACCCCGCAGCCGTCCGCCAGGGCAAGCAGGAGTGCGGCCCGCCACGTCAAATCAGAACCCCCGAGTGTGAAGTGGCTCGCGCCCCGTTTCCTCGGGCCGCGAAAAAAAGGAGGAGCGGCATGAAGAAGAAATGGCTGGTGGCGGTTCTGGCGGGGGTGCTGGGTCTGGTCGTGGTCCTGGGGGCAGGATGCGGCAGCAACACGACGACGCCGACCACTCCTAAGACCACTCCGAAGACGACGCCGTCGACGAGCCCGTCCGGAGCCAAGAGCGTGAAGATCGTCGATTTCGCGTTCGAGCCGAGCTCGATGACGGTGCCGGTCGGAACGACGGTGACCTGGACTAACAGCGGCGCGGTGGCCCATGCCGTGACCAGCGACACCGGCGCGTTCGGCAGCGGCCAGCTGCAGCCGGGGGCGACCTACCAGTTCACGTTCAGTGCACCGGGGACCTTCCCGTACCACTGCTCGAACCACCCGACCCAGATGCTCGCGACCATAACTGTTGGTACGGGCACGACCGGCGGGGGAACCTCCACATCGCCCAAACCTGTCAACCCGACGCCGACGCCTGCCTACTAGGCGCACGCGTCAATAGATCTGAGCAACGAAAGCGGCCGGGCCGTCCGGCCGCTTTTGCCGTGCAAAATAGGGGTCAGACCCTTATTTTGCACAGGCAGCGGAAGACACGGCGTTGGCCCGTAAACCGTGCAAGAAAAAGGTTTGACCCCTATATTACATTGACACCGCGCCCTGTCCGGCAGGATAATCCTACATATCAGAATATTCTGATATTCCTGATTGGAGCGTGATGGCGATGGTAAAGAAAGCCGAGTGCTGCGCACAAGAGAGCGCCTGCCAGGTCGAGTCGATCCTCAGCGTGGACGAGCGGGGCCAGATGGTCCTGCCGAAAGACCTGCGCACGCGCGCCGGCATCGTCCCCGGGGAGAGGCTTGCCGTCGTCAGCCACGAGATGGACGGCGAGGTCTGCTGCATCACCCTTATCAAGGTCAAATCCCTCAACAAAATGGTGAAAGGGGTCCTCGGCCCTGTCATGAAAGAGATAATCAATGAGTGAGGAGAGTGCCATGTCCGAACTCGATGAGACCGTAGTTGAAGAACTCGAAGCCTGCGGCTGCACGACGGACGCTCCGTCACCTGCCGAGCAGGCCCCCTGCTGAGGCCCCCCCGACACTCCGGGTCCGGAGGATCTGACTGAAGTGGGGCAGACGACGTGGAAGCTCACGACCGCTGAGAAGCTGGTCCACCTGCTGGCGAGGCTGGGGATCAGAAGGAACGACTGGCGCGTGAGGCCGGGCCTGTACAGGCTCGGTAACCCTGCGCCGGATTCGCCCGTCTTCGTGAGCGCCAACTACATTCTTTCCTTCGACGCGCTCCGCGAGGCCCTGGACGGCATCGACGGCTACATACTCGTGCTGGACACCAAGGGCATCAACGTATGGTGCGCCGCGGGTAAGGGCAGCTTCGGCACCGACGAGCTCGTGGAACGGATAGAGAAGACCTCCCTGGCGGATGAGGTCGAGACGCGGAGGGTCATGGTCCCCCAGCTCGGGGCTACAGGCGTCTGTGCCCGTGACGTGCGCAAGCGCTCGGGGTTCAAGGTCGATTTCGGGCCGGTGCGGGCCGAGGACATCCCGGAGTTCATCCGGAACGGTAAGGCGACCGAGGCGATGCGCACGGTGCGCTACGACATCAGGGACAGGGCAGTGCTCATCCCGGTTGAAGGCAAGCAGGGGATCCCCCTCGCAGGCGGCCTGATGCTGGCTGCGTACCTGGGTGATGGCTCGATAGCGGCGCTGGGGATCGGGAGCGCGGCGGCAGCCGGGCTCGTCGCGTTCCCGCTGCTGATGCCCTGGGTGCCGGGCAAGGACTTCAGCACTAAGGGGTTCGTGCTCGGTGGCGCGGTCGCGGCCGCGACCGCCGCGGCCACCGTCCTCGCGGATGACGGAACGAGCCTCGGCTGGCGGCTGGGCAAGGCGGCGTCGTACCTGCTCGCGTTTCCGGCGCTCACGTCGTTCATCGCTCTCAACTGGACAGGGGCTTCGACTTTTACCTCCCCCACCGGGGTGCGCAAGGAGATAAACAGGTACGTCCCGGTGATGGCTGTGATGGGCGCGTCCGGGATCATCACAAACGTCGCGCAGCGCCTGCTGCGCTCGAGGAAAGGCTGAGCCGATGGCTGACAGCAAGCTGAACACGCTCGAATACGACGCATCCCTCTGCAACCGCTGCGGGCTGTGCGCGGCGGTCTGCCCGCATCGCGTGTTTCAGAATGGAGACTCGGCGGCGCGCCTCGTGAATCCCGACTCCTGCATGGAGTGCGGCGCCTGCGCTTTGAACTGCGAGACCGGGGCGATCAAGGTCGACAGCAGCGTGGGCTGCGCTCAGGCCATGATGCTCGCGGCCCTGCTGCGGAAGAAAGAGCCCACCTGCTGCTGATGAGAAGAGGGGTCAGGCACCGTCCACTTTCCTGTCCACCAGGAGCGTGGGAGCGTTATCAGCACATGTCGGGTAAGCAAATGGCCGATGCTTGACCCCTCCAGTTCACATTGACAACCTTGCCATCCGATGCTAACCTCAGATTAGAAATTGTTAGGCAAGCCTAATTTTGGGAAGATTGGAATGTGCAGGGAGGCCGATAGTGAGACTGTTCCGACGGAAAGCAAAAAGCGTTGATGAGCGTCTCGTGGTATCCGGGGACACTGACAGGACGCAGACGATACGTCTGGGCGAGGTCGCCCCGGGGTGTGGCGGGACGATATGCAAACTGGAGTGCACACGCCAGCTCAGGCGGCGATTGATGGACATGGGAGTGATATCCGGAACCCCGTTCACGGTCGAGAGGCTTGCGCCGCTGGGCGACCCTATGGAGCTCAAGCTGAACGGCTTCAATCTTTCGCTGCGCAAGGAGGAAGCGGGAGATATCTGGGTCGAGGTCCCATGTGACTGAGCCCGCCGTCATGCCCCTGTGCTTCATGCGTCCGGGAGACACGGGAGTCCTTGTTGATGTTCGGGAGCGAAAACATCGCCCGGAGAAGACCCCGCCTGACGTTCCTTCCACCCGACACACAGGCAGGCTGAGATCGCATGGGCACGGGACTGACTCACGCGGTCCGGTCGAGCGACGCCTTCACGCGATGGGTCTTGTGCCGGGAGCCCCAGTCAAGCTGCTTCGTAACGACACGACCGGGCCCGTCATCGTGGCCGTCAAAGATACCAGGCTCGCTATAGCGCGAGCTATTGCGGCGAGGATCATGGTGCAGCCCGACCGGACGTGCTCGGCCGGCGGCGAGGCGGAGGCCGGAAGCGAAGGGCGGTAGCGATGTCGTCCTCTTCTGTGGATTACGTTGTCGCCCTCGCCGGGAATCCCAACGCCGGCAAGACCACCGTCTTCAACAACCTCACTGGTGGCCGCCAGCACGTCGGCAACTGGCCCGGTGTGACGGTCGAGAAGAAAGAAGGTCCCAGCCGCGGGGGCGGGATCGAATTCAACATCGTCGACCTTCCCGGCACATACAGTCTCACGGCTTACTCTCTCGAGGAAGTGGTGGTCCGGGACTTCATCGCCGGAGAGAAGCCCGACGCCGTCGTCAACGTCGTCGATGCCAGCAACATCGAACGAAACCTCTACCTGACCACCCAGTTGCTCGAGCTGGGAGTGCCGCTCATCATCGCCCTCAACATGATGGATACGGCGGAGGGCAGGGGCGTCAAGATTGACGTCGACCTGCTTTCCGAACTGCTCGGCGTCCCGGTTGTGCCGATGGTCGGGGTGCGCAACAGGGGGACCGACGAGATCAGGGAAGTGATCGGACAGGCCATCCGGGGCGAGGTCAGGTTCCGCGGCATCCAGGTCGTTTACGGGCGGGAGGTCGAGGAAGAGATTGCCAAGCTGGCCGTGGCCATCGAGAGCGACCACCCCCTCGCCGACGAATTCCTCGAAAAGTACTCCTCCCGGTGGCTGGCCGTTAAGCTGCTTGAGGAAGACGAGCGCGTCGAGGAGGACGTGGAGAGGGTGGCCGGAGCGGGCGCATCCGTCCTCCGGCAGCTCGGCGAGAGCCGCCGCCACCTGTTCTCGATTTTCGGCGAGGACATCGAGACGGTCATCGTAGACAACCGGTACGGTTTCGTTGCGGGCATCGTCCGTGAAGCGGTCCACCGTGAGAGGGAGGGCTACGAGTCCGGTTCCGACCGGATAGACAACGTGCTGACCAATCGGGTGCTCGGGTTCCCGATATTCGCATTCTTCATGTGGTTGATGTTCTTCGTGACGTTCTATTTCGGGAAATTCCCGATGCACTGGATCGACCGCCTCATGCATGGCCTCGCAACCGTGGTCAGTACCAACCTCACCTCACCCCTCTGGCTTCGCTCGCTGCTCGTTAACGGCGTGATCGGCGGGGTCGGTTCCGTGCTGGTGTTCCTTCCGCAGATACTGATCATCTTCCTGTGCATCTCTATACTCGAGGACACGGGCTACATGGCGCGGGCGGCTTTCATAATGGACCGCATCATGCACTGGCTGGGACTGCACGGCAAGTCCTTCATACCCATGGTCATGGGCTTCGGGTGCAACGTGCCCGCGGTGATAGCGACGCGCACGCTCGAGAGCGAGAAAGACCGCATGATAACGATACTCGTGAACCCGCTCATGTCCTGCGCGGCGCGCCTCCCGGTCTACGCCCTCTTCACGGCCGCGTTCTTCGCGGCCAACCAGGGCACCGTGACGTTCTCCCTATACCTGCTCGGGATAGTACTCGCCGTAGCCATGGCGAAGCTGTTCAGGAAGACCATCTTCAGGGGGGAGAGCGAACCTTTCGTCATGGAGCTCCCGCCCTACCGCTGGCCGACCGCCAAGGGCACATTCGTGCACATGTGGGAGAGGGGCTCGATGTTCCTCCGGAAGGCTGGAACCGTGATCCTCGCCGGCTCGGTGATCGTCTGGGTGATCTCCTACCTGCCCCCGGGAGTCAGGTACGGCAGCCCGTCCAGTGTCGCGGGCATGATCGGGCACGTCCTGGAGCCCCTGGTCAAGCCGCTCGGTTTCGACTGGCGGGCGGCGGTCGCCCTGCTGTTCGGGTTCTTCGGTAAGGAGATCATCGTGAGCACCTTCGGCACGCTCTCAGGGGTGGGCCAGAGCCGACAGGCGATCACGGCCCAGCTTCACACGATCTTCACGCCGCTCACCGCCTACACTTTCATGGCGTTCACCCTGCTGTACACTCCCTGCCTGGCAACCGTCGCGGTCATAAAGAAAGAGACCGGTTCCTGGAAATGGGCGGCCTTCGCCGTCGGTTATTCTCTTACCCTTGCATGGTTGATAGCGTTTCTCATATACAGGATTGGGCTGTTGTTAGGTGGAAAATAGAGGTATGTTCGACGACATCCTGCGCGAGATAGAGGCCGCGGACGAGCCGCTGACGGTCAGGAGCCTGGCCGTGAGGCTGGGGATCGAACAGAGCGCGCTCGAGAAGATGCTCGAGTTCCTCGAGAGGAAAGGCAAGCTGTCCGTGTACCGGCCCGGCGATTGCGACTGCCGCGGCACCATGTCCTGCAGGGCCTGCGTTTTCGCGGGAGGGTGCCCGCAGGCCGCGAAAGGAGAACCTGAGTAGATGCCCGGCGCATTCGAGAGATACCTCGAGACGATCTATGAGATCTGGGCCGACGGACGCGAGGTGCGGGTCAAAGACATAGCGGCCTCACTCGGCGTTTCGAAGCCGAGCGTGTCGGAGATGGTGGACCGGCTGGTCGAGGCCGGACTCGTCACGCACGACAAGTACCAGCACATCACGCTCACCCCGAAGGGCAAACGCATTGCGAAAGGCCTCGATCACAAACACGAGGTCATCAAGCATTTCTTCACGGAAGTCCTGGGCGTTGATGAGGAACTTGCCGACAGAGACGCCTGCGAGATCGAACACGTGATCAGCGACAAGACGCTGGACAAGCTGGTCGAGTACCTGGGCGGCCAGTGACCATCATTCGAGCTCCTCGATGACGCGCTTGAAAGCTTTTTTCCCCGCCTCGTGCCCCACCGCGTCCAGTGTGGTGAACTCGAGCGCCTCGTAGGGGCAGAACTCGACGCACTTCGGCTGGTCGAGGCCTTCGCAGAAGTCGCAGGCGAACACGACCTTCTTCTCCCAGTCGAGCTTGAGCGCCCCGAAGTTGCACGACTCGATGCACCAGCCGCAGCCGTTGCACCTGTCCTTGTCGATCCGCATGGAGCCATCAGCAGAGATGGTTATGGCGTCGCGCGGGCACGCCTTTATGCAGACCGGCTCCTCGCACTTGCGGCAGGCGATGGCGATGTCAAAGGTCGGCTCTATGCGGACGTGCCTGATGCGTGACTTCGACCAGTTGATCGTCTTCTCGTGGAACACCGAGCACACGTACTCGCACAGCTCGCAGCCCGCGCATTTTTCCGTGTCGCAGACGATTATCTTCTTGGCTTCCATCACTTGACCCCCAGGGTCGCATCGAGGCCGAGCTCCTCCAGCAGGGCCTTCGTCGGAATCCCGTCCTCGCTCCAGCGGCGCTCCTCGTAGTAGCCCGATAGCGCCTCGTCGTAAAGGGCCCTGTCTATGATCGCCCCGTCGCTGACGTCGTCGTACATCTTCTCGTCGAACGCCCGCGGAGGCGGGTAGTCGTCCGCGCGGTGCGCGCCGAACTTCACGTTGAACAGCTTGGCCATATTGTGGATGCGCTCTCCGGTCCTGATCATCTCTTCGGCCGTCATGTCGAACCCGGTGACCAGATTTATCACCCGGGCGAACTCGTCGTTGCTCTTGTAGATGCCGCGGGTGAACTTGCAGATGATCATCGAGTCGATGATCGCGTAGAGGTTCTCCCCGTCGAAGACGTACTTGCCGCGCGAGCGGTCGAGGGTGTAGCGGTCGACCGTCCCCTTCACGTCGGGCTGATACGAGCCGGAGCGCAGGTAGCACGCGCCCCGCACGCTGGTCGCGAACCCCAGCGTCGCGGTCTGCAGCGAGCGCAGCGAGTACGCACCCCACTCGAGCTTCTTGTTCACCATCGCGAACTCCGAGCCCTTGCCCAGCCGCTCGGCGGCCCTCGCCGCGCCGTCCGCTAAAAGCTCGCCGAGCTTGCCTTCGCGCAGGCACATGCGGCGAACCGCCTCGACCATCGCCTCGTCGTTGCCGAACCTCAGGTCGAGGCCATCGGTGTCCTCTTTCGTCAGGTAGCCTTTCTCGTAGGCCTCCATCGCCCAACTCACCGTGACGCCTGCGGATATGGTGTCTATGCCCAGCGTGTCGCACAGCTCCACCGCTTTGGTGATGGCTCCGAGGTCGGAGACCCCGCAGTTCGGCCCCAGCAGCTCGAGCGACTCGTAATCCACAGAGGAGACCGCCCCCGCCCAGGGGCCTTCCTTGACCACGTTGATGTGGTCGCAAGCAATCGGGCAGGACGGGCAGGCCACGACCTTCTTGACCATGGTGGCGAGCATCCGCTCCCCCGAGCACTCCTCCGCCCTGTCGAACGTTCCCCTCTGGAAGTTGTTGGTCGGCAGGCACCCGAGCCGGTTGTGGACCAGCACGTTGGCGGGCGTCCCGAGGACCCGGTATTTCTCGGTCGCGGGCCCGCGGCATCGCTGGTAGAGGTCCCGGCACAGCTCGATGAGCTCATCGAGGTTCGCCACCTCTATGGCACCCGTGCCCCGCACCGCGATCGCCTTGAGGTTCTTGGAGCCCATCACGCACCCCATCCCCGAGCGGCCCACCTGCCTGTTGCGGTCGTTGGTGATGTTCGCAAGGCAGGTCAGCAGCTCGCCCGCGGGGCCTATCGAAGAGACCCTTATCTCATCGTCGGAGAGCTCTTCGCGGATCAGCTCCTCTGTGTCCCAGGTCGTCTTTCCCTTGAGGTAGGCCGCGTCGCGAAGCTCCGCGTGGCCGTTCTGGATATAGAGGTACTGGAGCGAATCCGCCTTGCCGGTTATGACCAGGCCGTCCCAGCCCGCCGCTTTGAGCTCAGAGCCGATGCCGCCGGAGGCAATGCCGAAGCCGATGAACCCCGTGGCCGGTGACCGTGCGCCCATGATGTACTTGGACGACACAGGCACGGTGGTCCCGGCGACGGGGCCGGTCCAGAGGCACAGGACGTTCTCGGGGGCCAGCGGGTCCGTGCCCTCCGGCACCTCATTGTACAAGGTGTGGGCCACGAAACCGTACCCGCCCAGGAACTGCCTTGCGACCTCCTCTGACAGTGCCTCGGACTTCACCTCGCCGGTAGCCATGTCCACCCTCAGGAACTTACCGGTGTATCCTTTCATCATCCACCTTCCTGTCGTGCTTCAGCCTGTCGCGGGCGCTCCGCCGGCCCGCCTCTTCCTATCCTCCGCCCAGGAGCAGCGCGAAAGCCACCTTGTCCCCCGGCTTGATCTGCAGGGCCTCGAGGCTTCTCCTGTTCGCTATCCTGTTGTTCACTATAACGGTCGTGTTCTTCCTGGCGGCGCGTTCAGCGAACCCCGGCCCCAGCTCGCAGGCAAGCACTCTTACCACCTCCGGGTAGGGGACCGGGCCCTCGAGAGCCAGGAGGTGCTCCTTTCCGAACTCGCGGAAGGGCCCGAACAACTCTATCCGGACCTCGCGGAGCAGCGGCTCATCCATGGCTGTCATATCCCGTTATCTCGAATTCCGGCTCCGGCATGCGTTCGCGCCCCGGCACACCGACCTCGGGTGGCAGGTCCATCTCGTCCATCCTGCCGCTCCGGCCCCGTGACAGGAAAGCTCCGACCTTGCTCGCCACGGCGCTGCCCTGGGTGGCGGCATCGGGTATGTCCTTCGGGCCCTGGCAGACGCCCGCCACGAAGATGCCCTCGCGCCGGGTCTCCGCCATCGCATCGGTGGCGTGCCGCTCGTTGACGAAGCCATGCGAGTCCAACGGGACTCCAAGCATCCTGCAAAGCCGGTCCGTGCCGTCCGAGGGACCGATACCACACGCCAGCACCACGAGATCGACCTCGTCGCGCACGACGGTGCCGGTCGCCGAGTCCTCATAGACCACGATCGGGTTGTTCGTGGTGCGGTTGCGGTGCACGGACGGGATGGCGCGCACGAACTTCATCCCCTCGTCCCGCGACCGCTGGTATAACTCCTCGAAACCCTTGCCGCAGGCGCGAAGGTCGTTGAAGAAGACGGTGACCCGAGCTCTCGGCGCGTGCTCCATCACGAGCCTCCCGCCTTTGACCGAAGCCATGCAGCAGAAGAACGAGCACCACGGATTGTGATTGAGGTCACGGGAGCCGACACACTGGACGAACGCGACAGACCTTATGTGCCTGCCGTCCGGGCGCACCAGTTCCCCCTCCGTCGGCCCTCCGGCGTTGCATATCCTCTCGAACTCCAGGTTAGTGACGACATTTTCCATCTCGCCATAATGGAACTGCTCCAGGTGCGACGGGTCGAACACCTTGCCGCCGGTCGCCAGCACTATCGCGCCGACCTCAACGTCCTCCCTCCGGCTTTCCTGGGCCAGATCGATCGCATCGAGAGTGCACACCTTCATGCAGAGCCCGCAATCGATGCAGTGGTCCCGGTCGATCATGTACTTGAGCGGAGCGGCCTGCGGGAACATCGCGTATATCGCCCTGCGAGGCTTGAGGTTCTGTTCCCACTCGTGCGGCACGGTTATCGGGCACGCGTCGACACACGCGCCGCAGCCGCTGCACTTCTCCACGTCCACGCTCCAGGGCTTGCGCTCAAGCGTGACGGTGAAGTCACCCGCCTCCCCGGACACGCCCACGACCTCCGTGTTCGTGATAAGTTCTATCCCTTTGTGCTTAGCTGACTCCACCAGCTTCGGGCCGAGGATTCATATCGAGCAGTCCATGGTGGGGAACGTCTTGTCCAGGGCTGCCATGATACCGCCGATCGAAGGATCTCTCTCTACCACCACCACGGGATATCCCTGCTCCGCGATGTCCAGGGCCGCGTAGACTCCCCCCACGCCTCCTCCGATGACCATCACCTTGCGTTTGGGGGAAGCGCGGCTCACGCCCCAGGTCACCATTATTACCTCGGAGTGGATGTGGTTTGCCAGGGCCTTCGCCTCGCCCTGCAGCCTGAAAGAGAAGAAATCCCACTCGGGTTGGAGGATGCCCGTGAAGTTGCTCCTTCCCAACTGCCTCGGGCATACCAGGACCACGCGGTCATCGTCGGGGGGGCGGTCCGCCATGAAACGCTGCCCCGCAGGCGAGCACAGGTCCTTCCTGGAGTAGACCTCGTAGCCCAGGCCATCCAGGTGACCGGCGAGCGACTCGATGTAATCAGGGCTCTCATTCTTGGTCTCGCATATGAAGACTGCCGGGCTCATGTCGAAGCCACCTCTTTACCCAGTTGTTCGCACATCTCCTTCATCACTCTCTGGAAGACCGAGCCTTCGGCGGACGATATCCATTCCAGCCGGAGGCGCGCAGGGTCTATGCCTTTCTCGGGCAGGACCTTTTCCTTCAATCTGGCCAGCATCTCCTCGCACTGGATGTTGCCGTTTATGTAGTGGCAGTCGCCGGGCGGGTGACAACCGCCCACGAACACCAGCCCCGCTCCTTTCTCGAAAGCGCGCAATACCATCTGCTGGCTTATCCTTCCCGTGCACATGACCCTGACCAGCCGCGCGGCTGCCGGATACTGGAACCTGCTGACCCCTGCCTGGTCAGCTCCGCCGTAAGTTCACCAGTGACAGACAAGCGCGAGTATCTTGCCACCTGGCTCCTCCTCGAGCGCCGCGTCTATCTGGGCGAATATCTGCTCATCGGTGAAGCCCTGGGCTTCTACCGCCTCCTGCTTGCATCGCGCAGCGCAGACGCCGCAGCCTTTGCAGGAAGCATCGATCACCCGGGCACGCTTCTTCTTCTTTCCATCGATTGTGACCTCGTCGGTCACCACTGCGGAGAACGGGCACTTCTTGACGCAGACGAGGCACCCGTTGCACTTGTCGCGGTCGACGCGCGAGATGATGGCGTCCAGCGTGATCTCGGGCTTGGAGAGCAAGCCGAGGCATTTGGCGGCCGAGCCGCTGGCCTGCATCAGAGAGTCCCCGATGTCTTTCGGGAACTGGCACGAGCCCGCGAGCACGACCCCGTCGATCGCGGTCTCGAGCGGCCGCAGCTTGGGGTGCGCCTCCATGAAGAAGCCGTCCTGGCTGGCAGGCACCTTCAGCATGTCGCTGAACTTCTGCGCGTCCTGCGACCTCAGCGCCCCCGTCGCCAGGACTACCATGTCGACCTGCTGCACCGTCTCTTCACCGAGCAGCTCGTCAAAGGCCCGAACAGAGAGCCCGCCGTCCACCGGGGCTACACCATGGACCTTCGACCGCAGGAAGACGATCCCGGAGTCCCTGGCGAGCCGGTAAAAATCTTCGTGCTCCTTCTTGTAGAGCCTGACATCGTCGTGATACACGGACACCCGGACCTCGGGGTACCTCTCCTTGATGATCAGGGCCTCCTTGAGGGTGGTCATGCAGCAAGTCCGCGAGCACCACGGGTGTTCTTCGTCCCTCGAGCCCACGCACTGGATGAACGCGATGCTCGAAGGCTGCCTGCCGTCAGTGCGCTTCTCGAGCCTTCCCTCCTGCGGCCCGTTGCCGGCGAGCATCCTCTCCAGCTCCAGCGCCGTAAAGACGTCGTTGCTTCCGTCGCAGGACCACTTGTTGCCTGGCTCCGGGACGAAAGTCCGTGCTCCGATGGCCAGAACGATCACGCCCGCTTCGAGGTCCGCCTCGCTCTCCTCCGCTTCCAGGTCTATCAGTCCGGCGGGGCAGGCTTCCACGCACGCCCCGCAACGGTCGCATGCATCCATGTCGATGCTGTACTCCTGCGGCAGCGCGTCCTCGTGAGCGAGCGCAATCGCCTTACGCTCCGAGAGGCCTGCCTGGAACGGGTCCGGGACGCTTATCGGGCAGGCATCGGCGCACTTGCCGCAGCAGTCACAGCCCTCCCCGACGAAGCGAGGCCCCTTCCTCAGCTTCACCTTGAAGTTGCCGACGTAGCCCGCGATGTCCTCGACCTCGGTGCCGGTATGGACGGTGACCAGAGGGTTGTTGAAGACTTTCATGCCCAGAGGGGTCAGGACGCACGATATCCGCTCCATGCGGTCGAAGATCCTGTTCAGTTGGTTAGCTCGGCCACCCAGGTAAGGAAGCTTTTCCACCAGGTCGACCGGATACCCGGAACTGGCTATGTCCAGGGTCGCCTGCAGCCCGGCGACCCCGCTCCCGATCACCAGGGCTCTCGGCGTCACGGGCACCAGCCGGTCCTGAAGCGGCTTCGCGTAGGAGACCCCGGCGACGGCCATCTTCACCTGGTCTTTTGCCTTTGCGGTGGCCCCGGCCTTGTCCTGCATATGCACCCACGAGCAGTGCTCGCGGATGTTGACCATCTGGAACAGGTAGGGGTTCAGCCCGGCCTCAGAGCAGACGGTCATGAAGGTCGGGCCGTGCATCTTGACGGAGCAGGCGGCCACTACGACCCTGTTCAGCCCGCACTCGGCGATGTCGTTCCTGATCTGGATCTGCCCGGGGTCCGCGCACGAGTACATGTTCTCGCGGGAGACGACAACGTTGCCAAGCCCCGCCGCGTACTCGGCGACGGCCTTGCAGTCCACGGTCTGGGCGATGTTCAACCCGCAGTGGCAGATATATACGCCGATCCTGACTTCTTCGTCGGTCGTCTCGGGCGCTTTTTCTTCGGTAGCGGTGACCCGCGTCTCATCCATCACAGTTTCGACTCCTCTACCAGACCTCTCAGTCTCTTCAGGCTGCTCTCGCTCTGGGCGAGGAACCTCGCGTTCTCCGAGAGCAGCCTGTCGACCGCCCTGCTCCAGACCGCGGAAAAACCGGGAGCCACCGTTCTGATCCTCAACCTGGTGAGGTCGACAGCCCCGTAGAAGCATGCCACGAGACACGCGCCGCAGCAGACACAGTGGCGCGAGTCGACTTTCACCCCGCGGCCGGGCACTCTCGTGAAGCACCTGGTCGGGCAGGCGTCAACGCAGCCATCGCACCCGAGAGGGCACTTGCTCGCATCCACCTCGATGCCCCCCTCGAACAAGCCGGTGACGCTTATAGCCCCCTCTACCGGGCAGGCGTCCTGGCAGTGGGCGCACGACAGGCACACGCCCCGGTTCAGAACCACACCTTTCTCCGTCATGGACAGCGCGTCCCTCGGGCAAGGGTCGATGCACTTGTCGCACCCTTCGGCACAGAGCGATGTGTCGAGCTTCATCCCGGTCGAGAAGTGCGGGACGCCCCCGACGTCGAGTATCGGCGTCACCTCGACTTCCGTACCCTTCCAGGTGTTGCGCGAGACCATCTTTATGGCGCGCGTCGGGCAGAAAGTCGCGCACAGCCCGCAGAGTGAGCAGGTCTCGAGGTTGACGTAGGGCACAGTCCTCCCGCCCTGCTTGCTCAGACCCAGCGCCTCCTTCGGACATACCTGCCTGCACAGCTCGCAGCCGATGCACGGGTCCACGTCGATGATGAGCTCGAGCGTGTCTACCCAGAGCGCCTGCGTCACCCTTATGAACCTGTCGTCCACCGTCTTTTTCTTGCTCTGCCTCAACGCCTACCTCCTGGAGACCGCCTTCTCCACCTTCACGGCACAGACCTTGAACTCCGGTATCTTTGCTATGGGATCACGCGCCGAGATAGTCAGCATGTTGGCGGCGCTCTCGCGGAAATTAAAAGGAATGAATATGGTGCCACTTGGGACCGAATCGGTGAGCCTCGCCCGTATCTTCACCTCGCCGCGCCTGCTCGAGACCTTCATCATGTCCCTGTCCTTGATGCCGAGGTCAGTCGCGTCGGTCGGGTTGATGTCGGCCGCCGCGCCGGCCATCTCGCGGTTCAACGTCGGGCTCCGGCGCGTCATGGTGCCGGTGTGATAGTGGAAATGCACGCGCCCCGTGGTGAGGAAGAACGGGTAATCCTCGTCCGGGACCTCGACAGGCGGCTTCCACTCGACGGCGGTGAAAGCTCCTTTGCCCCGCGTGAACACCCCCTCATGCAGATACCTTGTCCCGGGGTGGTCCTCCGTGGGGCACGGCCACTGGAGGTCCTCGGAGTCAAGCCGGAAATACGTGATGCCCGCGTAAGACGGCGTCAGCGACCTGATCTCCTCGAATATCTCGATAGGGGTTTCGTAGGAGAAGCCCTTTGCACCCATGATCTTCGCCAGTCGCGAGAAGATCTCCCAGTCGGTAAGAGCCTCGCCAACTCCTTCTATGGCCTTTCGCACGCGCTGCACGCGCCTGTCGGTCGAGGTCACGGTGCCGGCCTTCTCGGCGTAGCTCTGCGCCGGGAAGACGACATGCGCGAGCTCGGTCGTCTGGTTCATGAATATGTCCTGCACCACCAGCAGTTCGAGGTTGGACAGAGCTTCTTTCACATGGTTGATGTCGGGGTCGGACAGCATCGGGTTCTCACCCATTATATAGAGCGCCTTGAGCTCGCCGTCCGCCGCGGCATCGATCATGTCGGTGACGGTGATGCCGGGTTCCCTGGGAAGGTTTGCGCCCCACGCCCTGGCGAACTTCGAGATGGCCTCGGGGTCGTCCACCCGCTGGTAGCCGGTCAGCACGTCCGGCAACGCTCCCATATCGCAGGCGCCCTGGACGTTGTTCTGGCCCCGGAGCGGGTTGATGCCGCTGCCCGGCTTTCCTACCTGGCCGCACAACATGGCGAGGTTGGCGAGCGACAGGACGTTGTCCGTGCCCGTCGTGTGCTCGGTGATGCCCATGGTATAGACGAGGGAGGAGCGGGCCGAGGACGCGTACATCGCAGCCGCATGACGGAGGAGGTGCGGCTCGATGCCCGATATCTCCTGTACGCGCTCAGGCGTGTAAGAAGCGACTGTCTGCCGCATCTCCGCGAAGTTCTCGGTGCGGTCCCTGATGAAGTCACGGTCGTGCCATCCTTCCGAGATGATGATGTTCATCATGCCGTTGATCCACGCGACGTCCGTGCCGAGCCTCGGTTGCAGGAAGAGGTCCGCGTGGTTCGCGAGATGGATGCGCCTCGGGTCGATCACGATGATGTAGGCGCCCCGGTCACGCGCGGCCACGATGCGGGAAGCTATCATCGGATGGTTCTCGGTGGTGTTCGACCCTGTTATCAGTATGCAGTCCGCCTCCTCGAGCTCAGGGACGGAGTTGGTCATGGCGCCGCTGCCGAAGGCGCGGGCGAGGCCGGCGACCGTCGGGGAGTGGCACAGCCTGGCGCAGTGGTCGATGTTGTTCGTCCCGACGACCGCCCTCGCGAACTTCATCAGGACGTAATTCTCTTCGTTGGTGCACTTGGCCGAGGACAGAAACCCTATCGAGTCGGGCCCGTACTGTTGCTTGATGGCGGTGAGCCTGTCCGCGACCGAGTATAGTGCCGAGTCCCAATCCGTCGGCTCGAGGTTCGCGCCGCGCTTCCACAGGGGCCGGCGCAGGCGGTCTTCGCTCTCCACGAACTCGTGCGCCGCCCAGCCTTTGATGCACAGCGAGCCTTTGCTGATGGGGTGGTTCAAGACTGGCATCGTGCCGACCAGATGGCCGTCGATCACCTCGAGGTAGATGCCGCAGCCGCAGCCGCAGTAGGGGCAGGTTGACTGGATGGTCTTGTAGTTCATCCTCGTCCCCCCTTGCCCTTCGTTTCAACGCCGGGGGCTAAGAGCAGGGGCGACTTCTCCTCTACGTCGCGGCCGGCCTGGTACCCGTAGACGCTCTTGAGGTCTTCCTTGATGAGCTGGTGGAGCTTCCCCACCGGTATGCCCATCGGGCACGCCCTCTCGCAGGCGAAGCAGCCCACGCACTTGTCGGCCATGTGGAACGCGCGGATCAGGTGGAACGACGGGTACTCGGGCGGGATCTCACCGACCCTCACCCAGCGGGCCTCTTCCAGCCGGCAGTCCTCGCAGTTGCACAGCGGGCAGACGTTGCGGCAGCCGTAACACTTGATGCAGCGGTCGAAGATGTCCGTCCAGAAGCGGCGCCTCTCGGCGATGTCCATGTTGATGAGCTTGCTGAGCGCCTCGTGGTCGAGGTAATCCACGTTTCCGACGCTCCTGCCGATCTGTACCTCGCGGGGATACGGCCGGACGCAGTGGCACTCCCTCGCCTCCTCGATGGTGCACGCCAGGCCGATCAGCTTGAGGCGGCTCATGTCCACGCTCTTCTTCTTCTCGAGCTCGATGAGGTGCCGCTCGTCGCAGCCGCGGGCTATCACCCCGATCCTGCCCGTCTCAAACTTCCGCAGGAGGCGCTCGGCTATCGCCGCGATAGGGTACCTCCCCGACACGTCGAGCCCTTCCAGCTCATCCACCTCGGTGAAGAGGTGCGGGACCTGGTGGTCCCTTATCTCGAGCAGCCCGAGGATGCCGTCCATGCCTCCGCTCGCGATGAGTTCGCGGGCTATCCGCCTGGCCTGCTGTTCCCTGGTGTCTTCTACTTCTTCTTGCATATCAGTGAGGGTCCTTGAAAGGGCCGATGTCCCTGAGCGCTTCCACGTATTCCTCGATCGAGCGCCTGGTGGTGACCTCGTCGAAGGCGCTCTCCCAGAACAGGCCCAGCCTCTGCGGGTAGATGCCCGCGAGGGCCAGTATGCCGGCGAGCACGCTCAGCCTCCTGGCAGCCTGTTCGTTGCCGACCCTGTAGTGACACTCCCCCATCTCGCATCCGATGACCACCACGCCGTCGAACCCCGCACCTAATGCCTTGATCGCGAACTCGGCCTCCATCCTCGCACTGCAGTTCAGCCTGCGGATGATCGAGCGCTCCGCCACGTCGGGCGGCATCATCACGAGCACTTTCTGGGAGTCCGGCTCGCACCAGCGGCAGTGGAAAACAGCGATGGCGGGGGCGAAGGCGCTTTCTGTGCCTGCGGCCTGGACGCCGTCTGATATCTCGAGAGCGCTCACCGGTGGCCTTCACCTCCAGCCCGCCTGCGCGCGAAGAGGCCGAGCACCTCGATGTCGTGGAGAGCGCCCTGCTGTATCGCGGCGTTCGAGCAGACGGACGAGCAGGCGCCGCAGCCTCTGCATTCAGCGGTGTCAACACTCGCCACGAGGCCACGCGGGCCTCCCTCGACGATAGTAATAGCATAGTTGGGGCAAACGCTCGCGCACGCGCCGCAGTGCATGCACACCCTCTCGTTGACGCGGACCGCGTACGGATTGCTTATCCCTGACTCGCAGGCCAGCCGCCGTATCAGCCGCACAGCCTCGGAGACCTTGACCTCCTGGGGGCAGACCTCCTCGCACCTGCGGCATCCGGAGCACAGCCAGATGAACTCCGACTGCAGCAGCACGGCGGGCCCGGCTATGATTGCTCTGTAGAGCAAAGACCTCGGGGTTATTCCATCGCGGGACTCCGAGAAGATCGCCGCCTTGCACACCGAGCTGCACCGGGCACAGCCGTGGCAGCACAAGAGGTCCAGGTCTATGTTCGAGGCTGCCGCGAGCTCCCTGGCGAACTCTTTGATATCTAGGACCACGATCTCTTCAGCCATCAGCTACATCCCGTCCCGTCGAGCACGCTTCCATGCCCGGACGAGGCTCCATTTATCGGGGCGCCGCAATCCGCGCGGCTGCGCGCGCACGCTCCGGTTATTTCCGCATACCTGTACCATTTTGAGTGTCCACTCATAAGGATTTGTCTCACATCGAGAGCAACTGCTCCATGAGAATAGACAACCGGTGAGGCAGGCTGTCTCGGCAGGCGATGCGGGAGAGAATACCTGCCCCGGGGAATACTACCACTTCGCGTGTGGGCTAGCCAATTTGAGGGTGTGAAGCTCTCTCAAGCGCCTGAAACAAAGGGAAACACGGGCCGGTCGAGCCGCTTTCAGGGTGGCTCAGCGGTACAGTTTCCGCGCCAGCTTGTAGCTCGGGCAGGTGTCGCGCTTCCACGGGTCCTTCGAGCACTGGATGCAGCGCCGGCAGCAGACGTTCAACTGGGTGGCCTGGTTGAGCCCCAGCAGCGCCAGGAACATGAAGAGCATCCTCCACTTCCCGAGGGCGGCTATGGCCGGCAGGAACTGTAGAACCGCGACGGAGCCTCCTTCGGCTACGATGCCGGCAGTGTCGAGCGTCCGTCCCGGCTGGGCTGGGAACATCTTCGCCGCCAGCTTGCCGAGGTAATAGAAATCGCAGGCCTCGCCGTAGTTCTCGCACCGGGTGCAGATGAGGTACTTGCAGAGCGTGAACCAGGTGATCAGGGCCGCCAGCCACAGCGGCAGCCACTTCGGCCTCCGCCTGGCGACGACGTAGCCCCCGTACGAGAGCATGGCGACGCCGGTGCCGATCAGGAACCGCATGGCACCCTTGTCCTGCTCGGGCCAGACGCCTTCTTCCGTTGCCGCGCAACCGCAACCACAGGCGCTGTCTTCCATCTTATCCTCCGTTCGATTGCCGGCGGGACGCCGGCGCTACATCGATTGCCGGCGGGACGCCGGCGCTACATCGACTGCCGGCGGGACGCCGGCGCTACATCG
>Ga0209538_1000721_pt1 | contig 18566 bp, 19 predicted proteins | sample BarGraNGADG00211_2_FD_184492 | JGI IMG/M metagenome (GOLD analysis project Ga0209538, IMG submission 184492) | Arctic peat soil microbial communities from Barrow, Alaska - Barrow Graham LP Ref core NGADG0004-211 (SPAdes) (version 2) | ecosystem: Environmental > Terrestrial > Soil > Wetlands >... | reverse complement strand
AAGGCATTGAAAACGTGGAATCCCATAATGAGTGATTAATTTCATATTACATTTCTCATGAATTTAAAGTTTTCTCTTATTTTATTCTATCTTAATTATGACACAGTCTCAATAGCGGGGCTACAATGTAAAGAAGCCGGGGAGAAAATCTCATCACAATAGCAACATGTATGCAACAGACACGTTAAAAGCAATAGTCAATAACTACCCGATAATTAGATGAATATTAATTAATTCATAAATCAAGCTCTATTGGCATGCATATTGATTAACTGTTGAAGAGGTTTCTACGAATATACAAGGCTGACCTGTACATCAGGAAGAGGAGGAATTTGATCAATGAAATTAAAAGATAAAATTGCACTGGTAACCGGCGGTGGCATGGGTATCGGCAAGGCCGTGGTAGAAATGCTGGTTCGCGAGGGAGCCAAAGTTGCCATCAATGGAATCGACGTCGTTAAGACGGACGCCAATCAATTCGAGAGCAAAAATATCGGTGGCTTCACTGCGGCTAAAAACCTTGCCGCGGAACTGAAGCAAAAGGGGCACGATGCCACTGCCTTTGAAGCCGATGTTACCGATTCGAAGCAGATCGAACAGATGGTAGGGCAGGTTATAGAGACTTACGACCATCTGGATATCCTGATTAATGTAGCAGGCATCATCATTCAGAAGTACGCATGTGAAACAACGGACGAAGAATGGGGCAGCATTATCAATACCAATCTCACTGGCACCTTTCTCATGAACAGAGCTGTCATTGACCACATGCAGGAGCGGCAATACGGAAGGATCGTTAATTTCTCTTCCATGGCGGGCAAAAACACGTATGCAGGAATGTCAGCGTATGCAGCCTCAAAATGGGGGGTGCTGGGTTTCACCGGTTGCCTTTCGAAAGAGGTCGCACACGACAATATCACCGTAAACGCCATATGCCCCGGCATAGTGGGAACACAGATGTGGACTTCACTGTCGTCGACGCTCTCGCTGCTGGGTGTGGGTGAAACTCCAGAGGAGGCCTATGCGAATTACGTTTCAACGACCATCCCACAAGGCGAGGCACAGACCCCGGAAGATATTGCCGAGGGCGTGCTATATCTCATTACGGCCCCCCATGTTACCGGTATCGCTTTAAGTATAGACGGCGGCGTCACCATGTAGCCTCCGCGTAATAAAAAAACTAAAGAAATATAAAAGGAGGAATTATTATGGCATTTGCAAACGCAGAGGAACTCTACAAGGTTTTCAAACTCACGCTGGACAAGGTGGTTAAGGATGAGAAGTTGAATGCATCGTTAAGTGCCGGTGACATGGTTGTTGGTCTCAAGGTTCCCAATATTGATGCATTCATTACCCTGGAATTAAAGGGATCGATCAAGGCTACCTATGGCCCGCCTACGATCAAAATTGATGTCACATCCGCAAATGATGACGAGACCTTTGTCAAATTCTGGCAGGGGAAACTCAACCTGATGATGGCCATGGCAAAAGGGCAGGTGAAGACACAAGGCGCAGTCACAAAAATGTTAAAATTGTTACCAAAAATTAACCCTGTCTATAAAATGTTTGCTGCGAGCCTGAAAGAAGCCGGCCGGGAAGATCTTGTTATTAAATAAGGGCATGTGATGTGACGCATTTTCAAGGGCTCGATATAAGCACATGAAGAATGAAGGAGAATGGAAACCCCTTTAATGCGTGCTGATTTGTGCGGACAATGCCCGTTTACCTGAAAGGAGTTTTGACGAATGAAAATAACAAAAGAGCAGTTACTCGCTCTCTATGAGACGATGTTCAAGATTAGACGATTTGAGGAAAAGGCATCAGAGCTCTTCGCGGATAGTCTCATCCCCGGGTTCGTGCATCTTTATCTGGGTCAGGAGGCGGTGGCCACCGGTGTTTGTTCCCTGCTTACGCCCAAGGATTTCATCACCAGCACGCACCGTGGGCATGGGCACGTGATATCCAAAGGGGCGGACGTGAAGCTAATGATGGCGGAGCTTTTCGGGAAGAAAGACGGATACTGTAAAGGCAAGGGCGGGTCGATGCACATCGCCGATATCGACAAGGGCATTCTCGGCGCCAACGGCATCGTCGGCGGAGGACAGCCGATCGCGACCGGGGCGGCCCTTGCCTGCAAGAAGAAAAAAACGGGAGGCGTTGTCATTTGCTTTTTCGGCGACGGGGCTACCAATCGAGGCACGTTTCATGAGTCGATAAACCTTGCAGCTCTCTGGAAGCTGCCGGTGATCTACGTAATCGAGAACAATTACTTCGGTGAGTTTTGCCCTATTGAGGAATCATGCAGTGTTCAAAAGCTGTCCACCCGGGCTGTTGCCTACGGTATCCCGGGCATTACGGTGGATGGTAATGACGTGCTCGCGGTCCGTGAGACGGCGGCCAAGTTGATTGAGCGGGCCAGGAATGGAGAAGGACCGTCTATTCTGGAATGCCTAACCTGGAGACACCATGGCCATTTTGAAGGTGACCCCGGTGATTATAAACCGGCCGAGCAACAGGAGGAATGGCTGGCCAAAGACCCCCTCCCGCGTTTCCGGAGCTATCTGGCAGATACCAAAAAGATCGCGCTCAAAGAAATCGAAGGCATTGAGGAAAAGGTCGATATGATGATAGCCGATGCTGTTGAATTTGCAACGAACAGTCCGGATCCGGAGCTGTCCAGTTTACTTGAAGACGTATATGCATGAATCATGGGAGGAAAAGAACATGGAAGAGAGATCAATATGGTTTTCTCAGGCGATAAACGAAGCGCTACAGTTGGAAATGAGGCGTGACCCTAATATATACATGGCAGGTGAAGATATCGGTCCGGGAGGTGCTTTTGGGGTCACGAATGGTTTAATTGAGGAATTCGGTCCTGATCGGATTATGGGCACCCCTATCAGTGAAACCGTAATTCTAGGCCATGCGGTTGGCGCTGCTCTTGCAGGGATGAGGCCTGTGGTGGAGATACTATTCTCTGATTTTTTGTTTGTGTGCGGCGATGAGCTGATCAATCAGGCGGCAAAAATGCATTACATGTTTGGTGGAAAAGCCAAAGTACCAATCGTCGTGAGATGTCCTGTGGGTGCCGGATTCAGCGCGGCAGCACAGCATTCACAGTCGCCGGAGGCCATGATCCTTAACTTTCCCGGGCTTAAGGTTGCCTATCCTTCCACGCCCCGGGATGCCAAGGGACTTTTGATCACAGCCATCAGAGATGACAACCCGGTCGTGTTCATGGAGCACAAGATGCTTTACTGGTTCATGGGGGACGTCCCGGAGGGCGAATTCACCATCCCGTTCGGCAAGGCGGATATCCGACGCGCCGGCAAGGACGTTACCATGGTGGCATGGGGAGCCATGGTCGGCACCTGTGAGGAGGCCGCAGAGGCGCTTTCTGCAGAAGGAATCGAGGCCGAGATCATAGATCCCAGAACCCTGGCGCCATTCGATAAAGAAACCGTGCTTGCCTCGGTGAAAAAGACCGGAAAGGTAATCATCGTCCATGAGGCACCGAAGACAGGAGGCTTTGCCGGAGAAATAGCGGCAATCATAGCAGAAGAAGGTTTCGATTACCTGGATGCACCCATCAAGCGTATAGGTGCCCCGGATACGCCGGTTCCTTTTTCTCCTGTTTTGGAGAGAGCCTATATTCCGAGCGCAGAAAAGGTCATCAGTGCAGTGAAGGAACTGTTTTAGCCGCAAGTTCACCAGCTGCAATATTGATGCACAATCACACCAAAGTGCGACACGAAGGAGAATGTAAATGGCAACACCTATAACTATGCCTAAACTGGGCCTGACCATGAAGACGGGAACGATTAGCAAATGGATGAAAAATGAAGGAGATACGGTAAAAAAAGGCGAGTACCTCCTTGAGGTTACAACAGAAAAGATTACAAATAAGATCGAATCAAAAGCCGAGGGCATTTTGTTGAAGATCGTGGCCCCGAAGGGTTCTAAGCTGCCGGTTGGCGCGTTGATAGGCGTTATCGGTGAAGCGGGCGAAGATGTCACTTCTATCATAGCCGAAGCTGCGGCAAAGGGTCCTGCGGTGGCCAAACCCGCCGTTGCCAAAGGAGCTCCAGGAGTGGCGCGGCCGTCAGTCTCCGCCGAAGCATTGGAAAAAATCAAGATATCGCCTGCAGCCCGCAAGATGGCGGAGGAAAATGGCGTTGATTACACCCTGATAGTGGGAACCGGACCCGAGGGGCGTATCACCAAAGAAGATGTGGAGAAGGCCATCGCCGACGGTGTCGGTCTCGAAGAAACGGATGACCGTCCAACCCTGGAGGTTATTCCCTATGAAGGCATGCGTCAGGCCATCGGAGAGAACATGGCAAGAAGCTGGTCTTCAAACGCTAGGGTCACCCACCATGTCAGGGTGGATATGTCGGAGATACTTGCCTTGCGCAAGAAGATGAATGAAGGTGTCTCTGAAAAGAATAAAATCTCGGTCACGGCGATTCTCACCAAGGCTGTGGCCCGGGCGCTGGAGATCAATCCCTGCGTCAATGCCTCATTCACAGGGAGCGAAGTCAAGATATGGCAGGACATCAATATTGGTATGGCGGTAGCTGTTCCAGGTGGCTTGATCGTTCCGGTGGTCAGAGATGCTCACAAAAAACGTCTGACTGAGATAAACAAAGAGATTGCCGATCTGGCCAAACGTGCGCGCAAGAACAAGCTGGTCGTGGATGAGATGTCGGGCGCAACCTTTACGATCACCAATCTTGGGGGCTACGGCTCGGTCGATTTCTTTACCCCGATCATCAACCCACCGGAGGTGGCCATCCTTGGGATAGGGCGGACCACGGAACAGCCGGCGGTTGTAAACGGCCAGGTCGTTGCCCGCCCGCTGATGGGGATTTCCTTGGTTTTTGATCACCGGGTAGTGGACGGTGCGCCTGCTGCAGAATGGCTGGCTGTGTTGATCGGACTCATTGAGAACCCGACCACTATATTCATCTAATTAAGGAAAGCAACAGAGCTGAATTAACATTGAGAATAGACAAACAGGAGAAAAAACCAATGGTAAGAGATCCTAACGAACTGCTGGATGATTTGAATGGAGGTTTTGGAAAACTGGGGGAAGATTGCCCCGAACTCATGGGCGCTTTCGTCAAGATGGACCAGGCCGCCTATGTGGAGGGCGAACTGGAGCGGAAATATAAAGAAATGATCGGATTGGCCATCGCTTTATATGCTCGATGCGAATACTGCATGACTCTGCATGTTAAACAAGCCCTGAGCGAGGGAGCCACGCGCGAGGAGATCCTCGAAGCCGCCTCGGTTGCTGTGGCTTTCGGCGGTTCACCCGCCATGGCGTATCTGTCGACAACTGTGATGAGCGCACTTGAAGAATTTGAAAAATGAAGGATGTTTAGAACTAAAAAGATATTTTATGAAAAGGAAAGGCTTTTCACTACGGCTGGGTATTCGAGAATACAATGAAATTCTCGATTTGCAGAAGCGCATGAATTCGGCCCGCAAGCAGAATGCCATTCCTGACACCGTGATTTTCCTGGAGCATTATCCCTGTATCACCATCGGTGCCCAGGGGAATTATGATAGCATTACGGTGAGCCGGCAGTTACTGAAAAAGCAAGGCATAAACGTATACGAAACGGACCGTGGAGGGGATGTCACCTACCACGGTCAGGGGCAGATCGTATGCTATCCGATTATCGACCTCAACAACTATGGGTGCGATGTGACGACTTATGCCAGGAATTTAGAAGAGGTGATTATAAGGACCCTTCATTCTTTTGGGATATCTTCAAGCAGAAAGAAAGGCTACCCGGGTGTGTGGGTGGACGGCAAAAGAAAAATCGCCGCTCAGGGTATTTCCGTGGACAGATGGGTTACTATGCACGGTGTTTCACTCAACGTGTCCCCGGCGATGGAACATTTTACGTTCATCATACCCTGCGGTCTCAAGGGATACGAGGTCGTTTCCATGGAAGAATACCTTGGACAGGCCGTGGATGTATCAAAGGTTTTATCTGAAATGATCCGTCAGTTCTCAAGGTTGTTTGATATCGAACTGGAAGAAATCGGGGAAGATAAAATCGTGGAGTTACTCGACCATGAACAAGATCAATCATCCTGATTGGCTGACGATCCCGGCCCCATCGGATAAAACCATGGGCAGGGTGAAAAGACTGCTCGACAAGGGCGGACTGCATACGGTCTGTGAGAGTGCGAATTGTCCTAACGTTGGTGAATGTTTTGCAAACCGTACCTGCACTTTCATGATCCTGGGTAATATCTGTACCCGGCAGTGCCGGTTTTGTGCTGTGGAACACGGCCATCCCGAGCCGATCAATCTCGATGAGCCTGACGCCATTGCACTCACTGCCAGGAAACTGAATCTGAAGCATGTCGTTATAACCACCGTAACCCGTGATGACCTGCCGGATGGGGGAGCTGGTCAATTTGTTGCAACGATTAACGCAATTCACAAAGAACTGCCAGCAGCCAGCATAGAGGTGTTGATCTCCGACTTGAAAGGTCAGTCCGAACCGCTGATTGAAATCATGCAGGCAAGACCGGATATCATCAACCACAATATCGAGACCGTGCCCAGGCTTTACAAAGCGGTCAGGCCGCAGGCTTCCTACTCCAGATCGCTTCAGATCATTAAATGGATAGGCATAAGGGAAGACGACATTGTATCCAAATCCGGCTTGATGCTGGGGTTGGGTGAGACCTTTGAGGAGATTGTGGATGTGTTGCATGACCTTAGAGAGGCGGATTGTGACATCGTAACCTTGGGTCAGTACCTCAGCCCGTCACCGAAGCATGTACCCATAGAGCGGTTTGTTCATCCGGACGAGTTCAAGAAACTCGAAAAGATTGGACTTGAAATGGGATTTCTTGCAGTTAACGCAGGACCTCTGGTGCGCAGCTCATACAATGCATACCACACTTATAAAGGTATCTTAAAAAAAAAGCAGAAGAATGAGGAGTAATGAATCATGGCCATTATTGAATCGTATGAAGTACCGGAAGACCTGTATTACACACGGGATCATGCATGGGTAAGGATTGAGGGCAATCAAATCAGAATCGGTGTCACGGATTTCATGCAGAAAATGGCCGGGGAAATCACCTTCATCAGGTTGCCCCGGGCAGGTAAAGATCTCGGAACTGATAAGACACTTTTTACACTGCAATCGGGCAAGTGGTCAGGGAAGGTTATGGTACCTGTGGCAGGGAAGGTTGTGGATGCCAATAAAGATCTGGCTGCCGCGCCAAAACCCATGAACGATGAACCCTACGGTAAGGGATGGGTAGCTCTCATGGAGCCGGTAAACATGGCTGATGTAGCATCCCAGCTGCTTTTCGGGGATGCCGCAATCGCATTTTTAAAGGATGAGATCAAGCGCAACGCGCAGGCGAAACCATAAAAACAGAGAACAAGGATGAGGGTATTTCCATGCCGAGAATCAAGGATTTGCGGGATAAAGTCACCGTGATAACAGGTGCGGGGTCAGGTATCGGGCGAGCAACCGCCTTAGCGGTTGCCAGGAAAGATCATGAGTAAAATGTTACTCCAATCTATTCAGGAAGAATTCGGCAACAGGGCCTCTTCTTCGCTGATGGAACGCGAGCTATACTCCCGCGATCTTGGACCCGTGCCAGCTTTGCTGGTAGATCCGTTGTTTCATACCATGCCCGATCTGATCGTGCGCCCGAGAACTACCGAAGAGGTTGCGACTCTGGTGCGGCTCTGCTGTGCTGAAGGTATTCCGGTAACACCAAGGGCTGGCGCCACCACCGTGTTCTTCGATGCAGTGCCTGTCAAAGGCGGGATCGTTATAGACTTAAATGAGTTCAGCGGCGTGGTTGCTCTGGATGCGGCGGGTATGACGGTAACGGTCAAGGCTGCCACGCCATGGAGCGACCTTGAATCATATCTGAACGCACGGGGGCTGGCCTGTAAATCGGTGCCCAGCAGCGCTCCCGCCGCCACGGTCGGCGGCTGGCTCTGCATGATGGGCTATGGCATAGGCAGCCTGAAGTATGGAAGCCTGATTTCCCAGGTGCGTGCCATAGAGGCCGTTATGCCTGACGGCACGGTGCAAAGGATTTCCCGTACATCAGATCCGTCTCTCGATTGGTTTGCTGCTTCGGAGGGGACGCTTGGAGTCATCACGGAAATCGAACTTGAAGTACGTGCGTTGACATCCATGCAACACTTCCTGCTGCATGTTCCCGATAACCGTCGGGCGTTGCTGGTAATGAAGATGCTGCTTGGCGCAAAGATCAGACCTTATAATCTGCATTTTTCAGATCAATATTTTGTACGCGGTCTGAAAGATCTGGGCCTTTCCGATGCATTGATAGATACAGGCGGTCTGTTAGTAATAGATTTCGAAGGCTCAGCGAAAGAGCTCTCTGCAGCCGGGAAATTTGTTCAGCAGCTTATGAAAGAGCATGCATCCGTAACTCTCCTGCCTGAAGCTATGGCAGAATCGGAATGGGAAGAAAGGTACAAGTCCATACGAATTAAAAGGGGCGGTCCCGCCGTTCTTGGTGGAGAGATGTGGCTGCCTATTAACAGCTTGCCGGCTTATTTGGATGATATTCAGAAGATGGCCAAAGCCTATGGCGTGAATCTTATGTCATACGGGCATATCGTGTCACCTGAGCGGGCCACGGTCATGAGTATGTTCTTTGCCGATGAAACTAAGACCCTGCAGTACATCATTAATCTCAGCCTTGTGAAGAAGATCCAGGATGCAGGCTATCGTCACGGGGGGTGCCCTTATGGCATCGGATTATGGAACACTCCTTACCTCAGACGTATATACACGTCATCCCAGCTCAAAGACCTTAAGGCGCGCAAGCGGCGTTTAGACCCGCAAGGCATCATGAATCCGGGCAAGGTATATCGACCGCCTTTCATGCTCAACGCCCTTAATTTTTACCTGGGGATGGAAGTCTTTGCCTTGATACGCAGGGCCTTCGGGAAGGGGTGGTAGACCATGTCCAATCAAAATAAACCCTACAACTCACTGGAGCAGGAGGCATTGATTTGTGCGCGCTGCGGTTATTGCCGGGGCGTCTGCCCTGTATATCAGACCATAGGCTGGGAATCGGCTACACCCCGGGGAAAGATCAGCATCGCCCGGCAGGTCTTTGCCCTGAAAGATCAACAAAAATTCACCGATGAGTTCGTCCACCGGGTTACCCAGTGTACGCTTTGCGGGGCATGCGCCCAAGCCTGTTCCACCGACATCGATCTCCGCCGCCTGTATATGGATCTGCGCGAACGCATTGCGGACATGGGTAAGTCCCCCAAAGGTTATACCGCACTGCAGGCCAATCTGGCAGCCAACCGGAACATCACGACCTTCGATAACAAGGAACGGCTTGACTGGGCGCAGGATGTCGATGATCCCGAGCAACTCGAACCCAGAGAAGGAGCGAAAGTATGCTATTTCGTGGGCTGTGTTTCCTCGTTCTTCCCACAGGCTTCGGAAGTTGCCCTGTCTGTCTCGGAAATACTAAACGAGGCCAAGATCGACTTCACAACCCTGGGCGGGGATGAATGGTGCTGCGGTTTTCCCCTCCTGGCGAGCGGACGGCCGGATGAAGCCCGAACATTTATGCAGCACAATGTGGAGAGGATCAAGGCCTTGGGGATTCACACCCTCATAGCCAGTTGTCCGTCCTGTAGTCATGTCTGGAAAGGGAGCGCGGCCGAGTTTCTGGATGGATACGAACTGGAGATCCAACATGCCACGGAATATATCGCCCGTTTGATTCGGGAAGGTCGGATCACGCTGGGGGAAATGCAGGCCAGGATCACCTACCACGACCCCTGCGACCTCGGCCGCAATGGTGGTGTGTTTGAGGCGCCGCGCGAGATCATCCAAGCCATACCCGGGGTGGAATTTGTAGAAATCGAGCACAACAGGATGCAATCGCTGTGTTGCGGCGGGGGCGGCAATCTTCAAAGCGTGGATGCGGATTTGGCAAGTTCGATCACGGCCATACGGGTTGAAGAAATTAAAAAAACGGGCGCAGACATTGTGGTGTCCGCCTGTCAGCAGTGCGAACAGATGTTGAGTGCCTCCATCCGCAAGGCCGGACTAAAGGTGAGGGTGATGGATCTCAGTCAATTGATCCTTGAAGCCCTTGGGTGATTCAGGGCAAATACAAATATCCGTGAATCAGGAACAGGTGGAATAACATGGATATCTACAATCTGGGCATAGTCAGTTGGTGGGAGTCGCAATGCTATTACCATGCCTTGGCTTATCTTGGCCGCGAAGGCATCATTATTTGCCGGCCAGCCGAGCCGTACGTCTGCCTGGGGCTCCACAATGATCTGGACCAGGAGATTGACCAGGAATTCTGCCAAAGCACCAACCTCCCGCTTCTAAGGCGGGAAACTGGCGGTGGCGTGGTTTACCTGGACAGCCGCCAGATATTTTATCAGATGGTTCTCCACAGGGAGAACAACCTCCTTCCGCTAAAGCGTGACAGGCTTTTCGCCACGTTTCTGCAACCGGCTATGGACGTCTGCCGGTCTTTCGGAATCGAGGCTGAACTATCACCCCCTGCGGACATAAAAGCTGGTGGACGGAAATGTTCGGGAAATGCAGCAGGTGATATAGGGCAGGCAGTTGCATATGTAGGAAACCTGATTATAGACTTTGATTTTGAGTTGATGAGCAGGGTTTTAAAAGTGCCCACACCTGCCTATCGCAGGTGTTTTCGCAAGGCCATGCAGGACAATATCCTTGTCCTGGCAGACAAAATGAACGGCGCTGATATTGATGTGGTGGAGTCGGAACTTATATCCGGGTTTGAAAGAATTTTCGGCGAACTGGATAAGCGGTTCCTCGATGATGAATTGAAAGACATGGCGGCTTCTATCAGAGATCGTCTGACGTCATATGAATGGCTGAGCATGCCGGGACGTCGCTCCAGGTTACGGCGCATCAAGATCGTAGAGGGATTGTATCTACAGGAAGCTGAGCCAGGAAGACGGACAAATGTTTTGACATTGATTAGAGATGGGGAAATTGAAGACGTACATGTAATTGAAGAATCCTGCTCAAATTCTGTATTACACAAAGTGGCGGGAACTTCGAGTATATCAACTATATTTTGATTATTAGAGGTGTTACATGCAGATCGAGAATTGGCAAGTACAAGAAGACCTGAAATACGACAGCAACAATTTTTGGGTCGAGATAAAAGGTCAACAGGCTTTAATAGGACTGAGTGATTACGGCCAGTGGGTCATCGGGGATATTCTGTACCTCGATCTTGCACCAGAGGGTGCAACGATTGTCAGAGGGGAGAAATTCGGTTCGGTGGAATCGGGCAAATGGGTCGGAAATCTCATAGCTCCTGTCAATGGACGTGTTCTGGAATGTAATCCTCTGGTAGTCTCGGAACCGCGGCAAATACAAGTGGATCCGTATGGAACAGGATGGATTCTGAAGGTTGAGTTGGCATCCGATGATGAAATCGGCTCTCTTCTCGATCACGCGGAATACGCGGAATTTATAAAAGAACAGGTAAAAAATGCAGTATAGGTAATAACGAACATGGGCACATGGAGATTCATCGATTCGAAGATGACCATAGCGGAGAATATGGCCATCGACCGGGTTCTTCTGACATCCCGGAGTAAGAGCTGGGCTCCTGATACACTGCTCTTCCTGGAGTTCACCCCCTGCGCCCTGGTGGGATATCATCAGTCCATCGAACTGGAGGTTGAGGAAGCATATTGCCGGGAGCATGGTATTGAGATTCAACGGCGCGTTACAGGCGGTGGCGCTATCTATATGCATGAAGGCACGCTGGGGTGGGCGATCTATGCGGATAAACATTCGCCGGGTATCCCGGCAGATCGGAGCGAAATGTATGCACGCATGTGCGAGAGTGTCGCGCTCGGTCTGTCTAAACTGGGAGTGAACGCGAAGTTCCGGCCGAAAAACGACATCGAAGTGAATGGACGCAAGATATCCGGTACGGGCGGGACCGAGCTGGATGGCGCTTTCATGTATACTGGAAGCCTCCTGATCGATTTTGACGTGGACACAATGATCAAATGTCTCAAGCTTCCTATAAAAAAACTTGAAGACAAACAGGTCCAGTCATTCCGGCAGCGGGTGACAAGCCTGCGAGAAGAAATGGGGTATGTGCCCGACCTTAAAGTCATCAAAAAGGCCCTCCTTGATGGGTTCAGTGAGGTTTTCGGCGTAACGTTCGCCGCCGGAGATTTGAACGATAAGGAGATGGTCCTGCTTGCGCAGGAGGTCAATCGTTTTAAGTCCGAGGAATGGATACGCGGCGGAAGAACCATTGCTCAAGACAGTGCCTTGAAGATCAGCGACTATAAAGCACCGGGAGGGTTGATCAGGATTGCGGTGCGGCTGGATCAGAATCGTAAACGCATAAAAAGTGCGTTCATCACCGGTGATTTCTTCGCCTATCCCGAGCGGATCATCCTCGACCTAGAAGCATTCTTAAGGAATTCCTCCAGCGTGGATTCGGATGTTTTCGAGAACGTTCGTCTTTTTTTCCAAACACAAAGCATCCAGATTCCCGGGGTCAATGTTGATCACATGGCCGAGGCATTGTGTCAGGCCATAGCGAGCACGGCCTTACCGGATCAGATATAATAGGGAAGGGAAGCCGCATGAACATTGGCAAGGAGAACGTGAGTATGGATGTCGAACAGTCATTTAAAGAAATGGTGACACAAGGGGAATCCCCCGAATTTGTACAGACCAGCCTGGCCGGGGCCATGTGCATGGGGTTGGCGCCGGGAAAATTTCATCGTAATGCCCAATGCGGCTGTCTTAACCTACTTCTGACGTATCACAACGGCTGCCGGGCCTCCTGTAGCTATTGCGGGCTGGCCAGGAATCGAAACACTGACTCATCCAATACGTTTATCCGTGTCAAGTGGCCGACATATCTTATGAGCGATATCATTTCCCGGGTGCAAACCAGAACACATCCTTTCAAGAGAGCCTGTGTATCCATGGTTACCCATGGCCGCGCCCTCGATGATGCGTGCACGATCATTAATAACCTTAGAGACAATACAGATCTTCCGGTCAGTGGTTTACTTTCTCCAACCGTTATGAAGAAGGGGGATCTTGAAAGAATCAGGGATGCGGGGGCGGACCGGGTAGGCATCGCCATCGACACAGTCACGCCCGAACTCTTTGACAAACACCGGGCAGGCGGAGTGGGTGGGCCGCATCGCTGGGATGTGTACATGCAAAGCTTGGAGGATGCCGTCGATGTGTTCGGTTCATACAAGGTAGGGGTTCATGTGATTGTGGGCCTTGGGGAGACCGAACAGCAGATGGTTGCCTTCATAGACCGGACCAATAAAATGAAAGTTGCCACCCACCTCTTTTCCTTTTTCCCGGAGAGTGGCAGTGTTCTGGAATTCCACCCGCAGCCGCCCCTGGATCAATACCGGCGTATTCAGCTTGCACGCTATCTGATTAATGAGAAAATTGTGTCGCTTGATTCAATGCATTTTTCCCCATCGGGAGAAGTTGTGGATTTCGGGCTCGAAATCGATCCGTATATTGTGATGGGACTGCCCTTTATGACTTCGGGGTGTCCTGGAAATGATGGACTGTTGGCGTGTAACCGGCCTTTCGGCAATGAACGTGCCAGTGAGCCCATGCGCAACTACCCGTTCCTTCCGGAACAGGGTGACATTGGGATTATTCGTAATCAGTTGAGGTGAACTATTGCATAGTGCCCTGAACAACGAGAATAATCGGCAAAGGGCTTGGGAAATAAGGCTTCATCATGATCCCAAGATCTGGTTTTCCGCTCCGGGGAGCAAACACTATGAGAGCCGGAGCTTCAAGAACAGCCCTCATTCCTTTGCCAACGTGAGCATTACCGGCAATGCATGTGCCTGTCGATGCGAACACTGTGATGCCAGACTCTTGCAGACCATGCTGCCGGCCGAGACGCCTGAGAAGATGTGCGGTATCGTGGATCGTTTGATCGAGCACGGCTGCCGTGGAATTCTGGTCAGTGGTGGCGCCAATAGTCGCGGCGAAGTACCACTAGGCGGTTTTACCCAAGCGATAAAATATGCGCGTGAACGGGGTCTCACCGTTCTGGTCCATTCCGGACTTCTCCAAAGAGAAACCGCGTTAAAACTGAAGGATTGCGGCGTAGATCAAGTCTTGCTTGATGTGATTGGTCATGAACAAACCATTCATGACGTATACCATCTGGATCGCTCCCCGGAAGATTACCTGCGGTCCATGATGATCTGCCGTGAGGCTGGGCTCGACTTTGCGCCGCATGTTGTCATTGGTCTTCATTTCGGTCAGATACTCGGCGAATACAGTGCTCTCAGGATGATTCAGGAAGCACAGCCCAAAACCCTGGTTCTGGTCATTCTCAGGCCGACTGCAGGAACCGGGATGAGCGCGGTCAGTCCTCCACAACTCTCAGAAGTGGAAGAGGTGCTCTCCGCCGCACGGGTATGGAATCAGGATATTTTCCTGAGCCTTGGCTGCGCCAAACCGCCTGGTGAATATAAACGCCAGGTGGAAAAGTTGGCGATCGATTGCGGGTATAACGGCATTGCCTTTCCGGGCGATGAGATGGTAGACTACGCATGCAGCCGTGGATTGATCCCAGTTTTTACCGAGCAATGCTGTAGTTTAGCTGGGCACGAGTGTGCATAGCACAACTCTTATGAGCGGATTGTATCATTATTCATAAGGATGTCATGATTACTAACAACATTATGTATATGTTGCCTATCTAATAGGATGGGCATAAATTTTGTCAGCACATAAAAATAGGGAGGAGAGATCATGTTTGGACATAAATATCTACGTATACATCAATTGGGTTTTATTGTGGAAGATATGGAGAAGGCTATACGCGATTATTCTAAGATCTATCACATTAAGAGATGGTATCATGCCGCCAATGAGATGAAAGATCAGATTTATTACAAAGGGAAAAAAATTAAGGATGATGGCTTCGACGTGGTAATTGGTTATTCTGGCAACCTGGAAATTGAGCTTATAACTTCTAGCGCAAAAGAAAATATTTATGTAAATTTCTTGCGTGAAAATGGCCCGGGGCTGCATCATATAAGCTATTTTGTCAGCAATCTGGATAACGCTGTTAAGGATTATGAGGCTATAGGATTTGAGTTGGTTCAAAACGGAACTATGGGTAACAAGAGTGTGGTAACCCGCTATGCCTATCTCAGGCCGCCGAATTCCCGTTATGGTAATATCGTAGAGCTTCAGCAAACACGCATGTTCGATATATTCACCGTTTACCGCAACAGTTTTCTTACATGGGCCGGCACTTTCACGGGAGGGGCTGAGAGAATCAAATTACCTGGTCTTTAATTTTAAAATCACGACCTCGGGTGACATTTTATGGCTCTGGAATAAGGTTTATAAAAAATATCAATCATTAGAGGGATAATTTATGAGAGCATTAGTTTTAACTAAAGAAGGTGTGGTTATGAAGGATGTTCCAAAGCCGAAACTGGAATCATACCTTGTTCTAGTAAAGGTGAAAGCGGCTTCAGTGAACCGTGCCGATCTGATGATGGCCCACGGCGCCGCACACGGAGGATGGGGCGGGGGAGCAGAGTCTCCTTTAGGACTGGAGTATGCCGTGGAGGTGGTCGAGGTTGGCGCTGATATTAAAAAGTGGCGCGTTGGCGACCGTGTTATGGGCCCCGGCTCCGGGGCATACGCTGAATACATACTGGCATTTGAACCACAGCTGTCCCCCATCCCGGATGGCATGTCCTTCGAGAAAGCAGCAGCTTTACCGGTCGCCCTGCAGACCATGCATGACGCGATCAGCACCAATGGCCAGCTCGCTCCCGGCCAGACGGTCCTCTTCCAGGGCGCCGCCTCTGCCATGGGCATCATTTGCATGCAGGTGGCCAAATACCTGGGGGCTGGAAAGGTTATCGGCACCTCCAGATCTTCAGAGCGGTGCGCGAGGCTAAAAGAGTTCGGGGCCGACGTGGCCATTAACACTGGGGATAAGGACTGGGTTGACCAGGTACTCAAGGTGACGGACGGTAAAGGAGTGGATCTACTGATCGACTTCCTCGCAGGCCCCCTGGTGAATGGAAGCCTCCAGGTGACGCGGGTCGGCGGCCGCATGATCAATATTGGCCGCTTGGCCGGAGAGCAAGGTGAATTCAACTTCGACCTGCACAACATGCGGCGCATCAACTATATCGGCGCCTCCTTCCGCATGCGGACTCCGTTAGAGTCGTTGGAGGTCATCATGAAAGCGCAGGAAGCCCTCAACCCGGCGCTGGCCAGGGGTGCATTGGATATGCCGATCGATAAAGTCTATAAGTTCGATGAGATTTCCCAGGCGTTTGAACGAATGGCTAAGAATGAGAACTTCGGGAAGATCGTCCTGTCGATTGCTTAGTTTCCCCAAGAGCGGCAGACCATTACGGCAGGAGCTCTCTCCTGCCGTAATGGTTTTACGGATCGTTGTTAAGGCTCATGTATAGATCGATAAATGATGACGAGACTTTTTTTGACTGTGAAAGTAAAGTCAAGTATAAGTCGGAACACTTAAGGACATCATGTGCGTATCGCAACTATCGTTACCATCATGAACAATATTGATAACCTGATTGTGCGAGGTGTTCCCATGACGTCCACCCTCGTGGAGTTCGATGATGGTTCCCTGGCCATCATCGATACAGGCATGACTGACAACCCTGACCTGCTCGAACAATTGGACGATATGGGATATAAGCCCTCTGATTTCAGTCTTGTGCTCAATACCCATCTCCATCCCGATCATATTGGCGGCAACCGGCACTTTACAAATGCCCGCATCTTCATCAGCCGCAAAGAACTTGCCTATTATCAATCCTTGGAAGGTTTGCGTCTTGCTTCCGGTCAAGCGGCTGCTGTTCCAAAGAATGTGCTAAACCGGGAGATGCAAAAAATGCGTGAGAGGTATCCCGTGGTAGAATTGATAGGGGCTCCTGATCAAATAGAATTCCTAGAGGACCATCCCCGGCTTCCATGGGATATCAAGCTGATTTTGGCGCCAGGACATTCAATCGACGACCGCGCAGTATTTCTGCAGGGACGAACAAAAAACGTTCTGGTGGCAGGGGATGCCTTGTATCATCGGGACCTGTGGCGAGGTCCTTCGCTTCCCGATATCAATCTTAGTGAGGATCTGTTTCGCCGGAGCGCGCAGCAACTTTCGGAATTTCAAGGGATTATCATACCCGGACACGACTTCGCCTTTGATAACGCAACTCACGCGTATCTGGCGGCAAACAAGTTTATTTCTATATAAAATAACTTTACCTGGTCTCGCAGATCATGTTGTAGCGCTTCATTTTTCTATAGATAGTACAGCGGTTGACGCCCATTTCTTTTGCTATCGAGCTGATATTGCCTCCTGACCGGGATAAAAGTATAAAGAGTTTTTGCCTCTCCTCTTCATACATTTTATCCTTTTTACTTTTTCTGGTCGAATGAAGGAAATCCGGTTGGGTTCTTGTCATATTTTGATCGGATGCCTTCACTGCCCGGTACAAGGGAATTCCAGCCGGTAATCGTTCCAAGCCCAACTCTCCCTCCTCACAATAGAGCAGCATTTTCTCGATGACATTCTGAAGCTCGCGAACATTTCCGGGCCAATTGTATTGATTAAAGCATTCGATCACTTCCGGAGCCACGATAATTTTGGATCTAGCATCTGGATTGCTCATGGATGCAATGAAGAAGTGAACCAGCAGAGGGATATCTTCCAGACGTTCCCTTAAGGGCGGTATCTTGACGGAGATCACATTGAGGCGATAGTAAAGATCCTGACGGAAATTATTTCTCATGACCTCCGATTTGAGATCTTTATTGGTCGCACAGATAATCATAACATCTATGGGAATCTCTTTGATGCTTCCAATCCGCGTTATTGCTCTTTCCTGGAGGACTCTCAGTAAGTTTACCTGTTGTTCGAGAGGCATCTCGGCCACTTCATCCAGAAAGATGGTCCCGCCGTTGGCCAGTTCAAATTTACCGGGCCGGCCTTCTTTCTTGGCCCCGGTAAAGGTTCCTTCCATATAACCGAAAAGTTCACTCGAAATTAGTTCCCGGGGGAGAGCGCCGCAGTTGATAACCACAAAAGGATCATTTTCCCGATTGCTGTTGTTATGAATAGCCTGGGCGAAAATCTCTTTGCCAGTACCGCTTTCTCCCTCCAGCAATATCGTGTTGGATTTTCTGGAAGCCCGTTCTGCCAGATCCAATGCGGATTGCATGGAAGAACTCCTGCCGATTATGTCTTTAAAATGGAATCTGGCGGAAGTCGATGCATAACGCTTGATCAACTTTTGAACTTTTGCCGCTGGGGTCAGGACGATTATTCCTCCCACGATTTGTTCCTGCTCGTCCTTGATGGGATTAGCGGTGGCCAGGGTATGAGTTGAGTGGGTCTTTGATTTGATTGCTACTTCTTTATCGGTGTATGACATGCCTTTTTTCAGGACATCGTTGCGGTACACTAGGCCATCATCA
>Ga0209538_1000720_pt1 | contig 18579 bp, 19 predicted proteins | sample BarGraNGADG00211_2_FD_184492 | JGI IMG/M metagenome (GOLD analysis project Ga0209538, IMG submission 184492) | Arctic peat soil microbial communities from Barrow, Alaska - Barrow Graham LP Ref core NGADG0004-211 (SPAdes) (version 2) | ecosystem: Environmental > Terrestrial > Soil > Wetlands >... | reverse complement strand
ACCTTCTCGTCGATCGCCGCCATCGGGACCTCGCCGGCCCGGACGGCCTCGACCAGACCGTCGGCCCACGGGCTCGCCGGGCCGGGCATCGCCAGGTCCTGGCGAGCGCGTCCGGCCGGGACGACCGAGCGCACGGCACCCCAGTCCGAGATCACGACGCCGTCGAATCCCCACTCGTCGCACAGCGGCGAGGCGAGCAGGTCGTTCTCGGTCATCGTCACGCCGTCGACGCCGTTGTACGCGCTCATGATCGTCCACGCCCCCGCCGCGACGGACCGCTCGAACGGGACCAGGTACAGCTCGCGGAGCGCGCGCTCGGAGACCGCGACCGACGCGGAGAACCGTTCGGTCTCGAAGTCGTTGGCGACGTAGTGCTTGGGGCAGGCGCCGACCCCGTGGTCCTGCAGGCCGCGGACGAAGGCCTCGGCGATCACCGATGTCAGCTCGGGGTCCTCGGAGTAGGCCTCGAAGTGCCGGCCGCCGAGCGGGCTGCGGTGCAGGTTGATGGTCGGCCCGAGGACGACGTGCACGCCCTTGCGGTGCGCCTCGGCGGCCATCGCCGCCCCGTAGCGGTACGCGACATCGGGGTCCCAGGTGGCCGCGAGCGCGGTGGCGGACGGCAGGTTGAGCGACGGGTCGCGCTCGTCCCAGAGCTCACCTCGCACACCGGACGGGCCGTCGGAGAGCACCATCCGACCGAGGCCGATCGCCGGCTCGGTCTTCAGTGCCCAGGTGTCGGCGCCGGTGAGCAACCCGACCTTCTGCTCCAGGGTGAGCCGGTCAAGGCGGGTCTCGATCTCGTCCTCGGCCGGTGGGTAGGCCATGGGTTGTCCTTCGGTCGTCGGATGCGCCTCGTGGGCCGAATGCTTACCAGTCGGTCAGTATCTCATCGAGGTGTGACGCCCGCGCGGGCGCCGCCGGGTGAAAGTCGCGCCGCCGGAAGGCCACCTCCCTCAGAGCGGGACGGTGAGCAGCCGCGCCAGATGGTCGCGGAGCACCTCGACCATGTTCACCGAGCCCCGCTCCAGCAGCCACTGGACCTGCAACCCGTCCATCAGAGCCGCCAGCGCGACGGCGGCCGTCGCCGGGTCGACGTCGTCCCGCAGCACGCCTTCGGCCTGGGCCTGCAGGAGCACCTGGCCGAAGCGCTCCCGGGTCACCCGATACCGCTCGACGAACCACGCGTGCGCCGGATGCTGCGGATCGGCGGCCTCCGCCGACAGGGCGGCGTGCAGCTCCACCATCGCCGGTACCCGCACGTTGTGCTCGACCAGGGCAACGAACCGGCGCACGCCGTCCAGCCCGGAGGTGCTCGGCGGCAGGAACTGCTCGGTGTCAAGGGCGTCGCGGCGCGCGAGGACCGCGGCCAGCAGCACCTCCTTGCTCGGGAAGTGGTGCAGCAGCCCGGGGTGCGAGATGCCGCACCGGGCGGCGATCCCACGCAGGGAGGCCGACCGGTAGCCGACCTCGCCGAACAGGGCGGCGGCCTGCTCGACGATCTGCTCACGGGTCGCGCGTCCCTTGGCGTAGCCGCGCTGGGTCTCCACGTCGCGCTCCTCAGAAGTGGGCACGACAGGTGCCCTGGCTGCAGAATACCTACCAGATGGTCGGTACCCTCGGCCGACGCCCCACGGACCCGCAGGAGACCCACGATGACGGACATGACCGCAGCCGGCCCGCTCGATGTGCCCGGCCTGATGAGCCGGCTGACGCTCGAGGAGAAGGCCGCTCTGCTGGACGGGTCCGACCGTTGGTACACCGAGCCGATCGAGCGGCTGGGCATCCCCGCCGTGATGACGGCCGACGGCCCGCACGGACTGCGCAAGCAGAGCCAGGAAGCTGCGCTGCACGACCTGCGGCAGAGCTACCCCGCGACCTGCTTCCCGCCCGCGGTCTCGCTGGCGTCGACGTGGGACCGCGAACTGGTGCACCGGGTGGGCGAGGCGCTTGGCGACGAGTGCCGAGCCGAGCAGGTCTCGATCCTGCTGGGGCCCGGGGTGAACATGAAGCGGTCGCCGCTGTGCGGCCGCAACTTCGAGTACTACTCCGAGGACCCGTTCCTGGCCGGTGAGCTCGCGTCCGCCTTCGTCCTCGGCGTGCAGAGCCGCGGCGTCGGGACGTCGCTGAAGCACTTCGCGGCCAACAACCAGGAGACGCGCCGCCGGTACGTCTCGGCGGAGATCGACGAGCGCACCCTGCGCGAGATCTACCTGCCGGCCTTCGAACGGGTGGTCAAGACCGCCGACCCGTGGACCCTGATGTGCTCGTACAACAAGGTCAACGGGGTGTACTCGGCGGAGAACCGGTGGCTGCTGACCCAGGTGCTGCGCGACGAGTGGGGCTTCCGCGGACTCGTGATGTCGGACTGGGACGCCGTCAACATCCGCGAGCACGGCGTCGCGGCCGGGCTCGACCTGGAGATGCCGACCTCGTTCGGCGTCGGGGCGCGACGGATCGTCGACGCGGTCCGGGCCGGCACCCTCGCCGAGGCGGACGTCGACCTGTCCGCGCGCCGGGTGCTGGAGCTGGTGAATCGCTCCCTGCCGGCCCTCGCACCCGGCCAGACGTTCGACGCCGACGCCCACCACGGGCTCGCCCGCGAGACCGCCACCCGCTGCGCCGTCCTGCTGAAGAACGACGCCGGCCTGCTGCCGCTGTCACGATCAGGCGGCACGGTGGCCGTGATCGGCGAGCTCGCCCGCACGCCGCGCTACCAGGGCGCCGGCAGCTCCCAGGTGACGCCGACCCGGCTCGACGACGCGCTCGGCGCACTGCGGACCGCCCTGGCCGGCGCCCGTGCGGTCACCTTCGCCCCCGGCTACCTGGTCGAGTCCGAGCAGCCCGACGCCGGTCTGGTCGCCGAGGCGGTCGCCCAGGCGAGCGCGGCCGACGTCGTCGTGCTCTTCCTCGGCCTGCCCCCGTCGTACGAGTCGGAGGGCTACGACCGCGCGCACATGGACCTGCCGCCCGCCCAGGTCGAGCTCCTGGAGGCGGTCGCGGCCGCCAACCCCGAGCTCGTCGTCGTACTGGCCAACGGTGCCGCGGTGAGCATGCCCTGGCGGGGGGCCGCCCGCGCGCTGCTCGAGGGCTGGCTGCTCGGCCAGGCCGGCGGGAGCGCCGTCGTCGACCTGCTGCTGGGCGAGGCGAACCCGTCCGGGAAGCTGGCCGAGACCCTGCCGCTCGCCTATTCGAACAACCCGACCATCGGCAGCTTCCCAGGCGAGCACGGGAAGGTCCGCTACGGCGAGGGGCTGCTGATCGGGTACCGGTGGTACGACGCGCACGAGCTGGACGTCGCCTATCCCTTCGGGCACGGCCTGTCCTACACCACCTTCGAGTACTCCGACGCGTCGGTGGCCGTGCAGGACGCCGGGCAGCAGACCTGTGTCGAGGTCTCGCTCACCGTGACCAACACCGGGACGCGGGCCGGGCGCGAGATCGTCCAGGTGTACGTGACCGACCCGGAGTGCACGGTGTTCCGGCCCGAGCAGGAGCTCAAGGGCTTTGCCACCGTGAACCTGGAGCCCGGGCAGAGCGAGCAGGTGAGCGTGACCCTCGACGCGCGCGCGTTCTCGTACTGGAACGTCGCGCTGGGCGCCTGGGCGATCGAGGGCGGCGAGTTCGGGGTCCGGATCGGCGCGTCGTCCCGGGACATCCGTGCGGTCCGGACGATCGAGCTCGCCGGGACCCTTGTGGAGCCACTGTCCCCCGAGCTGCCGACCGCGATGTGGCTGGACCACCCGGTGGCCGGTCCGCGGATCCGGGAGCTGCTCGCCGGGGACGCCAAGTACGACGACTACCGGATGCGGCGGCTGCGCGAGAACCCGTTCGACCGGGTGGCCCGGATGCGTGGCTTCCCGATCCCGGAGGCCGACCTGGCCCGGCTCGCGGCCGAGGCGAACGAGGAGGTGCGCGTCAGCGGGCGGTGAGCACCAGCCCGGTCTCGCCGTCGGCCCGGTCCACGACCACCGTGCCGCCGTCCCGCACCTCGGCCGACAGCAGCATCTTCGCGAGCCGGTCGCCGATCTCGCGCTGCACAAGACGCCGCAGCGGTCGGGCGCCGTAGGAGGGGTCGAAGCCCTCGAACGCCAGCCATTCGCGCGCCGCCGGCGTCACGTCGAGCACCAGACGGCGGTCCGCCAGCCGCTCGGCGAGCCGGTCGATCTGCAGCTCGACGATCTGGCCCAGCTCGTCAAGGCTCAGGGCGTCGAACACCACGACGTCGTCCAGCCGGTTGAGGAACTCCGGCTTGAAGGCGATCCGGACGGCCGACATGACGGCCTCGCGCTTGACGTCGTCGTCGAGGGTCTGGTCCACCAGGAACTGCGAACCCAGGTTGGACGTGAGCACAAGGATCACGTTGCGGAAGTCCACCGTCCGGCCCTGCCCATCGGTGAGGCGGCCGTCGTCGAGCACCTGCAGCAGGATGTCGAACACCTCCGAGTGGGCCTTCTCCACCTCGTCAAGGAGCACGACGGAGTACGGCCGACGGCGCACCGCCTCGGTCAGCTGGCCGCCCTCCTCGTAGCCGACGTACCCGGGCGGCGCGCCGACCAGGCGGGCGACGGAGTGCTTCTCGGAGTACTCCGACATGTCGATCCGGACCATGGCGCGCTCGTCGTCGAACAGGAAGTCCGCGAGGGACTTGGCGAGCTCGGTCTTGCCGACGCCGGTCGGCCCGAGGAACAGGAACGACCCGGTCGGCCGGTCGGGGTCGGAGACCCCGGCACGGGCCCGCCGGACGGCGTCGGACACCGCCTGCACCGCACGATTCTGGCCGATCAGGCGCTGCCCGATGACCTCCTCCATCCGCAGCAGCTTGGCGGTCTCGCCCTCCAGCAGGCGGCCGGTGGGGATGCCGGTCCAGGCCGACACCACCTCGGCGATCTCGTCCGGGCCCACCTTCTCGGCAATCATCGGCGCGGTGGCGGGACCCTCTGCGACAGGACCCTCCCCGCCGGACGCCTGCGGCCGCGCGCTCTCGGCGGCCTCGGCCTCCGCGATCTGCTTCTCCACGGCCGGGATCTCGCCGTACAGCACGCGCGACGCCGTAGCCAGGTCGCCCTCGCGCTGGTGCTTCTCGGCCGCGACCCGCAGCTCGTCCAGACGTGCACGGAGGTCGCCCAGGCGGTTCTGGGCGCCCTTCTCCTGCTCCCACCGAACCGTCAGCGCAGCGAGCTCCTCGCGGCGGTCGGCCAGCTCGGCGCGCAGCCGCTGCAACCGCTCGCGGGAGGCGTCGTCGTCGGCCTCGGACAGGTAGGACTCCTCCATGGTCAGCCGGTTCACGGTGCGGGTCAGCTCGTCGATCTCCACCGGCGAGGAGTCCAGCTCCATCCGCAGGCGCGACGCGGCCTCGTCCATCAGGTCGATCGCCTTGTCCGGCAGCTGGCGCGCGGGGATGTAGCGATCGGCGAGCGTCGCGGCAGCCACCAGGGCCGCGTCGGAGATGCCGACCTTGTGGTGCGCCTGGTAGCGCTCCTTGAGCCCGCGCAGGATGGCGACGGTGTCCTCGACGCTCGGCTCGCCGACGAACACCTGCTGGAACCGGCGCTCCAGGGCGGGATCCTTCTCGATCCGCTGCCGGAACTCGTCCAGCGTGGTCGCGCCGATCAGCCGCAGCTCGCCGCGGGCCAGCATCGGCTTCAGCATGTTGCCGGCGTCCATCGAACCCTCGGCCGCACCGGCCCCGACGACGGTGTGCAGCTCGTCGATGAACGTGACGACCTGGCCCTCGGCAGCCTTGATCTCCTCGAGCACGGCCTTGAGCCGCTCCTCGAACTCCCCGCGGTACTTGGCCCCGGCGACCATCGACGCCAGGTCGAGGGCGACCAGCCGCTTGTCCCGCAGGGACTCCGGCACGTCGCCGGCCACCATCCGCTGCGCCAGGCCCTCCACGACCGCGGTCTTGCCGACACCGGGCTCGCCGATCAGCACCGGGTTGTTCTTGGTGCGGCGGGAGAGCACCTGGACCACGCGCCGGATCTCGGCGTCGCGCCCGATCACCGGGTCGAGGCGGCCCTCGCGGGCCGCTGCGGTGAGGTCGATGCCGTACTGCTCGAGGGCCTTGTAGGTGCCCTCGGGGTCCGGCGTCGTGACCCGCGCGGAGCCGCGCACGGCCGGAAGGGCCGCAGCAAGGGCGTCCCGGGTGGCGCCGATGGCGTGCAGCGCGTCGGCCGCGGGCGAGGACCCGGCGGCGATGCCCAGCAACAGGTGCTCGGTGGACACGTACTCGTCGCCGAGCGCCTGCGCCTCGCTCTGCGCGGCGGTGATCACGGCGGCCATCGGACGCGAGAGCCCGGGTTGCGCGACCGAGCCGCCCGACGCCGTCGGCAGGGTGGTGCGGATCGCGGACACCCGGTGGGCCAGGGCGGGCCGGTCCACCCCGACGGCGTCCAGCAGGCCACCGGCCACCCCGCCCGGCTGGGCGAGCAGCGCGCCCAGCAGGTGCACCGGCTCCAGCTGGGGGTTCCCCGCGCTCGCCGCACCCTGCAGGGCAGCGGCCAGCGCTTCCTGGGACTTGGTCGTGAGCTTCGGGTCCATGCCGGGTGCGCCTCCTGGTGAGAGAACTGCCAACGGAACGAACGTCGGCAGAGTTGAGTCTATTCCGCTCAAGTCTTGTGCGCGAGACCGTCGGTGGAGGTCCCTGTGCGCCGGCTGTGCGTCGGTCGAGGGACTCGCCCGGACGGAGGTACCGCGCGGGCGGGCGGTGTGGGAAGGTCCGGTCATGCGAACACGCCGACTCCTGGGCGCCGCGGCGCTCACCACATTCATCGCAGTCGGGCTCACCGGCTGCGTCAAGATGGACATGCAGCTCGACCTGCAGTCCGACGACACCGTCGACGGCACCATGATCTTCGCCATCTCCTCCGAGGTGGCGCAGATGGCCGGTCAGGACCCCGCGGCCCTCGCGGAGCAGATGTCCGGGGAGACGTTCGACTTCAGCAAGGGTGCGAACGTCCAGTCCGAGCCGTATGACGACGGCGAGTACATCGGCACCACCACGACTTTCGAGGGCGAGCCGCTCGAGACGTTCGGCGCCGGCCAGGACGAGACCATGAGCGTGGTCCGCGACGGTGACGAGTTCGTCGTCTCCGGCACCTTGGACCTGACCGAGGCCGCGATGGGTGCCGATGCCATGCCGGGGCTCGGCGACAGCTTCGACATCAAGATCGCGATGACGTTCCCCGGGAAGGTCATCGAGCACAACGGCGAGCTCAGCGGGAACACCGTCACGTGGACGCCGGTCTACGGCGAGGTCAACGAGTTCAGCGCCCGCGCGAGCGCCATCGACGGTGGCGGCGGCGGCCTGTCGCTGCCGTTGCTCATCGGCATCATCGCAGCGGTCCTGATCGCCCTCGGCCTGGTGCTCTTCTTCGTGCTGCGCTCGCGCAAGAGCCAGCCCGCCGTGGCGGTGGCGAGCGCCTACCCGGAACCGGCCACCAGCTACACGCCCGCCCCGCCGGCACCGCCCGCCCCGCCGGCACCCCCGGTCTGGCAGACACCGCCGGCTCCGCCCGCACCGCCTGCTCCCCCGGCACCCCCGGTCGAGCAGGCACCGCCCGCACCGCCGGCACCGCCCCAGCCGTAGGGCGATCGGGAGCACCCGGACACACGCAGAGGGGCCCGGTGGTCAGCTGGCCACCGGGCCCCTCTGCGTCAGATCACCTGCTTGAGATCAGCGGTTGGCGCCCTTCATCGTGCCGGTGACGCCGCCTGCCGGGTCGACCAGGATGCACAGGATCTGACGGTCGCCCATGCCGTCCCAGCTCTCCTGGCTCGGCATGAAGTAGCTGAGCCCGAGCGCGGACTGCTCGTACGCCATGCCGACGAACGCCTGGAACTGGCCGTAGCAGAAGTCGTCCACGGACGTGGTCACTGCGTCGTCGCCCGGGAAGTCACCGTCAGGCAGCATGGTCGAGGCGAAGATCTCGGAGTCGCGCACCTCCGTGCAGGGCCGGGTCGGCACGGTCTGCACCTCGGTGGCCGGGTCGGTGCTCGCCATGCAGTCGCCCACCCGGAGCGCGAACACGTCGGCCTAGTCGGAGGGCGCGACGATGGCGCCGGAGTCGTCCCGCTCGGGGTCCTTGGCACCGCCGATCAGGGAACAGGCCGTGAGGGCGAGGAGGGCGGCGCTGACGAGGGCCACGCCGGCAACGGGACGCAGGGAGCGCATGGGGGGTGCCCTTCGGTGAGCAGTGACACAAGGGACGGCAGGCCAACGGTTCGCCGGGGCCACCGGTACGGAACGGCTGCTTCGCCGGTGCGTCTTTGCTGGGACCCCTGGATTGCGCGCGCCGGTGCGAATGGCATCGGCCGGTCTGCTGCCATCGTTGACCTTTGACGGACGACTTTCCCGGACTCTGGGCAGCACCGCATGCGTCGACCGCGGCGGGGCCGGGTTACCGTGGGGCGCCGACTACCCCTATCGATGGAGCGTCCCATGGCCACCAACCCGGTGAGCATCACCACCAAGCCCGAGACGACCGCAGCGACCGAGTCGGGTTGCGGCTGTGGCGGCTGCGGCTGCGGCGCCGCCGAGGCCGACACCGACCGCGCCTGACCCACCGGCCCACGCGCCCGCGGGCCGTGCAGAACCGACCGAACGGGCCGTACGAGCTCGTCCGCACGTTCCACCCCCGCCGCAGCGCCCTCGGGCCCGCCCGGCAGCACGCCCTCGCCCGGATGTGGCCCCGGCTGGGCTTCTCCGTGCACGACGACGCCCAGCCTCCCCCGCTGCTGGCTGACGGCACCCTCGACGTCGAGACCCTCTTCGGGCGCTCAGCCCCGCTGGTGGTGGAGATCGGACCCGGCATGGGCGAGGCCGTCGTCGCGATGGCCGCCGCTGACCCGGACCGCGACTACCTGGCTGTCGAGGCACACGTCCCCGGCGTGGCGAACCTGCTGGTGATGCTCGACCGGCTGGGCCTGACCAACGTGCGCGCGGCGCACGGGGACGCCATCGAGCTGCTGGCGCACCGGATCCGGCCGGGCACGCTGGACGCCGTCCACATCTTCTTCCCCGACCCCTGGCCCAAGGCGCGCCACCGCGAGCGGCGCCTGGTCCAACCGGCGCACGTTGCCCTGATCCGTTCGCGCCTGCGGCCGGGCGGCACGCTGCACTGCGCGACGGACTGGGCGCCCTATGCGGCCGCGATGCTGGAGACCTTCGCCGCGGCCGAGGGCCTGGTGAACCCATTCGGTGGGTTCGCGCCCCGGCCGGCGCACCGGCCGGTGACCAACTTCGAGCGGCGCGGGCTCGCGGCCGGGCGACAGGTCGCGGACGTGATCGTGACCCGCATCGGCTAGGACCCGCACCGGCTAGGACGCGCGCCGGCCAGGACGCGCGCCGGCTAGCCGACCACCTCGCCGCTGAGCACCACCGTGCCCCCGGACACCGAGACCATCTCCACCCGCGTGATCTGGTCCAGCGGGGTCGCGGTCGCGGCGGGCACGTTCATCTCCACGCCCGGCACGACCGTCCAGGTGGCCACCTCCTCGGTGCCGCCGGCGGCGTCGTACAGGATCAGGGCGTACTCCGCCCCCGCGGCGTACTGCCCGCCCTGGCCGCCCTGGCCCACCTGGTAGCTGCAGGTCACGTCGACCTTCGTCCCCCAGCGCACGGCGGTCAGGTCGACGCTCGCGGTGATCGGGACCGGCGCCTCGGAGGTCAGCTGCACCGTCGTCGTGGCGGCGGCCACGACCACGGGGGCGCCATCGGTCCACGGCATCGGGACCAGCTGCCCGGAGAGCACGACGCCGGCCGCGGCGGCGGCGGCCAGACCGGCACCGGTCCACCACCGACGACCTCGAGCGGCGCGACGCGCCGCGAGCTGGTCGGCCTGCTCGAGCCGCTCGACCTCTGCGAGCAGCCCGGACAGCACGGACGCCGGTGGATCGACGGGCCCCTCCGCCGGCACCAGCGCCAGCAGGCCCGGCAGGTCCTCGACGTCGGCCACCGCCTGCCGGCACTCCACGCACCCCCGCAGGTGCTCGACGAAGGCGGCCCGGTCGGCATCGCTGAGCGCACCAAGGACGTATGCGCCGGCGTCCTCGGCGAACGGGTCGCTCATCGGGTCACCCCCATCTCCTCCAGGACCAGGCGCAGCGAGCGCAGAGCGTAGTGCGTGCGCGACTTGACGGTGCCCGGCGGGATACCGAGCTCCTGGGCGGCCTCGGCGACCGACCGGCTGCCGAAGTAGCAGAGCACCAGCACCTGCCGATGCTCGGTGGACAGGCGGGCGAGCGCGTCGCTGACCAACCAGCCCTCGAGCAGACCGTCCGCAGCGGCCGGGACGGCGGCCTCGGGCGGCTCGGCGGCCAGGACTTCGCGCTGGGAACGGCTGGACCGCCACTCGTCGATCACCAGCCGCCGGGCAACGGTGAACAGCCAGGCCCGGGCGCCCGCCGTCGTGCTCTGCAGGATGTCGCGGTCGCGCCAAGCGCGCAGCAGGGTCTCCTGGACGACGTCCTCGGCGTGGGCCCGGTCACCGCCGGTGAGGCGCAGCGCGAAGCCCCACAGCGCCCGGGCGTGGTCGCTGTGCAGCTCGATCATCAGATCGGTCGAGCTCGACATGCGCCACCTCCTACCCGGGGAGACGGGACGGGATGCCGAAAGGTTCACCGCGCGGGGGTGATGCGCTGCGGCTCCCCTTCCGGCATTCTTCCGTTTGGGCCCGAGTGAACCAGGTGCAGGGCTCATCCGCCTTTCTGGATGGCAGACGCCGCACGCCGGGTGACCGTGATCGGTCCCGCCTTCCCGGTGAACGACGTGGGCGGGGTGGTGCTCGCGATCGTGTTCGCGGTCGTCGCCTGGCGTGCGGTCGTCGCCTGACGTGCGGTCGTGGTCGCCCCGGCGTTCACCGGCTGACCCGGCGCGTCCGTTCGCACGACGCCGAAGCGGGCCCGGTCCGTAGGGACCGGGCCCGCTTCGGTGCGCGTCTCGCGCGATGGGGTCAGTTGCGGATGGGCTCCCCGCTCGCCTTCAGAACCCACCAGATACCGCTGATGCCCTGGCCCGTGACGTCGCCGGCGGCGGCGTCCTGAGCCCAGTAGTACAGCGGCCACCCGTCGTACGTCACCTGGGTGGTGCCGTCGGTGCGCTCGGCGGTGCCGAGCAGGGTGGCGTCAATGCCCGCGCCGGCAACCGGGGCACCGTCGACCAGGAGCGGCGGCCACGAGGTCGCGCACCGGTTGTAGCAGGTGCTGTCGCCCTGCTTGTCGGGGTCGTACATGTAGAGGGTCATGCCGCCTGCGCCGACCAGGACGTCGCCGAGGTCGGTGGTCGCGATCGTGACCGTCCCCGCAGCCATCGCGTCGCCGCTGGTCGTGGCGCCGCTGGTAGCGGTGTCCGTTGCCGCGGCTGCCGGCCGGTCAGCGGACGGGCTGCCAGTGCTCCCGCAGCCCGCCAGGACCAGGACCATCAAGCCGACGACGGCCGTTGCCGCCTGTGTTCGTGTGCGCATCTCGTCCTCCCCAGGATCCGGCGGCGCACGTTGCACCACCACCTGGGAAGACGAGCGGGGGTGGTGGGTGGTTCAGCCGACACGCCCGAGTGCCACCGGATCCCACGGCGCCAGTGGCCCGCAGGCGGTCAGCAGAAGGCCCTCCCGACCGCCGTTCCCGCTGGTGAGAGGGCCGTGTCACAGAAGCGCGCCCGAAGGGATTCGAACCCCCAACCTTCTGATCCGTAGTCAGATGCTCTATCCGTTGAGCTACGGGCGCAGGGCCCACGAGGGCCGCCCACGAGGATACATGCCACCGGCAGGCCGACCCAACCCGGTTCGACACCGCGAGGGCGGCCGACGGCCGCGGGGGCACCGCCTCGCCGTCGGGCACCACCTCGCCGTCGGGCACCGCAAAAAACTTGGCCCGGCCTCCCAGGGGGCGGGGAGACCGGGCCAAGAGCGGAGACGGTGGGATTTGAACCCACGGAAAGGGTTACCCCCTTCACGGCCTTAGCAGGGCCGCGCACTAGGCCGGACTATGCGACGTCTCCAAGACGAGCGTCAGGGTACCTGTCGCACTCACCACCGAGCAAAGGACCGGCCGCCGCGCGCCCGCATCACTGCTCGTACGCCCACGCGCGGTCGGTCAGGACCCGGGCCGCGGCGAGCCCGATCGCGATGCAGATCACCACGAACACGGCCTGCACGCCGGACGTGACGGCCACCTGGACATCCCCGTTGTTCAGCCCGACGACGGTCCGGTAGACGGCCGCGCCCGGCACCATGATGACCACCGCCGGCACCGAAACGGTGATCCGCGGGATCTGCAGCCGCGGGGCAACGTACGCCGCGAGCAGCCCGACGACGAGGGTCGCCACCATCGTTGCCGCCTGCATGGCCACCCCGGCGTCGGCCAGCTGCAGACGCAGCACGTTGGCCACCATGCCGATCAGCGCCGCCCCCAGCGCCATCCGCATGGTCGAGTTGAACATCAGGGCGAACCCGAGCACGCCGAGCGCGCTGGCGACCAGCCGCAGCACGATCTCCAGCCAGAGCGGGATGGCGGCCGGCACGATCGGGTCGGTCGACATGCCCGTGGCCCAGCTCACCGCCCACACGCTCAACGCCGCCGAGATCAGGATGATCAGCGCGTAGGCCGTGCGGGCGACGCCGGCCGAGAAGTCCATCTTGGCCAGGTCGAGGGCGCCGGTGACCAGGGCGAACCCCGGCACCAGGAACAGCACCGCGGAGACGAAGCCCGCCTGGTGGTTCGACGCCGCACCCCCCACCCAGGTGTCCAGCACCGTCACGAAGCCCAGGTAGACCAGGCAGGCCGCGGCCGCCGACATCATGGTCACCGCGAACTGGTTGAACCGCCGGTGCAGGAAGTACCGGCGCAGGAACTGCCCCGCGCCCGCGCCGAGGAAGGCGCCGACCACCTCGATCACGCCGCCGTCGTTGAGGAACGCGAACGCGCCGCAGGCCATCGCGGCGAAGACGGCATTGGGCAGCGTCGCGTACAGCGGCCGGATCGCCTCGATCCGGTCCAGGTCGCGGTTGACCTCCTCGACGGTCGCGCCGGGGGCGAGGGAGTTGGCCAGGTTCGTCAGCTCGCCCAGCCGGTGCGCGTCGACCCCGACGGCGCGCACCTCCGCGACCTCGGTCCGGAAGAACGACCCGAGGTGAGACGTCGTCGTGATCTCGGTGAGCGTCACGTGCGCCTCGTGCCGGTCAAGACCGAAGGCGCGCGCCACCTGCTGCATCGCGGACTTGACCCGGTAGCTGCCCGTCCCGGAGGAGAGCATCGCCTTGCCCATGCGCAGCACGGCGCCGGACTTGCGGATGAGCTCGACAGGTTCGAGCGCCTCATCACCCGAGGTGGTCATGCGGACATCCTGACGTGCGCCGGGGGACCAGGCCTAGGACGTCCGGACGCCTGAGCCGGCCGCAACGGCCGGCAGCGGCGCCGACGCGCTACAGTCCGGCCATGCCACCGGGTGCGCCCCTACCCCGGTTGCCCCGCGCGGCCCGCGCGATCGCCCAGCAGGTCCTGCTCTACGGACCGCAGCCAAGGAACGAGATCGCCCGCCGTCTTGAGCTCTCCGCCGGCAGCGTCACGCGGCTGACCAGGCCACTGATCGACGCCGGCATCCTCGTCGAGCAGGACGCGCTCCGTGGGGTCTCCTACGGTCGGCCGACGCTCCCGCTGGACGTCGCCGCCGACGCGCACGAGTTCGTCGGGGTCAAGCTGACCGCCGACCACCTGTACCTGGTGATCACCGACCTGCGCTCCCGCGTGGTCGCCGAGCGCAGCGTCCCGCTGGTCGGCCGGGAACCCGCCGAGGTCGCCGACCTGATCGTCGCCACGATGAGAAAGCTCAACGGCAGGCCCACCCTGCGCGCCATCGGTGTCACCGTCGGCGGGCGCACCCGGGACCGCAGCACCGTGGTGTCGGCACCGTTCCTCGGCTGGACCGAGGTGCCCCTCGGAGCGATGCTGACGGCGGCGGCGGGTCTGCCGGCGGTCGTGGACAACGACGTCGTCGCGCTCACCGAGTCGCTGCACTGGTTCGGTGCCGGACGGGGGCTCGACCGGTTCGCCGTCCTCACCATCGGCGCCGGTATCGGCTACGCCCTCGTGGTGCACGACCGGATCGTGCGCAGCCCCGACGGCGACGTCGGCATCCTCGGCTACCACCAGGTGGGCAGCGCGGGCCGGCTGTCGCCCACCGGGCCCGGCCGTTCCGTCGCCTCGCTCCTGACCTCGTCGTCGGTCTGCTCGGCGGCCGGAGACGGGCTGGGGCGCACCGTCGGGTACGAGGAGGTGCTGGACCTCGCCGGGGCCGGCGACGTGACGTGCCGCGCCGTCGTTGACGAGGCCGCCTTCACGCTGGGCCGGCTGATCCAGACGGTCGCGACCGTGGCCATGACCGAGCGCATCATCCTGTCCGGCGAGGGCGTGCGCCTGGCCACCGTCGGGCAGGCCGCGATGGCGGACGGCATCGCCGTCGGCCGGCCGATCTCCGCCGCACCGATCACCCTCGACGTGCACCCGATGGAGTTCTCGGAGTGGGCCCGGGGCGCGGCCGTCATCGCGATCCAGGCCTTCGTGCTCGGCCCGGACTGAGGACGTCCCTGCGGAGGACAAGGGATTCGAACCCTTGGATACGGGGTTGCCCCGCATCAACGGTTTTCAAGACCGTCGCTTTCGGCCGCTCAGCCAGCCCTCCTCGCCGTCGTCGGCTGACGAGGCGCGCGCCCATTCTGCCAGCCCGACCACGCGTCGGGTCGCGCCCTCGCGGCTCGGACCTGGCCGGCCCCCACGCGGCGACCTCACGCCACGCAGAACTCCCGGCCGTCCGGGTCGCGCAGCACGGTCCACGACCCGTGGGAGTCCGAGCGCTCCGCGACCAGCTCGGCCCCGACGGCGACCAGCCGCGCCACCTCGTGCGCCGGGTCGTCAGCCTTCAGGTCCAGGTGGACGTCGGTCGGGCCGGTCACGCGGTCCGCAGCGGGCTGCACGATCAGCAGCACCTGGCCGCCGAGCACGTGCAGGTACCCGTTCCCACCGTCACGCCACGACCCGCCGAGGGCGTCGGTCCAGAACGCGGCGGTGCGCCGCGGGTCGGCACTGTTCAGGGTGATCGCGGAGAGGGTGAGGGCCATGGCCCGACCCTAGAGCCACCAGTTCCTCGGCCGTCCGGGTGCCACGACCGCGAGCTGGTGCAGGGCCGCCACCTGGGCGAGCAGCTTGTCGTAGGTGGCGATCGCCCCGATCTCCACGCGGGTCAGCGCGATGCCCAGATGGATGGCAGCGAACGGGGGGAGCACGGACGCGGCCACCGTCGCGGACCTCAGCGACTGGTCGGAGAACCGGATGACGGTCACGGACCTGGCCAGCGCCCGAGCCTTCTCACGGGCGACCGGACCCAGCGGGTCCGCCACCCGGCGCACCTCGGTCAGGGCGAGCGGGGAGGTGACGATCTGATCGGCGTGCTCGGTAGCCCACCGCAGCCACGAGGCGGACTCCGCATCACCCGTCAGCGACCGGCTCAGCGCTGAGCCGTCGGCGTAGATGAGCATCGCGGTCCGTCCTACCGGGGCACGTGTACCTGTGACCCCGAGCGTAGTCAACCGCGGGTCGGCACGGCGCGACCGTGCCAACCGCCGGCGACGGTGACGCGGGGGAGGACGTCCGCGTCAGCCGCCGTCGACGGTTCAGCCGCGCAGGCGCTCCATGGCGACCTGCACCAAAGCGATGAGCGTCTGCTTGGTAGCAGCCCGCGACCGCGCGTCGGTGTACATGAGCGGCACGTGCGCCGGGACGGAGAGCGCCTCGCGGACGTCCTCGAGCTGGTGGCGGGCCACGCCGTCGAAGCAGTTCACTGCGACGACGAACGGGATGCCACGGCTCTCGAAGTAGTCGACCGCGGGGAAGCACTGGTCCAGCCGCTCGGTGTCGACCAGCACGACGGCGCCGATGGCACCGCGCACCAGGTCGTCCCACATGAACAGGAACCGGTCCTGGCCAGGTGTGCCGAACAGGTACAGCCACAACGAGCCCGGGAGGGCGATGCGCCCGAAGTCCATCGCGACTGTGGTCGTTGTCTTGCGGTCGGTGACGCCGCCGGCGTCGTCGACCCCGACCGAGTGCTCCGTCATGGCAGCTTCGGTGTTGAGCGGTTCGATGTCGGAGATCGAACCGATGAATGTTGTCTTACCGACTGCGAAGCCTCCGGCGACAACGATCTTCACAACGGTGGGCGCTACGCCCCCGGTGGCTCTCGTCCGGTCGGTCACAGCGGTGTCAGAGGGCTGATATGCCATTGAGAACACTCTCCAGCACGCTCAAAGACAGGGCGGGGGACTGGCCGGTGTGAACGCTGACCGGCGTGGATGTGTGGACGCGGAGGAAGCCGGACTCGGCAAGATCCGTGACCAGGACGCGTACGACGCCGATGGGCAACCGCAGGAGTGCGGAGAGCTCGGCGACGGACACGAATGTGTGTGCGGCATGCTGCAGGATCGCTCGCTTCTCGGGCGGCAGGCCCTGACTGCTGGCTGCCCCGGGAAGCATCTCGACGAGCGCCTCCAGGGGAAGGTCGGAGTTCGCGGCTCGGACCCGACCTCCGGTCACGGCATACGGGCGTACGGTGCGGGCCTCGTACTCCGCACCCTCGTCCGCACCCGATCCGGGGACGCGGTGCGCGCCCCCGAACGGCTGCTCGTTCGTTGCCATGGACACGTTCACCCGACCGCTCGGACCGCACCGTCGACCGGGAGCTGTCCGCGCATCTCGGTCACGAGCTGCGGTGTCAGGGTCGTCTCCGTGCGCGACACGAGCATCGCCATCTCGTACCCGATGAGGCCGACGTCGCAGGTGGTGTCTGCGACGACAGCGAGCACCGAGCCGTTCGAGACGCTCATGAGGAACAGGAAGAGCTCATCCATCTCGACGATGGCCTGACGCACGTCCCCGGCCTGAAGCTGACGAGCGGCGCCGCGGGTCAGGCTCGAGAGCCCCGCGACGATGGCGGCGAGCTGGTCGCCGCTGGTGCGGTCCAGGTTGTCCGACATGGCCATCAGAAGCCCGTCGGCCGACACCACGAGGGTGTGTCGGGTGCCTGGCACCGTTCTGACGAAGTTGTCCAGGAGCCAGCCGAAATTGGCTGCTTCCGAGCTGAGCGCTGTCACGTGTCCTCCTCGAGGTGGCTGGCCTGTCCGTGGCTGGGGATCCCGGTGGTCACCATGTGGCGTCCCGCAGGTTCAGGTCGGTGTCCGGGGTGGTCACGGGCTCGCCGTGCCCCCCCGGGCCCTCCTCGCTGCCGGCGAGGCCGTTGCCGCCGGCGGTCTGTGGGGCGACGTCGGTGCCGCCATCTGCCAGTTGCCGGCCCCGAGAGGTTCCGGACTGGAAGCTGCTGATCACCGAGCGCACCTGGTTGGCGTCGCGTCCCGGCCTAGGCGACGCCGACGATGTCGCGATGGCTGGGGCGGCCGGGATGGTCCCCGGCGTCCGGCGGGTCAGCGTGGACGAGCCAGAGCCGGCGACCGCCTGCGGGCGGTACGTCGACAGCTGGTTGAGCTCGGCGAGCGCCTGCTGGGCGATGTCCGCCCGCTGCGCGAGCATGCTCGTCATCTCGTCGTCGAAGCCGAACATCGGCTGCGGCGTGAAGCTCATCGGACCGCCGTAGCTCGCCGGGGCGGCCGGAGGCTTCCGAACGGGAGCAGACGGGGCCGGAGCAGACGCGGCCGGAGCCGACGGGGCCGGAGCGGACGCGGCCGGAGCCGACGGGGCCGGAGCGGACGCGGCCGGAGCCGACGGGGCCGGTGCCGGCGCTGTCTCGTGCTGGGGCCAGCTCTCCTGCAGTTCCGGAGCGGACTGCGGTGCCCACGCCTGGCCGTTGCTCCGGGCCGGCAGTGCTGCCGGCGCCGCGGGTGCCTGCGACGGATCCCAGCCGATCTGGGGTGACCAGGGCTCGGTCGGCTCCTCCTGCGGCGGGAACACCGCTGCAGCAGGGGCCGGTTCGGCCGTCGGGCCGGTCCTGAAGACCGGCGCCTGCCACGGAACGGCCTCGACCGGAGCCGCCTCGACCGGAGCCGCCTCGACCGGAGCCGGCGCGGCAACGACGTGCGTGCCGCCAGCCGGGGTCCCCCATGCCGACTGACGGACGGGCGACTCGGGAGCCGGGGCGGTGACGACACTGATCGGTGCGGCCTCGGTGGTGGGGGCGGACACCGGGGGCAGTGCTGCGGGCACCGGTGCAGCCCTCGGGGCGAGGGCAGGCAGTGCGGCGGGGGCCTGCTTGGCCGACCGACGGAACAATCCTCGCCGCTTGGGCTGACGCATGCTGCGTCGAGTCGGGCCCTGCACCAGCTCGGCGAAGTCGATCGTGCTCTGGTACGGGAACGGCTCCGACGGCTCAGGCTCCGACGGCTCAGGCTCGGACAGCTCAGGCTCCGACGGCTCAGGCTCGGACAGCTCAGGCTCGGACAGCTCAGGCTCCGACGGCTCAGGCTCGGACAGCTCAGGCTCGGACAGCTCAGGCTCCGACGGCTCAGGCTCGGACGGCTCAGGCTCGGACAGCTCAGGCTCGGACAGCTCAGGCTCCGACGGCTCAGGCTCGGACAGCTCAGG
>Ga0209538_1000718_pt1 | contig 18593 bp, 16 predicted proteins | sample BarGraNGADG00211_2_FD_184492 | JGI IMG/M metagenome (GOLD analysis project Ga0209538, IMG submission 184492) | Arctic peat soil microbial communities from Barrow, Alaska - Barrow Graham LP Ref core NGADG0004-211 (SPAdes) (version 2) | ecosystem: Environmental > Terrestrial > Soil > Wetlands >... | reverse complement strand
GATTCTGCTTGATTTTTCTATAAATGTCACTGAAATGTTTAGAGATCCTGATTTTTATCAGGCGATCAGAAAAGAGGTAGTTCCGCTTTTAAAAACATATCCCTTTATTAAAATTTGGCATGCTGGCTGTTCAACAGGTGAAGAGGTTTTTTCAATGGCAATTTTATTACAGGAAGAAGGACTACTCGACAAGACACAAATATATGCTACAGATTTCAATCAAAGAGTGCTAAAACATGCGAAAGAAGGTATTTATTCTGTTGAAAATATCAAAGAGTATACCCAGAATTACTTGCGGGCAGGAGGAAAAGAGAGCTTGTCCGATTATTACACTGCACATTACGACAGAGTGATCATGAACAAGAACCTTTGTGAAAATGTACTTTTTGCACATCATAACCTTGTTTCAGATAATGTTTTTAGTGAAGTTCATATGGTTATTTGCCGGAATGTGTTGATCTATTTTGAAAGGGTTCTCCAAAACAGAGTAGTTGGGTTGTTTAAAGATAGTCTGTTATCAGGAGGAATCCTCTGTTTAGGTTCAAAAGAAAGTATGCAGTTCAATGAATATGCTCCTCTCTTTTCTCCATTAGTGGCCAAAGAGAAGATATATCGCAAAAATTATATGCTTCCAAATCTTTTTGAAGAGTAAGTTTTCAAAAATTCGTTGTTATTATGGATTACAAAATAATTGTTATAGGAACTTCTGCCGGTGGAATGGACGCGTTGAAAAAAATACTTCCTGTTTTTCCTCCCGCATTTCCTGTACCGATTGTTGTTGTGCAGCACATAAGTTCGCTTTCAAACGGATTCATGATTCAATATTTGAATAGTATATCTTCAGTAAGGGTGAAAGAAGCAGAAGAAAAGGAATGTCTAAATCCTTCTACAGTATATTTTGCTCCTCCAAATTACCATTTATTGATTGAAGATGATCAAACCCTTTCTCTTTCAGTCGAAAAAAAAGTGAATTATGCCAGACCTAGCATAGATGTCCTTTTCGATAGTGCAGTTTATGCTTATGGAAAATCAATTATCGGTGTGGTTTTAACAGGTGCTAATAATGATGGGGCAAAGGGATTGGCAAACATTAAAAAAGCTGGTGGATATGTAATAGTTCAAAGCCCGGAAACTGCATATTCAGATTCAATGCCAAAGTCGGCTATAGCTGAAACCACTCCTGACCTGATAATACCATTGGAAGAGATAGGTGTTGTCTTACGTGATTTATTTATGAAAAAATCTAACTTGTTCATATGATAAGGATTGTATGTTAACTTAAGCTCAATATAGTTTCAGAATTGAGAAGTGTTGGTTTTTTTATTAAAAAAGTTTGGAGGAAAATAAAATTAGGCTATCTTTGCACACGCAATCAGCAGCTATGAGAGCTGTTTAGAGCTAAGAGGATCGGTAGTTCAGTTGGTTAGAATACGTGCCTGTCACGCATGTGGTCGCGGGTTCGAGTCCCGTCCGGTCCGCCAGCAAAGTTTGTTCTTTTAAATAGTATTTGATAAAAAGTTGTGAGGACTTTTTATCGTAAAAAAAATGGATCGGTAGTTCAGTTGGTTAGAATACGTGCCTGTCACGCATGTGGTCGCGGGTTCGAGTCCCGTCCGGTCCGCCAGGGAGTAGAGATACTCCCTTTTTTTATGTCTGGATGAAAGGGTTTATTAACAGTGAATACTTTGATTATGGCACACACATATTTGTATATCATCATTGCAATAGTTTCTGTTAGTTTTGTCTTTGGTCTGATTGTGGATCAGTTAAACACCAATCACTGGTGCAATGGCCTTCCCGAAAAGCTGAAGTCTATCATTACCGATGAAGAATATCAAAAGTCCATCAGTTATTATAAACAAAACGGATCATTGTCGAAATGGCAAGAGAGTTTCTCCTTCGTTCTCATTTTGCTTGTATTGATATTTGGCGGATTTGGCTGGCTCGATCAGGTTTTAAAGAATATATCTGAACATTTTATTCTTCTGCCACTAATGTTTTTTGGCTCACTGGGATTACTTTCAGGTATACTGTCTATGCCTTTTGATATTTATTCAACATTTGTAATCGAAGATCGTTTTGGCTTTAATAAAACTACTCCAAAGACTTATATTCTGGATAAGCTCAAGAGTATTGTGCTTTCAGTAGTTATTGGTGGTGGACTATTGTCTTTGATCATTACAATATATCACTATACCGGAAACTGGTTTTGGATCCTGGCTCTGGGGGTAACTGTTGTATTTAGCATCTTCTCTGTAATGTTTTATTCTACTTTGATCGTTCCACTCTTTAACAAGCAGAAGCCATTAGAAGAAGGCGAAACACGAAAGGCTATTGAATTGTTTGCTCAAAGGACGGGCTTTAAACTGGACAATATTTTTGTGATTGATGGTTCAAAACGATCAACGAAAGCAAATGCTTATTTTACCGGATTTGGGAAAAAGAAAAGGATCGTTTTATATGATACACTGATCAATAATCATACGACCAATGAACTGGTAGCGATATTAGCACATGAGATTGGTCATTATAAACATCGTCATATCTTAAAAGGGATGGCTTTGTCTTTTCTGGAAACAGGTGTAGTCTTCTACCTTTTATCAAGATTCATCGATCCTTCAACAATATTGGCTCATAATATTTGTGCCGCACTCGGAGCATCCCAACCTAATTTTCATATCGGGGTTCTGGCTTTTGGTCTTTTATACAGTCCGATATCAACATTAATAAGTTGTTTTACCAATATGCTTTCACGTCATTTTGAGTTTCAGGCAGATGACTTTGCAGGAACACATTGTGATCCGAATGATTTACAGGAAGCGTTGAAACGATTATCGGTAGATCATTTAAGTAACCTGAACCCACATCCATTATATGTGTTTATTCACTATTCACATCCACCGTTAATCAGCAGACTGGAAGGATTGGAAAAATTGAAGCGTGGGTTAGAAAAGTGATTTTATAGCCTGTCCTGATAAAAAAGATAATGTATAAGCCGTATCTATACTCCGGGCTGTATTGAAATCACGAAAAGCAGCCCAGGCTTTCCTCAGCTTCTTGTAAAGAATTCCTCTATTGAGATAAGCTTGTATATTATTTGAATTAAGCTTTATGGTCATGGTATAATCTGCAAGCGCTTTACTGATATTGCCTTTTAATTCATAGGCAATTGCCCGTTGGAAAAAGGCCAGTTCGTATTTTTGATTGAGGGCAATGGCTTGATTGCAAAGTTCTATCGATGCATCTGTACTACCTGCTTCTGAACATATTATAGCTTGCTTGAGTAATTCCGGAGCTGTTTTTTGTCCAAAATTCGGGTTGATCATACTAAAACTGATTAACAAAATAAGAATCGTTCTCAGCATAGGTTTGTTTTTTAATCGATCTTAAATATGATGATGTAAACAATCATATTTATTTCATTTTTGAGATTATTTAAAACTTTTGACGATTATAAGAGGTTAAAGTTACAATCTTGTAGTCTATTTTATTTCAATACATCGAAAATAGTGACAAACTAATTACCTTTGCATCCCAATTCAGGAGTCACACTATTTGATCCATTTTAAGTGAAAGCATTTATTACTAAAACCATTGAACAAATCAGAAAATTTATCATGCTACGGCAGGTTCAAATTGTTCTGTCTTATATCCATTTAATCTATAATAAGTTGAAAGCCCCGAAAGGGCTTCCCTGGTTCAAGAAGTTACCCTTTTGGCTTTTACAGGCCATAATCGTTATTATGTTATTTCTCATTCTGGTCGATATGAATTTTCTTTGGTTGTTTGGTCGTTCACCACGTGTTATGCAGCTGAACAATCCAAAGATGAGTATTGCATCAGAGCTTTACACTGCTGACAATGTTTTGATTGGAAAGTATTTTTATGAAAATCGTGTTCCGGTTGAATATAAAGATCTGTCACCGGTTTTGGTAAATGCATTGGTTTCAACAGAAGATATACGCTTTTATAAACATCATGGAATAGATATTCAATCTATGATGAGTATCTTTTGGTCGATGGCGAAAGGAGAAAAAAGAGGTGGAAGTACTATCACACAACAATTAGTAAAGAATCTGTTCAAAACCAGAGAGCATTATTCCAGAGGATTGTTGAGCTATATTCCAGGTCTCAAAGTCATTATTTATAAGACGAAAGAGTTGATCAATGCAGTCAAGATCGAATTCTTCTATACTAAACCCGAGATCCTGACAATGTATCTGAACACGGTTGATTTTGGAAGCAACTCTTACGGTATTAAATCTGCTTCAACTACTTTTTTCGATAAGAAGCCCAGTGAGCTCAAAGTCGAAGAATGTGCTTTACTTGTTGGATTGTTAAAAGCCCCTTCATATTATAGTCCGGTTAGTAATCCTGGAAACGCTTTATCAAGGAGAAACACAGTGATTGATCAGTTGGTGAAATATAAATATCTGTCTAAAGGAAAGGCTGATTCGATCGAAAAGATTCCAATTCATCTACGATATAAAGTTGCAGGTAATTATGACGGCGATGCTTTGTATTTCAGGGATGCTGTTGCACGTGAATTACAGGATTGGTGCAAAGAGAATAAAAAAGATATCTACCGTGACGGGTTGAAAATATATACAACCATTGACATGCGTTTGCAAAGGCTTGCCGAGGAAGCCATGTCGGATCACATGAAGCGTTTGCAAAAACGATTTTATCAACATTGGGAAGGTAAAGCACCATGGATTGATGAAAAGGGAAAAGAGATGCCAGGTTTCATTGAGGATATTGCAAAACAGACCGATGACTATAAAAGAATCACCAAAAAGTTTGGTCAGAAGAGCGATTCAGTTGAATATTATTTGAATAAACCACATCCTATGACCGTTTTTACGTGGGATGGTGATAAGGATACTACTTTCAGTACGTATGATTCAATCCGTTATTACAAACATATTCTGCATGCTGGTTTTGTAAGTATGGATCCCCAGACTGGTTTTGTGAAGACATGGGTAGGGGGGGTGAATTTCAAATACTTCAAATTTGATCATGTTAGTCAGTTCAAGCGTCAACCTGGTTCTTTATTTAAGGCCTTTTTATATACAGCTGCAATTGACAATGGTTTTGGTCCATGTGATATGATGACCGATCAGAATGTTACTATCAATTATACAGAAAAAGGTCAAGCCAAAACCTGGGCTCCACACAATGCCGATTGGAATTTCTCTGGACAATCAATGACACTGAAACATGCTTTTGCACGAAGTGTAAACTCTGTTGCTGTTCAGGTCTCTCAGAAAATTGGTTGGACAAAGGTGATTGAATATGCTAAACGAATGGGGATAAAATCTGATATTCCAAGTGTTCCATCGGTTTGTCTGGGTACCAGCGATGTTTCGTTACTCGAAATACTTGATGCATATGCTCCTATCGTTAATGGTGGTTATAGATTGGATCCTGTCTTTGTTTCAAAGATTACCGATAGAAAGGGCAAAGTGCTTTATGAATATAAATCTACTAAAACTAAAATTCTGAATGATGAAACAGCGTTCCTCATGAGTATAATGTTACGTGCTGGTCTCTCAGAACCAGGAGGAACTACTCAGGGACTTTTTGAATATGATCTTTTCAAATATGATACTGAGTTCGGAGGTAAGACAGGTACTTCTTCGAATTATTCGGATGGCTGGTTTATCGGTGTTACACCAAAATTAATAGGAGGGGCATGGGTAGGAGCGGAAAGTAGGAGTGTTCATTTCAGGACATCTGAAGCAGGTGAAGGATTAAAAACTGCCCTTCCTATATATGGACTTTTCATGCAGAAGGTTTTACATGATGATAAGTTAAAAGAATATCGTGGTAAATTCCCAAAAGCCCCAAAACATGTTTCAAAAGAATACACCTGTCACACACGACTTGCTCCAACTGTTTCAGATTCTACTTTGATGATGGACGATGTAGAAATGGAATTTGATAATCCAAAACAACCCGAAAAGGTTAAGTAAAGGGGGCTACAGGATTCCTGCATAAGTTGAAAACGGTATTTATTTTCGGAAGTACTTATTTCGAGTATAAATAAGAAGTACTTTCGCAGTCAAATTATTAAAACAAATATTCATTAATTTTTAAAATTATTTCGATGGAAATCAGCAAAAATAAAGTGGTAAGCCTGACCTATACCCTCAAGCTGGATCACGCCGAAGGCGAGCTGGTAGAGAAGGTTGATAAAACCGAACCTTTGGTTTTTATCTATGGTGCAGGAATGATGCTACCTAAATTTGAAGAGAATTTAACCGGGAAAGTTGTTGGCAATGACTTCGAATTCACACTGAGCAGTCCGGATGCATATGGCGACTATCAACTTGATATGGTTGTAAACCTTCCGCTTGATGTCTTTATGGTTGAAGGTAAGGTTGATTATGAGATGTTGAAAGAAGGTAGCGTATTACCAATGATGGATAATCAGGGTAATCATCTTCAAGGCAAGGTACTTGGTATTGAAAATGATACTGTTCGTATGGACTTTAACCATCCTATGTCGGGTAAAACATTACATTTTACCGGTGAGATAGTTGAAATTCGTGAGGCTTCTGAAGAAGAACTCAGTCACGGACATATTCACGGAAGTGGATGTGAACATTGATCAGTCAGAAATTAAATATGAAAAAGCCGTCCTTCCATAGAGGGACGGCTTTTTGTTTTACAGGAAAAAAATGTTATTTCTTTATTTACCGATCAGAAAAACGACAGGTTTTTTATCAATTTCTGCTATTTGTTGACTCCAGTCTCCGGCATCCATTGTTTTGATTGATTCTTCACTTGTTGTAATCATGCAGGCTACACAAATCAAAGTATCAGGACGACACGTATCAGCAACTAACTGTAACAGTTTTCTGTTTCGATAAGGCGCTTCAATAAAAATCTGAGTTTGACCACTCTTGTTTACTGTTGCTTCCATCTCACGGATCTTCCTGATCTTCTCTTTGGCATCAATCGGGAGATATCCATGGAAAGTAAATTGCTGACCATTGAAACCCGAAGCCATTAAAGCCATAAAGATAGATGAGGGGCCTGAAAGTGGAACCACCTTTAGTTTCGCCTGATGACAAAGATTAACAAGACTGGCTCCGGGATCTGCAACACAGGGAATCCCGGCTTCAGATAATAATCCGACATCTGATCCGTTCAATAGAGGTTCCATCATTTCGTCGATATCACCTTTTCGGGTATGCTCATTGAGTACAAAAAACTGAGCCGAGTCATAAGGTCTTGGATAAGCTGCTTTCTTAAGAAAATGACGTGCAGACTTGAGTTCTTCAACAACAAACACTGAGAGTTCCCTGACAAGTTGAATGTTATAGGGCGGAATAACCTTTTCAATTTCAGTATCACCCAACAGTGTTGGAATGAGATAGAGTGTTCCCTTGTTTTTATTCATGATTATATTTTATTCCAGGGTAGATGATCAAGATCCACATTTCCACCTGAAAGGATTATACCTACTTTTTTTCCTTTGAATGTTGATTTTTGTTTCATCATTGCAGCAAGTGGGACAGTTGAAGAGGGCTCAACAATGATTTTCATCCTCATCCAGATTAATCTCATCGCCTCAATGATTGAATTTTCATCGACAGTGATGATTTCTTTAACGTGATCACGAATGATAGGAAACGTTAAGGTTCCTAGTGATGTCCGTAAACCATCTGCAATTGTATGAAGCGGACTAACAGGTTGAATGCTTCCTTCCTGAAATGATCGCCATGCATCATCTGCATTCATCGGTTCTCCGGCAATAACTATAGTCCCGGGTGAGAAATAAACTGTTGATAAGGCTGTGCCACTCAGCAGCCCTCCACCTCCTACAGGGGCCATGATAATGTCAAGTTTTTCAGTTTGTTCAATCAATTCTTTGGCAGCAGTGGCTTGTCCGGCTATAATCCTGACATTGTTATATGGATGGATTTCAGTAGCCATGGTTTCAGCAACCACTTTTGCAAGCATCTCTTCCCTGGCTATCACATTGGGTTCACAAAATGTAATGATCCCACCATAATGTCTGACCGCATCTACTTTGACATTTGATGAGTTAGATGGCATCACGATATATGCTTTTACCCCGATGTTTCTTGCTGCCAGAGCAAGGGCAGCTGCATGGTTTCCGGAAGAGTGAGTCGCAACGCCATCCTTTAATTCATCTTTGCTGAGTGTGAGAATAGCATTTGTTGCTCCACGCATCTTAAATGCTCCTGCTCTCTGAAAGTTTTCACATTTAAAGAAAACTTCGGCATCAAGAATTTCATTGATAAGTTTTGAACTCAGTACCGGTGTATGATGAATGTAGGGCTCAATTCTCAGTGCTGCTGCTATTATGTCGTTTCGGTCAGGAATCTTAAAATCCATTTTATTTCCTTTTTTTCAGTATAATGCAAAATTACATAATTCAGAAGATAAAAAAAGCCGTTACCTTTTAAAGGAACGGCTTTAATAATATTTTTAGACAGCATTTACAGTTTTATCTTTTTATCAATTTCATCAAGGTGAGATTTAAACTGCTTATCGGTTTCAATTAAATTTGTTATTGCCCGGCATGCATGCAATACAGTAGCATGATCTTTATTGCCACAAAACAGTCCAATAGTAGAAAGAGAGGCTTTAGTGTGTTTTTTAGAAAGAAACATACTCATTTGACGGGCCTGAACGATTTCTCTTTTTCGTGTTTTTGAATTCAGCGCTTCAATAGGAATATTGAAATAGTCGCAAACAACTTTCTGAATATAATCTATTGAAATCTCACGGGTAGTATGTTTAACAAACTTATCGATCATCTGACAAGCCAGATCAATGGTAATCTCCTTTTTATTGAGCGACGACTGAGCCATTATAGATATAAGGGCGCCTTCGAGTTCACGGATATTGGTTTTAACATTGTATGCAAGATATTCAATTACATCTTCCGGCATTTCAATACCATCATTGTAGATGCGTTTCTTTAAAATTGCAATACGTGTATCCAGATCAGGAATCTGCAAATCGGCAGCCAACCCCCATTTGAAACGTGACAATAGACGTGGTTCGATACCCTTCAGTTCAACAGGTGGTTTGTCAGAAGTGAGGACAATTTGTTTTCCTTTCTGATGCAGATAGTTGAAAATATGGAAGAAAGAATCCTGTGTCTTTTCTTTTCCTGCAAGAAATTGAATATCATCGATAATCAACACATCTATCATTTGATAGAAATGAACGAAGTCATTGTGAGTGTTATTTCTTACTGAATCAATAAACTGATTAATAAATTGTTCGGCAGCGACATATAATACAGTCTTGTCAGGGAAGTTATTTTTTACCTGAATTCCTATTGCATGCGAAAGATGAGTTTTACCTAGTCCAACAGGGCTATAGATCAATAATGGATTAAAAGCTGTTTTGCCGGGATTAGATGCAACTGCAAATCCGGCGGAACGTGCCAGACGATTACAATCTCCTTCAATAAAATTATCAAAAGAATAAGCATCGATAAGTTGAGAATGAATCTTTATCTTTTTTAATCCAGGAATTACGAATGGATTAGGTATCTCCTTATTATTACCCTTGTTTAAATCTATCGGCATGGCGATGGCCGGATTGTTTAGAGACTTATTATGACTGGTCGGAACTTTTATGGTGTACGGGTCAGTTTGACTCGCAGAAGTATCCATTACAATACTATACTCGAGTCGGCCGGTAATGCCGAGTTCACTCTTGATGGTCTTCTTGAGTAAATGAATATAATGTTCTTCTAACCATTCATAGAAGAATTGGCTTGGTACCTGTATGGTAAGGACATTATTATCGAGACGAACTGATTTTATAGGAGAAAACCAGGTTCTAAAACTCTGATAATTAATGTTGTCCTTAATAACTTTCAGACAACGTTCCCATACTTCGATATGAAGCTCTGTCATGTGCAATTGATTGATTTGAGAGTCCGTTTAAATTATAGATCTTAAAAACCAGTATACTATAGTGTAGAAACCAAAAGATTAGCAATCGATTTTCACTTATCCTTCAGTACTTCTTTAAGAGCGAAAAGTTGTTAACAAAGTTCAACTTAAAATAGTTGAAAAAAAAGAGGTATAGTGCTTGATTTACATAAAAAAGTTTCTTATTTAGTGAATTGATTAAATTGATTATTTCTTTGCAATAAAATTTTAAATAGTTTTCAAGTAATTGATTTTAAGACTCTCAATCCGTAGAAACTTTTCATATATTTTATTTGTTGAATTTTTAGGTACTTGAAATATTATTTTGCACTCTAATTCGAACGATGAAGATATTTGTTCCAGATTTTCTTCTTTTAGAATTCTCATCACATCATTCATCATTGAATAGGGGTAAATTATTTCATAAACATCATAAATTTTAAGTGTAACAATTTCAGCATTATTTAAAGCATCCTGAGTAGCAGTTTTATAAGCATTAATGAGTCCGCTGACACCCAATTTTGTCCCTCCAAAATATCTTACAACTGCAACCAATGTATTTGTAAGATCAAATGATTGAAGTTGTCCGTATATCGGACGACCTCCGGTTCCAGAAGGTTCTCCATCATCATTCATTCTAAAACCACTTTTGTCAAAACCTAAAATGTAGGCAAAACATACATGGCGGGCATCATGAAATTCTTTTCTTAATTTCTCCAGAATCTCCTTTACTTCTCCTTCATTGGTAACATGTGAAGCAAAAGAAAGAAACTTGCTACCCTTTTCTTTATAAAATCCCTCTGATTTTGAGGTGATTGTTTTATAATTTTCATCGAATAGCATCCAGTTTTAAACCCATTTTCGTAATTCATAAAAATATACAATTAGATTCATTTCGCAAGCTTTTTTTTATTTTTTTTTAATATTTTTATTGTCTCTAAATATCTAAAATGATGCAATAGCGGAATGCTTTTTGTTATATATCTCAGTCTAAGTTATTTTATTTGAAAAATGTAAATGGCACATAATCAATATTATAGTGACTAAAATTGAAGTAGTTTTTGTTGAAAATTATTTTTTAGAATGATTTAATTAACTTTGTGGCCTAATTTAATCCCTTATGCCACACTTAGGTGAGTTTGCTGCACTTCTGGTTGCAGTGTTTTGGACTATCACAGCTCTTTCATTTGCACGCGCAAGTCGTATCATCGGTTCTCTTCAGGTGAACTGGCTGAGATTGGTTTTTGCTTTTGTATTTCTTGGAATACTTTTGTTTTTCAGAACTGGGTATTGTTATCCTGTAGAAAATTCTGCAACTTCATGGCTTTGGCTTTCATTATCAGGGTTGATTGGTTTTGTAATTGGCGATTTCTGTCTTTTTCTTTCCTATGAATATGTCAGCGCCCGAATCTCGATGTTGGTGATGGCACTGGCTCCACCAATTGCTGCTGTGACAGGGTATTTCATTCTTGGGGAGTCATTCACAGGGATGAATCTTGTTGGAATGCTCATCACATTATTGGGAATAGCAATTGTAGTTCTTGACAAGCCGGTTACGGATGAGAATGAAATCGAAAAACCAAAACAATTTTTCAAATCAGTTCATTCGCTCAGGGGTTTATTGCTTGCATTCGGTGGCGCTGCAGGGCAGGGGGTAGGTTTGGTTTTAAGTAAACTGGGCATGCAATCTCCGGGAGGTATACATCAGTATGATCCTTTTGCATCAACACAAATCCGAATTATTACCGGAATCATAGGATTCACATTGATTATCGTCTTATCCGGTCGGATAGGAAATATGCATAAAGCCATAAAAAACAGACCCGCCATGGGTTTAGTTTCGCTTGGTTCAATTTTTGGTCCTTTTCTCGGCGTCTCCCTTTCACTGCTGGCTGTTCAGCATACTTCAACGGGCATAGCCTCGACTATAATGGCCATTGTTCCTGTTCTGATCATTGCACCTTCGGTTTACCTGTTTAAAGAAAAAGTAACCAAGCGCGAAATATTAGGAGCTGTATTGGCAGTTTGTGGAGTTGGTCTATTCTTTATTTAAGAAACTGTTTAAAATTGTCCGTAGGACATAAATGTCAATAGAACGTTCGTTATAATATATTTTTTCCCTGTAGGGGATTGACCTTAAATGTTAATGCCCTACGGGCAAAAAGAAGGTGAGAAATTTAATTCTATTGACATTAATGCCCTACGGGCAAAAGAAGAAACATTATTTAGACATTTTTTAAAGATTTAAATTTTTCTCTTAGTTTTTCAGTGATTTCCTTGAATTCGGTTTCGGAAAACCGGGGCCTCTGAGCGCTATCGATCACTGTTTGTCTGTTATGTTCCATCAAAAGTGGATACCAGTCACTCGCACTGGGAAGATCATTTTTAGTGCGTGGGATAATGTGCAGATGAAGATGAGAAACACTTTGCCCAGCTTCCTCTTTTTCCTGTATAGACCAGTCGAAAGCATCGGTATCTAGAAAATCGCAAAGCCCTTTGGTTACCTTTCGTGCAAACTGAAAGAATTCAGCCAGTTTATCCTCCTCCAGATCGTGAAGACTTTCTATATGCTCAAATGGGATTATCAAAGTATGACCAGGCAACATGGGTGAAATATCATAAACAGCCATGAAGTTAGGACTGGTTGCAAATGCTTGATTTTTACTATTCAGACGACAAAACGGACAGTTCATACTATTTAGGATTATGATTTTTTGATTATTAAAAAATAAAGGGGTAAACCCGGTGTTAATTTACTGAGCAGGGCAGGGGAGACGTTTCTTGCCTCTTTTCCGTTATGGATAGAAACAATTGCATTTAATTCCAGAAATGTTTTGATTAACAGCTCTCCTAATGAATGGAAACAGCAAATGTCCCAAAGTGAGGATGAATATTTAAAAGGCTCTTCAATCGCATCAAAAACGACATCCAGCGCAGGATACTGGCTGCGGAGCACTTGTCCGGCAGTGAATGGCGACAATCCACTGCCCAACAAAAGATTTTTTTCGTCTTCTACAAACAGGTGGTTTTCGGGTGTACGACTCAGATCAATGATTTTTTTATCACGCAGTTCATTGAAAAAACATCCACCGGTACTTACCATGATCTCTTTTAGAGAATTTGTTTCCTGTAAAAAGGTACGCAACAATGCAGGGGAGTTCCAATCTGAATTGCCTGCTTTTAAATTGATTGGAGTACGGCCATATTTTCCATAATATAGTTTTTCTCCAAACCAGTCTTCATCATCGGTTTCGGCCATCTGTTCAGAATGGATAATACCGGGAGTAAGTAGTTTTTTGAATAATCCGGCCGATTCCTGATTTTTAAAAAGGATTGCTTTTTCGTCAAGATAAGTTAGTTTGAGCTTTTCTAATGAAGTAGGTGAATAGGTCATTTTTCCCTGAAGATCAAAGTCGCCCAGTTCACATTCATCGAATGATATGGTCTCTAAATCAGCTTTTTCAATGATTTCATGTAAAAAGAAGCTTCCATAAAAAGCAGATAAAACTGATATATCAACTACCAGAAAATCTCTGTTTACCAGGAAGCGGATTGTGTTTTCCTTCATACGAAGCGACTTGTTAATTTTCATGCAAAGATAAAGGATGTGTTTGTAACTTTGTAGAATGAAAGTTTCGTCAAATAAAGCAATTGATGTCTATAAATATTATCGTGATCTGTTGACCGATCTTTATGGACTGGAAGAATCATCATCACTGATGGCGATTTTATTTGACCATTTTGTTGCGCTGAAACGGCATGAGATATTATCAGGCTCAGCCCGACGGATTTCAGAATCCGAATTGCTTAAAATTCATTTTGCCTGTAAGGAGCTTTTAAAACAACGTCCCATACAATATATAATAGGTACTGCATGGTTTTATGGTGAAGCATTTAAGGTTACAGAAGCCGTTCTCATTCCCCGCCAGGAAACCGAAGAATTGTGCGACTGGATTATTAAAGATAGCAACGCTGCTTATAAAAAAGAACCAGGATTAAGTATTCTTGATATTGGTACAGGTAGTGGCTGTATTGCAATTACGCTAAAGAAAAACATAAAAAATGCTTCAGTTTCTGCTTTGGACATTTCTGCAGAAGCCCTTAAGGTTGCCCGTGAAAACGCAGCTTCACTGAATGTTGACATCAATTTTCTCGAGGCCGACATACTGAAAAACGACCAATGGCCTGTTGGTCATTTTGATATTATCGTCAGCAATCCACCCTATGTCCGTGAATTGGAAAAGGAGTTGATGAAACCGAATGTGCTCGATCACGAGCCTCATCTTGCATTATTTGTTGACAATGATGCCCCACTTGTTTTCTATGAGGCCATAGCCCGATTTGCACTTAAATCACTAACTGAAAACGGCAAACTCTATTTCGAAATCAATGAAAGCCTTGAGAATGAAATGAAATTATTGTTGGAAACTCTCGGATTCAGTCAGTTAGAGTTCAAAAAAGACATGAATAATAAGTTCAGAATGGTACGTTGTTCGCTAAAAAATCAAAATAAAAAGACATCAAAAAAATAAAATTTTAAGGTTTGAAAATGATTTCATAATTGTTTGATTACCCATTGAATAGCCATAGTTGACCCATAGTTGAGCCATACTTGAGCCATACTTAATATATACCCATAGAGTATGGATTAACCATGGGTCAATTTATGCTGAATTGTATGACAACTTTGTTTTTTAAAACCTTCATTAAACAATAATCTTTTCATTTTGACTTCAATTTATAATCGAAAACCAAAACTGTTTTTAAAATATTTATTAATAGGTCGATAGTTTTTCTGATTTCATTGTTTTTCATTAAAGGAAAGATCAAAAGAAAATCGTACCTTTGCCGGCTTTTAGAAAGCAAATTTACAACATTTTAAGCGTTAAAAGATCAAATGATAATAGTTTCAGAATTAGGTGTTCAGTTTGGCAAGCGGGTATTATTTCAGGATGTGAATCTGAAGTTTATGAATGGCAATTGTTATGGTATTATCGGTGCAAATGGTTCCGGTAAGTCAACATTGCTGAAGATTCTTTCCGGAGAACAGGATCAGACACGTGGACAGATTTCTTTGGGCCACGGAGAACGTTTGTCGGTACTCAAACAGGATCACAACGAATTTGATGAATATACAGTTTTAAATACAGTCATGATGGGCCATGAAATCCTGTGGTCAATCATGCAGGAGAAGGATGCATTGTATTCAAAACCTGACTTTTCAGACGCAGATGGCGTTAAGGTATCTCATCTGGAAACGAAATTTGCCGAGATGGATGGTTGGAATGCAGAAAGTGACGCAGCAAATCTGTTGAGTGGTTTGGGTGTTAAAGAAACTTATCATCACCAGCTGATGAAAGACCTTAGTGGGAAAGAAAAGGTCAGGGTATTATTAGCCCAGGCCTTGTTTGGTAAGCCCGATAACCTGTTACTGGATGAGCCTACAAATGATCTTGACCTTGACACAGTGATGTGGCTCGAAAAATATTTGTGCAATTATGAAAATACTGTGTTGGTCGTATCGCATGACAGGCACTTTTTAGATTCAGTGTCTACGCACACTGTAGATATCGACTTTGGAAAGATCCGTATGTTTGCAGGTAACTACTCTTTCTGGTATGAATCGAGTCAGTTGGCATCGCGCCAGTTACAGGTTCAGAACAAAAAGAATGATGAAAGGCGCAAGGAATTACAGGAATTTATCCAACGTTTCCGTGCCAATGTATCCAAATCAAAACAAACCACCAGCCGTCAGAAGATGCTGGATAAGCTGACACCTGAAGAAATTAAACCCTCTACACGTAAATACCCTGGTATTATTTTCACACCCGATCGCGAACCGGGAAACAATATTCTGGAAATAAAAAACCTTAGCAAGAGTATCAATGGAGAGGTGCTTTTCAAGGATTTAGATTTAATGGTAACAAAAGAAGATAAGATCATCTTTTTGTCGCGTGATCCACGTGCCATGACTGCTTTGTTTGAAATTCTGGAAGGTAATGATACCGATTATAAAGGTACTTTTAACTGGGGTGTAACTATCACGCCGGCTTATCTGCCACTTGATAATGCAAGCTTCTTTGAATGTAATTTATCGCTAATCGACTGGTTGGGTCAATATTCGGGTGATACCACTGAGAATTTTTTGAGAGGCTTCCTTGGAAAAATGTTGTTTGCCGGGGAAGAGATTTTCAAAAACACACAAGTGCTTTCGGGAGGTGAGAAAATGCGTTGTATGATTGCACGCATGATGCTCAAGAATGCGAATGTGATGATGCTTGATTCACCTACCAACCATCTTGATCTTGAATCTATTCAGGCTTTCAACAATACCCTTACTAATTTCAAGGGTGTAGTTTTGATGTCATCACATGACCATGCATTTATTGAAACTGTTTGTACGCGTGTGATCGAGTTAACGCCATCAGGTATAATCGATAAACAAATGGATTACGATGATTATATAAGTAGTGAAAAACTCATGGAACAAAGAGACAATATGTACAAATAATTTGCGTATGTTTGTTTGTATTGTAACCTATGTCAACTATGCGAAACTTTGATACTATTGAGGACATTATTTTCTTTGCTATTGAGTCTGAAATTCAGTCAGTAGAATTTTATAACCGTTTATCGGAAGCAGCCATAGAAGGTGAAACCAAATCACTTTTTTCCGGATTAATGGAGGAAGAAAAAGGCCATATTGTTCGACTACAGTATTTATTGGATCACCAGTTAGAAAATGGTTTTCCAGCTTTAAGTCATTTCTTTTCTGATGAAGACTATCTGCCCCACGTAACGCCATCTCCCGATGTGAATCTGGAAGAAGGTCTGACTATAGCAATTCAGAAAGAAAAAGCAGCTATGCGGCTTTATAAAGACCTTGCTACCGAGACAAAAAAAAATGATTTCTCTAAATTTTTTCTGTTAATGGCAGTCGAAGAAGAGAAACATTGCCTGATGTTTGAACATGAATACAATGCATTGATAGCAAAAAAATAATGCTAAAAGTTATGCGTTAATTTTATGTTTTTAATAGTACCGAATCCTTAAGAAGCAGTATTTTTGCAAGATGGAAGAAATCCCGGATTTATCAGAAAATAAAAACGAAAACATTGATAAACATCATGGTGATGGGCATAAAATTATGCACCTTACCGGGATGTATGAGAATTGGTTTCTGGACTATGCCTCATACGTAATTTTGGAACGTGCTGTACCTGAAGCTCTTGATGGCCTGAAACCGGTTCAACGCCGTATTATGCATTCAATGAAAGATCTGGATGATGGCAGGTATAACAAAGTTGCCAACATCATTGGTCATACGATGAAATATCACCCACATGGAGATGCTTCTATCGGAGACGCTCTCGTTCAGTTGGGTCAGAAAGATTTGTTGGTAGATTGTCAGGGTAACTGGGGAAATATTCATACCGGCGACAGTGCAGCTGCCCCAAGATATATTGAAGCGAGGTTGTCAAAATTTGCATTGGATGTTGTCTTTAATCCTAAAACGACTACATGGAAATCTTCATACGACGGTAGGAATAAAGAACCGGTCATGCTTCCTGTTAAGTTTCCATTGTTGCTTGCTCAAGGTGTAGAAGGTATTGCTGTTGGATTAGCTTCAAAAATTCTCCCTCATAATTTTTTGGAACTCATTGATGCTTCTGTCAAAATATTGAAAGGGGAGGACTTCGAAATACTTCCCGACTTTATTGCTGGGGGACTGGTTGATTGTTCACGTTACAATGAAGGTTTACGTGGGGGCAAGATCAGAGTCAGGGCTAAAATTTCTCAGCTTGATAAGAAAACGCTGGTTATCAACGAAATTCCATTTGGTACTACTACTACAAGTCTTATCGAGTCGATCATTAATGCCAATGATAAAGGGAAAATAAAAATCAGGAAGATAGATGACAACACAGCTCAAAATGTTGAAATCCTGATTCATTTACAACCCGGAGTCTCTCCTGATACAACTATTGATGCACTCTTTGCATTTACAGATTGTGAGATTGGGATCTCTCCCAATTCATGCGTCATATATGAAGGTCGTCCTCAGTTTCTTCCTGTTAGTAAGCTTCTCAGAATCGTTACTCAGAATACAGTTGATTTACTCAAACTTGAACTCGAAATTGAACTTGCCGAATTAAAAGAAAAGCTTTTCTTCTCTTCTCTTGAGAAAATCTTTATTGAAAAGAGAATCTTTCATCTCATAGAAAATAGCAAGGATTGGGATAACACCATTGAAATTCTTAATAAGGCTTTTGATCCATATCGCAGTTTGTTTTACAGAGAGATAACTGTAGCCGATTTTGAACGTTTAGTCGAGATCAGAATCAGAAGAATCCAGGGTTTTGAAACACACGCTGCAGATGAAAGAATCAATCGGCTGGAAGAACACATCATTGAGGTGAATTTTCATCTTGATCATCTGATCGATTATGCAATTGCTTATTATCTCAGGATTAGAGATAAATACGGAAAAGGCAGGGAGCGTAAGGCAGAAATCCGAAACTTTGAAAATATTGAAGCTGTTATGGTAGCAGCTGCCAATATGAAGTTATATGTCAATAAAACAGAAGGGTTTGCCGGATTCAGTTTGAAGAAGGATGAGTTTGTTTGCGAATGTTCTGATATTGATGATATCATTGTCTTCAG
>Ga0209538_1000717_pt1 | contig 18595 bp, 19 predicted proteins | sample BarGraNGADG00211_2_FD_184492 | JGI IMG/M metagenome (GOLD analysis project Ga0209538, IMG submission 184492) | Arctic peat soil microbial communities from Barrow, Alaska - Barrow Graham LP Ref core NGADG0004-211 (SPAdes) (version 2) | ecosystem: Environmental > Terrestrial > Soil > Wetlands >... | reverse complement strand
GCTTCTCGGCATCGCCTCTGGCATCTTTGCCTACATCATAGTCAGCTCTTCAGAGAAGAAATGGAAATAGAGAGTAAGCTGTAATAAGAATCAATATATTAGGGCACAATTGTTCTCGGATAACCCCTTGACAAATTGTGTCCTTTTTGATATACTAATTTAATTTCGTAAATAATTGAATCAAAAAGCGAGGATAAAATGAAAACAAAATTAAAAGTCAAAGAGATCAAAGATAATCAAATAAAAGTCTGTGTTAATTCTCCTTCTCATCGCATTGATGAAATCAAAAGACAGATACAATCCTGTTTTATGGTTGAAGAATTCTCTGCCAGCAAAGCTGAAGTTCTCGAAATGTGGGAGGAAAAAGATTAATCGGTCTCAGTAGGTTGTTCATCTTCCTTCTCGTCTTCATTTTTGATTTTTTCATTTCCTCCGCTTTTCCCATGAAATCTCTGATGAACTTCCCGCAGATGCTGGTCAGTGACGTGGGTATAGATTTGAGTCGTGGTGATGGATGAATGCCCAAGCATTGACTGAACACTGCGGATATCTGCTCCGGCAATCAATAAATCTGTTGCAAATGAGTGTCTCAAGGTATGTGGAGACACTTTTTTCGTGATGCCGGCGATTTGAGCATATTTTTTGACAATTCTTTCAATCGAGCGCACGGTCAGACGCTCCTGCTTTCTGGACATGAAAAGTGGTTCTTCTAAAACTTTTTGAAAACTGCCAGCTTCGGGACGAAGAAATCCCCTGTTTTTCAAATATTGATCGACAGTTTGCAGAGCCTCCTGAGTCAGGAAAACCACTCGAATTTTCTTCCCCTTGCCCATGACGGAGATTTCTCCTCTCTGAGCATTGATGTCATCAGTATTCAGTCCGACGAGCTCAGAGACCCTCAAACCAGTGGAAAAAAGAAATTCTAAAATAGCTTTGTCTCGAAGACCGCTCACTTTGGTGATGTTGGGAGTATCAATAATATTTTTGACTTCCTGACCTTCCAAAAAGGTAATTTCCCGATCGGCCGATTTGGCTACAGGGACCTTCTCGGGCGAAAGAGAGCTAATCCCTCGCCAGGCCAAATAGCGTAAAAAGGCACGGACGGCCAGCATGTGATAGTTCTCAGTTGATTTTTTCAATGCTTGTCCTTGTATGTCTTTCAGTCGATTGACATATAGACGATACTGGCGCACTGTCTCCTGAGTAATATCGGAGGGTTCCGGCTCGGATTTTATCTTTTGGGAGTCAACTGTTTTAGCATCATTTTTTTTATTTTCATCGGCTAAAAAATTCAAAAAACGGTCCAAATAACGCTCGTAGTTCTGGACTGTTAGGGCAGATTGACCCTTTTCGAGTTCACAATGCTCGAGAAATTCTCGTTTTAGAGTAGATAGATTCATATTGCTTACTGCTGATTTATTTACTCACCTTACGCACTTATTGTTCGAACGGTGCGGCTTTGGAGTGAGAACTATCTCCGGTAGCCAGTGACAGACTTCTCAATGGCTTCGCCTTTCGAAGAATAAGGTTATATTTTTTATTTGACTGTGTAAGGCGATTTATTTAGTCCCGGCCAAAACGCATATAGAGTTCATTGCGGGCTATTTCGCGATCAGAGAAAGGTACAAAGGTCGAAGCTCCTACCGCCATTACCTCCTCAGCGCCCTTGCCAGTCACAATAATCACATCATTCTTATTGGCTTCTTTGATTGCTTTGTGAATTGCCTGAGCTCGATCAATTACCTTCCAATAATTACGGTTTAAATGCCATTGATGTTTTTTCTTGGCTCCTCGGTGGATACCTTCAGCGACTTGCTCCATTATTTCTGTAGGATCCTCATCATAAGGATCTTCATCGGTGAAAATCACCAAATCGGCATAATGGCCAGCCAGCGCCCCCATCATCGGTCGTTTCGTCTTATCTCTCCGTCCAGTTGCCCCCAGCACAGCAATCATTTTTCCGCCCGTGTTTTTCATGCCATCTTCTATGGTCTCATAGACATTTTTGAGGGAATCGGGATTGTGAGCGTAGTCGACGATGACCGTAAAATCCTGTTTCTTGGAGACTTTTATCGTTTCCATTCGTCCAGGGACGAGGCTGATTTTTTCCAGTCCAGACTTAATTTTTTCTGGGCTTATTTCTAGGGCTAGGCCGACGCAAATAGTGGCCAGCGCATTTTGCACATTAAATATACCGGGAAGCTTCAAATTAATAATATTTTGACCATCGTCATGAGCGGCAGTGAAGGTTACCCCATTTGGTGAGGTCAATATTTTTCGCGCTACGACGCCGTGATCAATCATTTTCTTGACGGAATAGAGAAATTTTTCACTTCCTGGTAATGAATGAAATTTATTCCAATTGGCATCATCGGCATTGATCACAAATTTGGCCTGTGGATTATCCTTGAATACCTTCATTTTGACATTGAGGTAAGCCTCTTTTGTCTTGTGGTAATCGAGATGATCGTGAGAGAGATTGGTATAGACCAAGGTGTCAAATTTGATGCCGTAAATTCGGTTTTGGTCGATCGCTTGGGAAGTTACCTCCATAATGGCGTATTCACAGCCGGCCTTGACCGCCTTTTTCAAAAAATCTTGGACTACATCGGCTGGCGGAGTTGTGACCCAACGGACTTTGGTCGTATGGGCGATAACTTTGTCACCAATTTTAGTATTAATCGTCGTTTCCATCGCATTCTTGTAGCCGGCTTCATCCAAGACTGAGGCAATCATATTGCAAACGGTCGTCTTGCCCTTCGTTCCAGTCACGCCGATAATCTTAATTTTTTTGGCTGGATAGCCATTTTTTAAACAAGCCATCTGCGCTTCGAGCTTGTGGAATTTATTTTTAGTCTGCTGAGTCAATAATTTTGATATCAATTTTTTCATAATTTATCTTCGTATTTTCTCTGCCATCTTAAATATCTTGTACATTATTGGCTGAATAATTAAATCATAACTGCCTAGGATATTTTCTTGGTAGCCACCGAATTGTTTTTTGAAGCTGGTGATGCCTGCCCACGGATGCTTCGGATTGTCATCTGGCGCGATGCCATAGAAATCGAACGTTTCACATCCCTTGACCTTGGCGTCCGCAATCATTTGCCAGACCAATAGGTTGGGAGCTTTCAGATTACGGTGCTCATTGCTCGACGCGCCGAACATATAAATGGCCTTTTCCCCTGAATAAATGACGATGCCGGAGGAAAGTGTTTTATTCCCTCCCTCTGATTTGAAAGTGGCGCTATAAATCCGAGCATATCCGCCTTTGCTCAAAATATCAAGTAAATTCTGAAAGTAGCTGATATTCCTATAGGTAATGCCATGTCTTTTACCGGTGATGGAATAGAGCGAGTAGAAATCACTCAGCATCTTTTGATCATTCTCAGCCGATTTTACCTCGATGCCACTTTTCGTCGCCAGTCGGACATTATATCGACATCTCACCGACATTTCCGCCAGCAATTGATCCGAATCTTTGGTGATGTCCAGCATCCAAGTGTTCTCCGGTTGCATATGCTCGAAAGATTTGATTAATCCAAGTGTAGAAGATGGAATGGTGAGGGTGGTGGAAATATCAAATTCAATTCTGTAAAAGATAGATTTGTTCTCTTTTGTGATTTGATCAATTTTATCTTTATAACTTGATAACTTTGTACTTTTAACTTGGCTTTCTGCCACCATCGGCGAATAGAGCATCGAATAACCTAGCGGCAAACTTTTTTGCAAAACCAAAATATCATCTACCCAATAACTCTTTTGGTAGCCGGTTTTCAGTTTAAATTCTTCCCACTCCTTGGATTGAAAAATTGATTCCATAACCAAATATTAGCACTAAATGATATTTTATTCGATGTACTTTACAAACTTGATGAACTTTATAACTCTTTCGCCTTTTCTTTCCGAGTAATCTTAATATGTCTCCAGACATAGAGCACGATACAAACAACGACCAAAACGGCGATAGTCATGTCGAAGGTGTGCAGTTTTTGCCGGATCAGCTCCCAATTTGCCCCCATCTTGACTCCCAGCCAAGCGAACAGAGCAGTCCAAGGCAGGGCGCCCAGGAAGGTATAAATGGAGAATTTTTTGAAATCCATTTTGGCGATGCCGGCGGGAAATGAGATGTAGGTGCGGACGACGGGTAGCAATCGACCGAAGAAAACGGTCCATTCGCCATATTTGCTAAACCACTTATCAGCCAGATCGAGATCATGTTTCGAGATTAGAATATATTTACCATATTTTTCAATCAACGGTCTGCCTCCCTTGGCCCCGATCCAATAGCCCAGCCAGGAGCCGACCAAATTGCCGAAAGTGCCAGCCAAGACGATACCCCAGAAAAGCAATCGGCCATCGGCGACCAAGAAACCGGAAAACGGCATAATCACCTCAGAGGGCATAGGGATGCCACAGCTCTCGACCAGCATCAGGAAAAAGACGCCAGCATAACCAGTGAAATCAATCGTGCTGATGACGATATTCGCGAGAAAATCGATTAACGCTGTAATCATAAAAATCCTTTAAATTAATATCAATATTACCACTGTTACGTAATTCAACTTATATCGTCATTGCGAGTGTTCTTGCGAAGCAATCTATCATTCTCTTTGAAAGATTGCCACGCCAGCCGAAGAACATCGGTTTGGCTCGCAATGACGATTGAGCAACACCGGTATCAATATTATAACATCTAAACTATGCTCTGTTCTAATTCCCAGTTTGCATCAATTTTCATCTGAGACCAAGCTTTAGCCTTGCCATTTTTTATATTATAGTACGCAGCAAGGCCGATCATGGCGGCGTTATCCCCAGTCAGTTCTTTTGTTGGAACTAAATAATTAATATCAGAAGATTGGCTATCGACGGCTTCGCTTAATTTCAATCTCAAATAATCATTGGCTGAGACGCCACCAGCGAATATGACCGTCTTGGGACTGAATTTATCAATTGCCTTGAGCGTTTTGGCCACCAAGACATCAGCCACTGCTTCCTCGAAGGCATAGGCGATTCCCTCTTTGACATTGCCGGGGATATCCTCTGGGTTATCAACATGGTATGTAGTCATATTCTTCTTCACCGCCGTGAGAACAGCGGTTTTCAGGCCCGAAAAGGAAAAATTAAATGTGCCATCAGTGATCATCGGGCGAGGGAAGACGATATTTGAGGAAAGCATTTTACTATTTTGACATTTTACTATTTTACTATTAATTTGATCATTTAATATTTTGCCATTGGGATTTGACTTTAAATTTTCTCTAAATTTTTTTGCCAGTTTAGAAACTGCCGGTCCACCGGGATAGCCCAGACCGAGTAGTTTGCCTACCTTATCGTAAGCTTCACCAACGGCATCGTCCAAAGTATCACCAATCGTCTCATAAATTCCGTGGTCACTCATCACATTGAGAGAAGTATGGCCACCGGAAACAGTCAGGGCGAGAAGAGGAAACATTTTATCATTTTGCCATTTTATCATTTTGCCATTAATTCGATTATTTTGTAATTTTAAAAAAACCGAGTATATATGCCCTTCGATATGGTTGACGGGAACTATAGGTAAGTCACGGGCGTATGCCATGGCCTTGGCGGCATTGAAGCCGACCAAGAGAGAGCCAATCAGGCCTGGACCAGCCGTCACGGCGATATGGGTGATATCATCCAAAAGACTGATGGATTTTTGATAGTCAATATCCTCCATGTCATTCCAGACTGGAGTTTGAGACCTGGAATCCAGATTTTCTGAATTATAATTAGATTTGTCATTTAAATGATAAATTTTCTGTTGTGCATTTAGTAAGGCTAAAGCAATAACAGGATTAATAGCCTCCATATGAGCTCGGCTGGCCACTTCTGGCACTACTCCACCGGTCTTGGCATGCAAATCTACCTGTGAGGAAACAATATTCGAGATAATGACTGGCTGCCCATCCATTTCCTCTATCACAGAAGCCGCCGTCTCATCACAACTAGTCTCAATCGCTAGAATTTTGATTCTTTTTCTCATCATCTTGTTTTATCATTTATGAGTGTTTTCTTCAACTTATCAGATAATCTCACCCTACGCAGTCAAACAAAAATAACACAACTTTATTCTTCGAAAGGCGAAGCCATTGAGAAGTCTGTCACTGGCTACCGGAGATAGTTCTCACTCCAAAACCGCACCGTTCGAACAATAAGCGCGCAAGGTGTTTTTCAAAAGAGCTTAGCTATACCTGATTGGTCGTTGGCGGGATAGGGGGTTGAGTCGGAGGGGTCGAACTAATTGGTGAATTGAGAGCGCCATTTGACGAGGATGACAGCGGCTGGTTGCTAACAGGAGTTTCTGCCGGAGGTACTGACCCAAAGACTGGCGAAGTAGCTGGAGCGGGAGCAGGCGAAGAACTCATCCCAGTACTCGGTGTAGTAGGGGTTGGTACAGGAGATGGAGGGACACTGGTTGTATTTGGTGTCGGGGCTTCGGGAGCGAAGAGATCGTCAAGTCCATCATCTACTGTTGGGGTAGAATTTACCGGAGGAGTAGCGACTATTCCATCGTCAACAGAGTGGACAGTGGGAACTTTCAATGTTTCAGCGGTATCTGAACTATTTGTACTCTCTTCTGGGATGGGGTTGGATATTGGCTCTATAGCATCGTCTTTCGATGTATCCGAGTTGGTCGAGCTGGCTGTGTCAGCCGAAACTGGTGTAATAGCCTCCGCTGCTTCAACCTTTGACTCTGGCTCGGCAGTAGTCTCTTCTCTGCTGATATCAGTGTCCTCGGGGATAATCATTTTGTGATCGATCCCAGTCAGTTTTTCCAAATGATGTACCCCGACGATGATGGCGGCTGGTTTGCCATTTTTCGTCACTACATATAGATCTTCACTTCCGGCGACCGCATCGATTATTTTGTTCAATGAATCTCGTACCTCGGTAATCGGGATTATTTTTTCTATGTCCACATCTAACATAAGACCTCCAAGAGTTATTTATTTATCAATTTATCATTTATTATTTTACTATTAATTTTAACAATTTACCATTTTATTATTTCTGTCAAAACTTAATTAAAATGTCTGGTTTGAACTTTTTAGAATTGTCCTCTTTCTGTTAAGTTTTCAATATTTATGTTTGTTTTAATAACCCCCACCCAACCTCCCCCTGATAGGGGGAGGAGCTAGGGCTTACTACTATTACAGGAGGAGCTAGTAGGGCTAGAGTTAGCCCCCCTCCTTTTTAAGGAGGGGTTGGGGGTGGTTTATTTCGGTTAATTATTTCTTTACAGGGCATCAGTAAAAGAGTTAAAATATAATAAATAGCAAAATAAATAGGTAAAAAAATGAAAAATGAACAATCGAAAGAAGGTCTTCTTCAATTCATAAAATTCGCCATCGTCGGTGTGGCCAATACCGGTGTCGATTGGGTGGTCTATTTTATTCTAAGTAGAACAATCTTGACTGATAGTTTGGTAGTGGCCAAGGCGTCCTCTTTCACCATCGCGGTTCTGAATTCATATTTACTGAACACTATTTGGACCTTCAAGAAAGAATATGCGACGGCGACGAAAGAAGGTGCCACTGGCGGAAAAGCGGCTATCTTTATCAAGTTTATGATCGTCAGCTTAGTCGGTCTCGGGATAAACACGCTTGTCTATAAATATTCTCTCGACAAATTTGCCGGCAGTGAATTGATATCCCTCGTCTTCGCCTCAGGTGCCGCTATCCTCTGGAATTTCTTTGCCAACAAACTTTGGACGTATAAGAAATGATTGCTGGGATTTGATAGCTCTAGGAAAGACAAATTTATGTTGTTGATTATTCCATCTTTGCAGGAAGGAAAAATTAACTTATAATTGGAACCAAGGCTTATAGCCATATTCTGTTTTACTGTAAATAATATAAATATAATTTGGAGGAGGATATGAACTCGAAGAAGATACTCGCTGGTGTGCTGGCGGTAGCTGTCCTAGCGACAAGCGGTGGCATTTACTATTACAAGGCCAAGACGAAGGCGGATACGGCTACAACGCTCGCCGGTACGAGACTTCAGATGGTGGACACTGCTGGTGCCGTGGTCAAGCAAAATGTGCCACTAGAACTCAGTTTCAAAGCTGAGGTCCGTGTCTGTAAAAAAACAAGTGCTTTATTTATCAAGGTTTCTACCTGCAAATGGGAAGACAGAAATTTCAAGAGAGTGGCTCTGACCAGCAATGAAGGCACTTATACTGTCGGGACTGAGTCATATCGTCCCCTGACTATTGCAGAGGCTAAAATTGTTGTTCAAAATCTTGCTACCGAGAAAGCTGGCAGAGCGCTATTGCCAGACGAGACGGCCAGACTTGATCGTGTTACTCTAGCTGCTGCCGGGACAGCAAATCCAACCAATGCACAGGTAGAGGGTATGGTCCAAGAAGCTTTTAAAGGTTATGTCCCTCCTGCAACTGATGAGGAAAAAGTGATTAGTAAGGGTAATAATCCAGTATCTTCTTTAGTGGTAACTGCTGCTACTACTGGTGCTGCCGTCGCGGCTGGTAGTGCTCTTACACTCGGTACTGCGCTTGTTGCCACTGGTGCATCACTTGGCACCGCCGCCACCATTGTTGGCGGCGTGGCTACAGGTAGCGCCATTACTTTAACCCCCGCCGTCGTCACCGCCGTCACCAATCTTGGTACTGGTGTCGCTGGCACAGTCGCTTCTGGAGCTAGTAGTGTACTCGGTGCTGTAAGTTCTGGTGCGCAATGGCTCTTTACTAATCCATATGGTTGGGCTGTTTTAGCTGGTGTAATTTTACTTGCGTGCATCTCAACAAAGACAACTGAAAAGTGGTTCACCTTGAAAACTGTAGATGTCAAAACCGCTGGCGATGCTTACAAAGGTAGTTCACTCACCCTATACTTTGAAGATCAGCTGGCCAAGTCGGCTGGGGTCACAAGCGCAAAATATGTAAAAGACGCGAAATTCGCAGTTGATTTGAACGATTTCGATAGTGCCTTCTACAGTGCGGCAGCAGACCAGATGTATGCGAAGTTTATTGCGGCAAACACGACTATGTCTGATGCTTCTAAAAACAACTACAAAACTCTTCTGGCTGCCAACGTCGCATATCTCCAATATGCTCGTTTGCATGGCTACTCTGAAGCAAATAACAATAAAGCTATCCAGGATACTATCAATAGTCTAGTAAATAATAATGTTATAGTTGACGTGGTAAATCTGGTTAAAAATGGCAGTTTCGAAGATAATACTACAGGCTGGGTTGTCAGGCACGTTGGCGATGGGGCCACAGAACAAATTATTACTGGAGTAGCTACTTCTACCTGCACTGATGGTAATAAATGTCTCAAGCTTGCTAGCAATAAAGGTACTTATCAGGGTGCAGCTCAGACATTTACGAATCTCGAAGCAGGTCAAAAATATAGATTCTCAGCTGATTATAGGACGGAAGGCACAGGAACACTTGGCGAGATTAATATCTACGACGGGACCAAGGACAAACAATATCCGATCTTTGCTCAGGGCGACTTGACATGGAAGAGAGTCTCAGTTGAGATTCCTGTAGTTACTGGATCTTCAATAGAAGTCTTGTTATATGGTGATAATGGTGGACTTGGTTCTGGAACGGTTTATTGGGACAACGCAGTTTTTGAAAAGGTTATTGAATAGTTCGATAGAAGACAAATAAATCAAAAATGGAGCCTTAGCTCCATTTTTGATTTATAATCTTTGAAATGCTTTTGCTACTTATTTATTCTCAGATATTCACTTAGCATCTCTTGCCACGAACGAACTTTAATTCTTAGCGCTTTTTCTATCTTTGATTTATCCATATATGAATATGATGGCCTCTTTGCTTTTTGTGGGTACTCACTGCTGGTAATAGGCTTTAATTCGATTGCTGTGTTTGTCTGCGCCAGGATTTCTTTTGCAAAGTCATACCACGAGCAAGCTCCAGTGCTCGAAAAGTGGTAGATCCCATATGCAGGACTTTTATTTATCATTTCTTTTATTATTTCAACCAAATCCTTAGTATAAGTTGGTGAACCAATTTGATCATTAACTATAGTCAATTCACTTTTCTCTTTTGAAAGACGAATTATTGTCTCAACAAAATTTGTTCCAGAGTGGTTTTCTGGTAGCTCTCCGAAAACCCAAGATGATCTGATGATAAAGTATTTCTCACATATATCCTTCACACAATTTTCACCCTCAAATTTTGTATCTCCATAAACCGACAAAGGACTCGGCTTATCATTTTCTTCATAGGGAGATATTTTTTTGCCGTCAAAGACATAATCAGTCGAAATATAAATTAAAACAGCACCAATTTTTTTACAGGCGAGAGCCATGTTCCTAGTGCCATCAATATTCACTTTGCTGCATATCGCTACATTATCCTCAGCTTTGTCTACTTGTGTATAAGCCGCAGCATGAATGATGTAGTCTGGCTTATATTTATTAAAAAAGAGAGAAATCATTCCTTTATCAGTGATATCCATATTGTCTGAGTCTGTGAGGATAAGGTCAAATTCATCTGACATCAAATCAATAATTTTTTTGCCGAGCTGGCCTTTTGAACCCGTGACTAGAATTTTTTTTCTCATTTATTTGACCTTCTTATTGTTGAGATTATCTCGGTTTGTATCGAGATATTCTTTCGAGATAATTTTTTCCCACCAAGATTTATTATCTACATACCATTTAATTGTTTCGGCAATACCTTCCTTAAAAGTCACAGATGGTTTCCAACCAAGTTCTTTTGTAATCTTTGAGTGATCCATCGCATAACGCATATCGTGACCTTTGCGGTCTCCTACAAAGGTCTTTAAACTCAGGGGCTTACCGAGGACGTTTAATATCGTTTCAGCAACTTCGATGCCATTTTTCTCAGAGTCACCTCCGATGCAATAGGTTTCACCGATTATTCCGTCATGCAAAATGAGATCGATAGCCTTACAGTGATCGGCAACAAAAAGATAGTCTCTGATTGCGAGCCCTGAGCCATAAATAGGCAAAGGTTTATCTTGCATTGCATTTGTAATAAAGAGAGGGATAACTTTCTCAGGGAAATGACGCGGGCCATAATTATTTGTACAATTTGAAATTGTGGCAGGAAAATCATATGTCTCAATATAAGCGCGGACTAGATGATCGGAGCCGGCCTTTGAAGCAGAATAGGGTGAGCGGGGGGAATAGGGTGTTGATTCATTAAATCTAATTTCAGGCTTATCGAGAGGGAGTGTGCCGAATACCTCGTCTGTCGAGACATGATGAAATCTTTTGATCTTAAGCTCTCTCGAAACGTCAAGTAGAACTTGAGTCCCGATAACATTGGTTTTTACAAATATTGCCGGCCCTGTAATTGAGCGGTCAACATGCGATTCGGCAGCGAAATGGACAACAGTGTCACAGCCTTGCATAGCTTCGGCTACTTCTTCTTGATTACAAATATCGCCATGAACAAATTTATAATTGGGATTATTTTCAACTAAAGTAAGAGAATCCAAATTTCCTGCATAGGTCAGAACATCAAAGTTAACAATCTCATATTCAGGATACTTTTCCATCATGTGGAGAATAAAGTTTGCGCCGATAAAACCAGCTCCTCCTGTAACAAAAATTTTCATTTTTCTATCCTTTGTATTCAAAATTAATATCACTGTCTTTTAGAAATGGAGCATTTTTATCTTTATCAGAGATAATCGGATTGTTGATGTTCCAATTCACGTTGATTTCAGGATCGTCAAAACGGATACTCCTATCATTTTCCGGTGCATAATATTCATCTACTTTATATTGAAATTCAGCATCGTCGGATAAGGTTAAGAAACCATGACCAAAGCCTTTTGGAATGAAAAGCATTTTCTTATTCTCTGCACTGAGCTCGATACTGGCCCATTGCTTGTAAGTAGGCGAGCCTTTCCTCAAATCAACAGCAACATCTAGGATCGCGCCTTTGGTACAGCGTATTAACTTGGTCTGAGATTTAGGATCGTTTTGGAAATGAATCCCCCTTAAAGTACCTTTATAAGTGCTCAAAGAGTGATTATCCTGGACAAAATCAGCAACAATACCAAACTTAGCCATTTTTTCTTTACTGTACGTCTCTACGAACCAGCCTCGGTAATCAACAAAGACCTGTGGTTCTATGATTAGAACACCCTCTAATTCAGTTTTATTGACTTTCATAAAATATCTAAAATTACTTCTTAAGATTAATCTCATATTAGCACTAACAAAGAGGGCAAACAACATTGACAAAACTAGACAAAACTGATATATTATTGGGTCTTTAATCGAGTGCTGCATGCCATACTTCAAGTATGGCAAAGTAAATTTCCGATTGAAGACGGAGGAGAAATGCCTTGAATAATCCGTTTAAGCTTTCAGCATATTTGACTTCCGAAGGTTGGAGGCAAATTGGCGAATCCCTGCGGAATGATCGGCTCGGTGCTGAACTTCGCCATGTCCAGGTTACAAAACCGGATGGCTCGCCCATTTACGATCAGCCGATCGTGGACGAACGCCCTGGTGGGGCGATTACCGTGGCGGTGGACACCGAGGGCAATATAGCCCTTATCGAAGTGTTTCGTCCGGCCGTTGCGCCAGCGGATTCAGACTTTTCCTGGCCGCTTTCCGAGGAGGAACTTAGCCAGCTCGGTGCTTATTCGTTCGAGGTGCCGCGCGGTTTCCCAAAAAAAGACGCCACTGCAGACCAGACGGCGATCGACGAATCGGCGGAAGAACTTGGCCATGCGGTCATCTCCGTTCAGGAGATTGGCATGGTCAACTGTAATACGGCCTATTTCGTGCGCCGTATCCCAGTGTACCGGGCCATAATCGACCGCTCCCGCCTTTCGGATCTCGAGCAGGACGTCAATGAGAAAATTCGGGCGGCTGTCTGGTTCACACCTACCGAGCTAAGCGAGGCAATCGTGGAAGGTAAAATCTTCTGCAGCCTAACTCTTGGGTCACTCGCTCTGTATGGTGCATGTTTGACAGCATCTTTACTGGGTGGGGACTAATTCTTCAAAAGGGGAAAATTAGCCGTGAGGCCTAGGACAATTGTCCTAGGCCTCATCGTGTTTATAGTACTAAGTTTTCGTTTATTTTTTATTTTCTAATTCAATCTCAACACTACCGATTTCCATAGAGATCTTTTTATTTGCCTTCTCGGCCATCATCAAGCTAGCTCGGAGCAGGCTGTCAAATGTGCCGGCATCTTCCCAAATACCGTCGATGATATTGACCTTCATCTTACCATCTTTTAAGTAAATATTGTTTAGATCTGTAATCTCGATTTCACCTCTAGCTGAAGGTTCCAGATTCTTCGCAAGATTGATTACTTTATTATCAAAGGTATATATACCGACAACAGCATATTCACTCTTTGGTTTGTCCGGTTTTTCTTCGATTGCGATAGCTTGCATCTTATCGTCAAATTCAACTACACCAAATCGTTCCGGATCATCAACCTTTTTTGCATAAACCTGAGCTCCGGATTTAAAGTTTTTGATATCTTCTGAGAAGTCATGATCGAAAATATTGTCTCCTAGAATCATAGTGACGGCGTCATCGCCAATGAAGTTTTCACCGATAATAAAAGCATCAGCTAACCCACGAGGATGTTCCTGAATTTCATAGCTGAATTTAACACCGAAATCTTTGCCTGATCCCAAAAGATTCAGGAAATGTCCGGAGTAATCAGGGGCAATAATAATTAAGATTTCTGTAATGCTAGCCTGAACCAAGGTCTCAATCGGATAATAAATCATCGGCTTGTTGTAAATGGGCAGAAGCTGTTTAGAGGTTATTTTTGTTAGTGGTCGCAGTCTCGTGGCTTGGCCGCCAGCGAGGATAATACCTTTCATAAAACTCCTTTGTAAATATATTAGCCAAATACTAACACTTCAAAGATCATTTGGCAAGGATTTTTCCATTGACACAGATGTATTTTTGTTGTATACTATGGAGTCGCGATTTTTGCGATAATACTGTGGAAAAGGGGGGAATACAGTGGAATATAATCGGGTTAGACTCGGGCCTTTCAGTTTGTATATTGAGGGTGACGGGGTTCGTCCTGAGATGCAGGGAGGCTACATGAGTGACGATGTATATAATGTTGTTCTCAACAACACGATCATCGTGTGCACAGATGTAGTGATTATCAACTCTGATCGACGAATACTGTACCTGGCGAAGAGGGTGGCAAGACCCATGCCGGGACTATGGTGGATTGGAGGGCGACGCGTGAAAGGCGAAACTGCCATAGAGGGTATTCAGCGGAACTTCCGTAGGGAGACAGGGCTTGATCTGCCACTAGACCGGTTTGAATACGTCACCATGACCGAATACCTGTGGCAAGATCGCGAGCAGAAACCACAAGAAAATGGGTCGCACAATCTTTGCCACCAGTTCTCCATCGAGCTTACTGAGGCAGAGCTTGACGCCACGCGTCAAGGTTTAGAAATACGGGAATATGACCCCAAATTCGGATTACAGGAATTCGACCGCAAGCGTCTCGTGGCGATGAGAGTACATCCGGTCATCGTGGAAGTCTTTGACACTATTTTCCCAAGGGGATAGGGAGAAAGAACCTGCCGACTTCGCCGATAGGCAACTATCAGCAAAGTCGGCGTAAGCACCTATGTCGGGTGTTTTTTTAATACAGCACGAACTTTTTATACGCTCAATCTGCTACATTGAAGTTATGCGTGCCGGCCATATCAATTTTCACCTTTCTGTGATACCAGCACGCGCCTTGCTTGTTATACTTCGATATGTGTCAAAGTCAGACGCATTGTGCATTGGAAGAGATCCAATTGAATTTCATGGTCTCTTTTGCTACTATTAATCAGTGAATACTTTTTTAAACATTATTTTAGGGAGAATATAATGAAAAAAGCTTTGATTACAGGTATCACGGGCCAAGATGGATCTTATCTAGCCGAACTCTTACTCGAAAAAGGTTATGAAGTCCATGGTATCATTCGTCGTTCCAGCACATTCAATACTTCTAGAATTGATCATCTTTATAAGGATCCTCATATTAGCGGTGTGAAAATGTTTTTACATTATGGTGATCTCTCCGACGCAAGTAATCTTTCCCGTTTGATCGAAAAGATTAAGCCTGACGAGATATATCATCTTGGCGCGCAAAGCCACGTCCGTGTCAGTTTTGACATTCCTGAATATACAGGTGATGTTTCGGGGCTCGGGACATTGCGAATTTTGGATGCTATTAGAGAATCTGGAGTAAAAACCAAATTTTATCAGGCTTCATCTTCGGAAATGTTTGGTAAAGTTCAAGCTGTTCCTCAGAACGAAGAGACGCCTTTCTATCCCAGATCCCCTTACGGTTGTGCGAAGGTTTATGGTTTTTGGATTACTAAAAATTATCGCGAGAGCTACAATTTATTTGCTTCGAATGGCATTCTTTTCAATCATGAATCTCCACGACGGGGTGAGACATTTGTAACAAGAAAGATTACACGCGGTATGGCCAGGATTAAATTAGGGCTAGACCAAAAGCTTTATCTCGGCAATCTTGATGCTAAAAGAGACTGGGGCTATGCCAAGGACTATGTCGAAGCAATGTGGCTGATGCTTCAGGCAAAGAAACCTGATGATTATGTCGTTTCCACCAATGAAACACACACTGTTCGTGAGTTTGTCGAAGAGACTGCGAAGAATCTAGACATGGAGATTGTTTGGGAAGGCAAAGGTATCAATGAAAGGGGCATTAATAAATCAACTGGCAAAGTAGTAATTGAGATTGATCCTGCATATTTCCGTCCTGCCGAAGTTGATTTACTTATTGGTGATTACTCAAAAGCCAAAAGAATTCTTGGCTGGGAGCCAAAAACAAGATTTTATGAATTAGTTAAATTAATGGCAGAAGCCGACTTTGAAGAGCAGAAGAAATACGTTAATAAATAGGAGTAAAATGGAAAAAACTTCTAAAATTTATCTTTCTGGACATAATGGGCTGGTAGGTTCAGCCATCAGAAGAAAGCTAGAGAGTGAAGGCTTTAAAAATATTATTACAAGATCGTCCAAAGAATTAGATCTTCGAAATTTTGACAAGGTCAAAGAATTTTTCGAGTCAGAAAAGCCAGAATATGTTTTCCTGGCTGCCGCCAAAGTTGGCGGGATACTGGCCAATAATGATTTTGGCGGTGATTTTATTCATGACAATCTAGCGATTGAGATGAATATAGTCAAGTCGGCGCAACTTTATGGGGTGGAAAAACTCTTGTTTTTAGGTAGTAGCTGTATCTATCCTCGAGAGTGCCATCAGCCAATCAAAGAGGAATATTTCCTTAGCGGTTACCTTGAAGAGACAAATAAGCCATATGCGGTGGCCAAGATTGCCGGCATCATCATGTGCCAGGCTTTTAACAAACAATATGGAACAAATTTTATCTCTGTTATGCCGACCAATCTCTATGGTCCAAATGATAATTTTAATCTGGATAGCTCCCATGTTATGCCAGCACTGATACGTAAATTTCATGAAGGAAAGGTAAATAATAGTCCGACGGTTTCAGTTTGGGGTACTGGTAAACCCATGAGAGAATTTCTCTATGTAGATGATCTTGCTGACGCGGTTGTTTATCTGATGAACAATTATGACGACGGAGAGATTGTTAATATTGGGACTGGTGTTGATATCACTATCAAAGAGTTAGCTGAAACTATCAAAGAAGTGGTCGGATTTAAAGGTGAAATTGTTTTCGATAGCACAAAACCAGATGGCACCCCGAGAAAACTTCTCGATATGACCAAACTTCATGGTCTTGGTTGGCATCACAAAGTTGATTTAGAGGAGGGAATCAAAAAGTCTTATCAATGGTTTGTTCAAAACCAAGAACATTTTAAAGACTAATGTTTATATTTTTTAAAAAATGCTTTGATTATCTATATTTAAAGATCAAAGGAATTGAGACGCAATTTGGATATGTTCGCTTACTGGGTCTACCGATTATCAAGAAATGTCCTGGTTCCTTAATAAAATTGGGCAAAGGAGTAACGCTAGTCTCTGAATCAAAATACAATATTGCTGGCATTAACCATCCGGTAATCATTTCAACATTAACTAAAGAGGCGGAGATAATTATCGGGGATTTTTGTGGCTTCTCTGGAACATCAATCGTCGCTGCAAATAGCGTCATAATTAAAAGTAAAACAATGTTTGGAGTGAACACAGGTATTTATGACACTGATTTCCATGTAGTTGATGAAAAAAATAGAGTTAAAAATAATAACTTTAAAAATGTTAAGTCCAAACCAGTCAACATTGGAAAAAATGTTTGGCTAGGTGCCAACGTGTTGGTTCTAAAAGGTGTTGCAATTGGAGACAATTCTGTGGCAGGAGCGAATTCTTTAATTTGCAAAAATGTGAAAGAAAATGAATTAGTTGCCGGCAACCCCGCAAAATTTATAAGAAAAATTTTAATTGACAAATAATCGAAAAAATGGGTTTTGAAATTGCCAGGAGGCAAAATGTGGTATCCGGAAAAAATAAAATCAATCAAAGAAACTGACAGGGTACTGGAAATTGGGCCCGGAGGCACCCCTTATAGTAGATCAGATGTATTCCTTGAGCTTATAATAAAAGACGAAAAAGAGTTTAGAAAGCAAAGGGGAGATATGCCTCCTTTGGTTACAACTAAACCAGTGGTTTATTATGATGGAACTAAATTTCCTTTCAAAAATAAAGAATTCGATTATGTCATTTGCTCTCATGTGCTGGAACATGTTCCTAATCTTGAAAGTTTTTTGAAAGAATTATTCCGCATAGCTAGAAATGGATATATCGAGTATCCTACTATTTATTACGAATACATTTATAATTTTTCGGTTCATAAAAATCTACTTAAGTACAATCAAGGATCCTTACTCTATCTTCCAAAAAATGAAACTCATCTAGAAGATTTTCAAATAATACAGAATTTTTACCAAGAGACTCTTAGCAAAGATTATTATGATCTAGTAAATCAATTGAGACCTTTCATGGCGGAAGGATTTGAATGGCACAAGCCTTTTAAGCTGAAACAAACACAATCAATTACGGATCTTAGCTGGGTGAAGCCACAAATACCCGAAATGGATGTTCAAAGAAAGGCGACACTACCTGGCAAAATGTTGTTGGCTTTGAATAAGTCCATCAGGGCATACTTTAAGAGAAAGATATGATCTGACGGCCGTCAGAGAAAGAAGTATCACAAACAGCTAAGAAATTATTCGTTTTTATGACAAACATTTCAACAGAAAAAAGTCATCTCCATATTGTCGCCTCAAATTCTTTCTGGAATTCGATTAATTTCTTTGTCACGTTATTTCTAGGTTTTCTGGTTTCAGTTATATTAACAAGGTATTTGGGACCAAGTCGTTATGGCGTTTACAGCTATGCGATTACTTTAGTAACAGTTTCGGCTATGTTTCTAGACTTTGGCATCGGCCAGGCGATCAATAAATACATACCAAGATATTATGATGATGAAAACAACAAGGGTCTAGCAGTCAATCTGTATAAGAAAACTTTATATCTCAAGCTTATTTCAGCAATAATCCTGTTAGTTATATCGTTACTTTCATTTGGCTTTATCCAAAG
>Ga0209538_1000715_pt1 | contig 18670 bp, 7 predicted proteins | sample BarGraNGADG00211_2_FD_184492 | JGI IMG/M metagenome (GOLD analysis project Ga0209538, IMG submission 184492) | Arctic peat soil microbial communities from Barrow, Alaska - Barrow Graham LP Ref core NGADG0004-211 (SPAdes) (version 2) | ecosystem: Environmental > Terrestrial > Soil > Wetlands >... | reverse complement strand
GGGTACTGGTCGCCTCCGTTCTCGGGCAGAAACTTCTGGATGGTCGTGAAGACGACACCGCCCGAGGCCACGGCAAGCAGCTCCTTCAGCTGCGCGCGGTCCTGCGCCTGCACGGGCTCCTGGCGCAGCAGTTCATGACACTGGTGAAAGGTCCCGAAGAGCTGGTCGTCCAAGTCGTTGCGGTCCGTGAGGACGACGATGGTCGGATTGTCCATGGCGGGGTGCGCGATGATGCGCCCGGCGTAGAAGGCCATGGTCAGGCTCTTGCCCGACCCCTGCGTGTGCCATACGACGCCACACCGCTTGTCGCCCAAGGCGCGTGTCGCCCCGATGGTATGCTCCACGGCCGTCAGTACAGCGTGATACTGGTGATATGCCGCCAGGATCTTGATGGGGTCGCCATCTCCGTCTTCGAAGACGACAAACGACCGCACGATGTCGAGCAACCGCCGTTTGTCGAAGGCTCCCCGTATCAGCACCTCGAGCTGTGGCATCGACTCAGGCGCCAGCTGCTCACCCTCGATGGTGCGCCAGCGCATGAAGCGCTCCTTGTCGGCCGTCAGCGAGCCGATGCGTGCCTCAGTCCCGTCACTGATGACCAGGACCTCGTTGAAGCGCATCAGGCTGGGAATCTGCTTCTTGTACGTCTGCAGTTGATTGAACGCGGTCCAGATGGTCGCGTTCTCGTTGGCCGGATTCTTGAGTTCCATAACAACCACCGGCAGCCCATTAACAAACAGGGCTACGTCGGCCCGTCGGTTGACCTTGTTCTCAACGACGGTGAACTGATTGACCGCCAGCCAGTCATTGGCATCTGGATGGTCAAAGTCTACCAGCCGCACAAGGTCGCCCTTGATGCCGCCATCTGGCCCTTGGTACTCGACCGGGAAGCCACTCACCAGCCACCGGTGAAACAGCCGGTTGCCCTGCACCAGCGATGGCAACTCCTGCCGTTCCAGCCGGCGCACCACATCATCCAGACAGTCGGCAGGGACAGAAGGGTTCAGCCGCTCCAGGACAGTACGCAGGCGGCCCTCTAGAATGACCTGGTCATAGGAAGAACGCTCGGCGGCTGGTTCGCCGGGGGCAATGGAAGGACCGGGAATATATGCAAAACCGATTCCCTGCAGCCACTCAAGAGCTACAAACTCCAATTCAGTTTCAATCATAGAACCGAGGTCTCCTCGGGCGCATCTTCGATTGTGGCCGTTTCATCGACAAATGTGACATTGTGGTCCTTGAGAAATGGAAAGGCATCCTCATCTGGGTACGGGTTCTCTATCTCCCCATCTCTAAAGAGCTGGTAGAGAAGTATCCAGTAACGATCTAGGTCATACCTGTCCTTCCCGATCTTGCCGACGAAATCATGTACAAGGTCTTGGTTGTTCTTCGTTCCTGACAAGTACAGCAGTAGCAAGCTGAGACAGTCTTCTGACGATGCAACGTTTTCTGCTGTTGCAGTGTCAATCGGTATAGCGTACTTGTTCAGATAGTAGAGCGCCCAACACATACCATCGGACCTACGATACTTGGCGTTTTCCTGTGCGAGGCTGACGAATTTCTGAGCGTACTGAGCTGACGCGTTCGGCGGCATCGACGCAAGCAGATGACCCGCGAGTGGTAGAAGTCCAGGTTGGTGAAAAGAGAGTTCCAGCAAATAGGGAAGAGTGTCACGCTGGGCCTCGGAATCCAAGTTCTGTCTGGCCAGTGCCTTGAAGGCAAACTTGAGAACACTCTCATCTGGTTCTTCTTTTGCAAGAGACACGGCCATGTTCAGATAGTCAATTGCCTGATAGCGACTTACCGGCTGGCCGGTTGGGCATGAGTTCGCAAGCTGACTAGTCCATGTTGGTGCGAATGCATGCGGTAGCGCACGGACTTGCGTCTTCTTAGCGTTGAGAGTCAGTTTGTACTTTGCGAGCTCTTCACTCAGTTCCCTGACAAACTCTCTTGCCTCATTTTCCGTGGTGCAGTATGCGCTGTAGTCGTCCACAAACCGTTCAAAGACGTAGTTCCTGGAGTGCATCACTCTGTCAACACAATCGAGAACCAGCTCTGACACGATGCTGGATGTTGCCGGCCCAATTGCCACCCCTTGCGTCTCTTCGCGTTTGCAGCACCGAAGTCTCTTGTCAAGGTTGTTGAACCATGTGTTCTCGAATCGCCTAGCCTTGGCTTCAACAAATCCGACAGCTGCCCAAGGAACGGCATGTGAGTAGATACTCGGGAAGAAGTTCGCAATATCCGTACGAACCACGTACTGTTTGCCAAAACTCAGCTCTCTGCTCCGACAGTCTTCGTCAATGTGCATCTCGTAGTCCATCATGACAAGGCGCCCATCGCTGTGCCGCTGTGGTCGAACTCTGCTTACGTCGCTGTCTGTCGTTCCCTGCAGATGATGCCAATTCTCGTACAGACAGAGACACAGTTGGGCATACGGCATTGGGTGAGGTATTGAGAGCGGCCGAGAAATGCCAGTGAAGCGGGTTACCCTATACTCCACCGCGTCATATCCGAGCGCTCCGCTTCTTGCTCTCGTCTGTGCCAGTTTCCTAGCGACTTCTGGAGTAAACGTCATCGATGAGAAGATTGGCGGCAGTTCCTCTCTGCGCTTTTTCTGCATCGGCAAGTAGTTGTGGCGCAGAAGAGCATCGAGGACATAATCAGCATCTGGCGGATCCTGCCCGTTCACTAATCTGAAGGCCATCATGTCGTCCGCACCAACCCCTTCTTCAGTCCCAGCCGTACCTGGAATTCCAGTGGAATGTCATCCCAGTGCTCTGCCAGCAGATCAACCAATTGGCGCCCGTTGATAAGCCCAATACGGGCGAATCCGACTTGACTGGCAACCTCTGCAGCTCCCTGCTGGAAGTCCGCAGTCGTGATGAACGCTCCTTGTGCCCCGGATGGGATCGCCGTGCGCAACTGCTTGACGACCTTCGCCGCAATCTTTACGTCCGACTTGTACCGCTTGGCTTGCACATAGACCTTCACTTCAGCGAGACCTGCTACGCTGAGGAGGCCGGTCGCATCCACCCCTCCGTCGCCCGTCCTGCCCGTCACTTCGGATCCCTCGAACCCAACAGCAGTCAGCAGGTGCCCGACCAAGATCTCAAACTCCTTGGGAGTCAGCTCCAATACCTGCTCCAGCACGGCCCGATAAGGGTCATATTCGCCTCGTGGTGGCAGGACACCCTGACCGATCACAACCAGAAACTCGTCGCGCTGCGAGACGGCAAATACTGTCAGTGATGACCGGATAGTATTCTGGAATGGGACGGACAATCCAGAGCGGTTCAGTGTCCCAACCCATTTGACATGGCGCCGGACGGGATAGGGTGAGTCGCTGGCATCATCGATATAGGACCGCCCATCGGCAAGGCACCCGTAGTGCAACAGTGTAGTGTCCGCTGCAGGTGTCAGGACGTAGTCGCCTTCCTGCATGTCAAGCAGGAAGCGTGCCAGTTGACCGACCTGTTGTCCGATGACCAAGTTGCTCGTCTCATCCGGATGCGCCGCACGGTAGAGAGCTGTCAGCTCATCACGGGACGAAACCTGCGACAGGTCAGAGGTCATGCCGAAATGGACACCGACATACCCGCCGTGCACAAACTGCTTCGCATACGCACCGGATCCGGCTCGGACACACCAGACGTTTCTCATACATGAGCCTCCATCGATTGATCGACGCCCTTCACCCGCAGCTCGCCCGAGAGAAGCTTGGGTAGCAGCGTGTCACGTACGGCGGCGAGAGTGCGGACTTCGCTTTCCAACTCATCAATCTGCTCGTACAGGCTCCCAGCGAAAACATGAAAGTACTCAAGCACAGCTGTTGGGGGCGTGAGGAGGGGCTGCGCCTTCAGATCGGTTTGTGTCAAGAGAGGTTGAGTTGATCCCCTGTTTAGCGCCATGAAATCGACTCGTTTCAACTGAAGGAACAGATACTCGAAGGCCCGCCGTTGCTTCGTCTTGAGAATAAGGGTATTATCGGAAGGCCAGCACGGCTCGGTGATTCGGAAGACAGACCCAAGGGTTCCAACCCTCCCCGTCAGCAAGAACGGATAATCGATTAAGGCCTCGGGGACGAATGCCATCGGTCCGTTCCCCCCCCAGAGAGGTACGCTAGCTAGGACCGAAGCCTCGGGATATCGAACTCCCGGCCTCTTCCCGCTTGATGCTTCAGCGAGATCCTCAACAAGTCCAGTTTTCCATCCCTTGGGAATCTCGCCGAGTTCGGAGTCCTCGAACGAGTCGGGGAACAGAGTGGCAATGTCGGCGGGTAGGCCGGGGTCGCGGCCTTCGGCCTTGGCGCGGACGGGGTCGAAGTCGATGAACCAACTCTTGAAGAGTGCACGAGCCATGACCTCCAGTGTCTCGTTCAATCGCAGGTTGAGTTCAATCTTGTCGTCGAATGCGCTGAGAATGTGGGCGATGGCACGTTGATCGGGAAGTGGCGGAACCGGTATCATGGCAAGCTTGATGTCAGCCGCACGGATGGCCGGCACGGCGGATGAACTGCTCGTCGATGCAATGAACGCCCCCGCGGCTGAGTCCATGAGAGCATAGTAGAAGAAGACTGGATCGACTACCTGTGGGTCTGGTGACAGACGTATTAGGTTGGGAGAGATCTGCGCCCCGACGTGCGCCGTACCTACACGAGCGAACGTGCCAATGCTGCCTCGTACAGACATCGCGACATCATGAAGCTCCAAACGCGTCTTTGGGAACCGGCTTGAGCACTCTTCAGTGACGAACCAGTAATCCTCGAAGTCAGTCGAGATTGTGCCGTTAGGCAGTAGGTGTTCACCGCGAACCACCGGCACACCTTGGTCATGCCTCTCTAGCCCGTAGAACGAGGGGTAGCGATATATCGTCTTGCAGGCTTTGCTTAGGGGCACTGATTGCCACCTACCTACCATAAGCGCAGCCCTTCAAGATTCTTCCTGATCTCGTCGTCCAGTATCTTCGACTCCTGCATCTGCGCACCCAATTGTGTAGTAAGCCGCTGCATTTTTTGGTCGAACGGTTCACCGTCATCCTCGACTTCCTCGGCTCCGACATAGCGGCCCGGTGTCAGCACGTAGCCGTTGGCGGCAACCTCATCCAGTGTTGCACTCCTGCAGAAACCGGGGGCGTCCTCGTACTCACCTGCATCAGGGTCACCGCGCCAGGCATGATACGTCCCTGCGATCCGCTGGATGTCCTCGGGACTCAGCTCCTTGTGCGTGCGGTCCACCATGGCGCCCTGCTTGCGTGCGTCGATGAACAGGATGCGTCCCCGACGGTCGTGAAAACGGTTGCTACCCTTGAAGCGTGTCAGGAACCACAGGCAGACGGGGATCTGGGTGGAGTAGAACAACTGCCCCGGCATCGCCACCATGCAGTCCACTACGTCAGCCTCGATCAGGTGTCGGCGAATCTCGCCTTCCCCCGACGTGTTGCTGGACATGCTGCCATTGGCAAGCAGAAACCCCGCTTCGCCATGTGGCGCCAGGTGATAGATGAAGTGCTGGATCCAAGCGTAGTTGGCGTTGCCTTCCGGCGGCATGCCATACTGCCAGCGTGGGTCGGTCTTGAGGCGATCCCCTCCCCATGGACTCATATTGAAGGGTGGATTAGCCAGGATGTAGTCTGCCTTGAGGTCGGGGTGCAGGTCGTGGAGGAAGCTGTCTGCGTTCTGTGGGCCCAGGTCCGCCTCGATGCCACGAATGGCCAGGTTCATGCGAGCGAGTCGCCATGTCGTGTAGTTGAGCTCCTGACCGTAGATAGCGACGCTCCCTTTGTGGCCGTGCGCCTCAATGAACTCCTCGCTTTGCACAAACATGCCACCAGAGCCGCAACATGGGTCATAGACGCGTCCCTTGTACGGCGCCAGCATCTCAACGAGCGTCCGGACGACACAGCGTGGCGTATAGAACTCACCGCCCTTCTTGCCCTCGGCGCTGGCAAACTGCGCGAGGAAGTACTCATACACGCGGCCGAGGACATCCGTGGAGCCGTGCTCCGTGTCGTTCAGCCCGATACCGCTCATGAGGTCAATGAGGCGACCAAGACGCTCCTTGTCTACGCCGGGGCGGGCGTAATCCTTGGGCAGAACACCCTTCAGTTTGGGGTTTTCATGTTCGATCGTGGCCATCGCATCATCGATGACCTTGCCGATGGTGGGCTGGTGCGCCACTGCCCGCAATTGGGACCAGCGCGCCTCCTCGGGAACCCAGAACACGTTGACCGCCATGTATTGGTCGCGGTCCTCTGTCGCATACCGCCGTTCGTCCGGCTCGGCGATGTAGCTCTCGTTGGCAGGATCGGTCATCTCCTGCACCAGCTGGACATGCCGCTGCTCAAACCGGTCTGAGATATACTTGAGGAAGATGAGGCCAAGGACAACGTGTTTGTATTCGCCGGAATCCATGCTGCCGCGCAGCTCGTCGGCCATTCCCCACAACTTGGCCTCGAATCCCAGATTCGCCCCCGTCGTGCTGCCGTTGGTTGTTTTCGTCCGCGCCATACGCCCTCCAGGTTATTAACACACTATACAGCAAGTTGGAAGTTGCTCAACATGCATCGGCAGACTGTACATGGGTCTGACGCGTGCTATGCTGAACATGTATTGCTGTTCAGTCATGCATAACGGCACACGCAGACAGGCAACACGAGAAAAACCTGGAGGAGAGAAGTGGAGACCGCAGAGAAAGTACGAGCTAGATTTCGGGAGATCAGCCGCATTGCTAGTCAGGAGCTCAGTACTGCCCCTTCTGACGTAGCTGCGCAAATCAGTGTGGTACTACTTGAGGGACTAAGCATTGCGGATGATGATGGCGCGATGCGGCGACTGGATGCCATCAGTGGCGAGTTACAGGTGTTCCTTGACCAAGCGGCCAGGCGAGCAACGCAAGAAAAGCTCTACACACTTCAGGGCCACCTTGACCGTGCAGGGCAACGTCGCGAGGCTTGTCAGTTAGGCCAGAGCCTGGCTGACAAGGCCGCGACTATGTCCCCCGTCGTCAGCCGCATAAGATCCGATATCCCCGCAATAGGCGAACTCTACGACGTCCTCGCTCTGGTGGTGGACGAGACCTTGGACCAGGTAACGTTCGATATCGTGAGTCCAGAGAGTGCCCTCCACTCGCTCTCAGACAGCAAGGAACGGTTGAGCCACCTGTCTGGGACGCTGATGGCTGTGCTACAGGCGACATCGAATCTAGCCGACAGAACTTTTCTCGCGAGCGTTCAGGCCACAACTGGAGAGCAGCAGTATCAAGAAATGTGGCAGCCTCTGTTCAGGAACATGATTGCAGCCATGGATGTCACTGCGGACTTGTGGCGCAGTAACCACCTCCTGTTTCGAAAGTATGACCAGTACTATGCCGCGTGTTCAAGGGCTGAAAAGGCCAAGGACGAAGTCACCCGGGGCGTCCTCTCGGCGCAAGCGGGCTGTACGATAGTGCGACAGTGCCTGATAGAGTTGCGCGCAATGCTGCGATCCACGGGCTATGATTTCGAGATCAACCCTGACAGAGCCTACGTGAAGGCTTTCCTTGAATTGCAGGAGGCGATACCGACAGCCAGCCAGTCTGCGGGTACTGCAGATACCAACAACACGGCCAATGACGATGCCGGTGCAGACAGTGCTGAAGCGGATGGCACTGATGATGCTGGCACGGATGACAGCGCCGACGGAGGTCGCGGGCGCGATGCAGGGGCAACACTGGACCCATATGAAGAGCTCGGTGTGGCGTCAACCGCCACAGAACAGGACCTGCTTGACGCGTACAGGACCAAGGTACAGCAATACCACCCGGATCTGTTTGCCCACGAGGACCACGTTTGGGTCAGACAGGAAGCAGCTGCCAAGATGACCCGTATCAACGAAGCATGGGACCTACTCAGCACGCCAGAAACCCGAGCGACATATGATGCTGCACGCAGGCGCCACGAGGCGGACGACTTGGGGTGAGGCACTCACCGTTCTGATTCACGGTGGCGTCTGTGCGATGCCAGCGAATGGACTGCGCGATGGAGTGCCGATCAGCCACATGGCTCGTCCTACTCGTCAGCGCCTTTGTGGACGGTGCGCGTACCAAGAAGACGTCCCAATGGGATGCACGGCTCTTCCGCCGGTGTGTGGTACGCTGCACCCGCGAACCTGGCCGGGAAGACTACATCTAGCCTTCGACTCTGAATGATGGCGGTTCAGACGCTGCCATGCCAATGTTTCCGTTTGGCAACGTGCATAGCACATTCTGTCGCACCGCAGCGTCGATTACCCCTTCGATGCGCTGTCGCGTCTGATCATGGACAGCCTGTATGCCCAAGACACGGGCACAGCCGATGACAAGCCCGTCAGTCGGGGCAGAACGATCGGATTCGAGAATCAGGACAATTGCCGCCATGATCTCCTCATCGCAGATCAGTTCGACGTTAGCCAATGACGCATCTTCTCGCCGACGTGGAGATACAGTTCTCATCGATGCAGGCCACAGGAACTCGCCCTTCCGCACGATCGGTGAGTCGAGAAATGCATCCAGCGCCCCGGCATACATGCCCTGAGGCCTGACCATAGTGCTCCTTGCGTTTCGCCATGAACAGGCGTAGTTAATCGCCCGATGCACTTTGTCCTGGATCCGTGTGCCTATCCGCCGGAGTCCCCACAGGGTACGCACGCGCTTCACGACCTCAGTCTCATGGATTGGCCCCTCAATCAGCACGACCTGGACGACGGAGGATGCGACCTCAGTGATTGAAGCCGTGATCAGGTCAATCTCAGTGAAGTCGCCGTGCCTTGAGGTACACATCGTGTATGGCTGACCAGCAGCGTCTTGTACCTCTCTCGGTCGCGTAGCAACGGGCTGACGTCCGACCTGACCAGCTGGCGACACGTTGCCGGTCGGGCCGCCCTGACCTGAGCAGATGCCACCGAGAGACTCTTTGTCCATCATGGGAGGTGATCCCGGCGGCATCTCCTGGTCGCCGTCGTGCTCTGCGAGACGACGGACCTCGTCGAGGAGACGTGCACGAACGCGACCGCGGTCACGGAACCAGTCGGTTGACCAGACCCTGATGATGCGCCATCCCATCCCCTCGAGAATCTGCTGGCGCAAACGGTCGCGGTCACGTGCGACGCGCGCGGAGTGGTACGATGCTCCGTCACACTCAATGCCGCAGAGATACCTGCCGGGATGCACCGGGTCCACGATCCCAATGTCGACTCTGAAGTGAGCACACCCCACCTGGCGCCTGATCGTGAATCCGGCATCCTCAAGCAGCTCCCCGACGGCGTCCTCGAAAGGTGAGTCTGCATCCTCCGGGGTGGCGCTCGTGATGGGAAACGTCCTCGTGGCCGCGTACTGGAGAAATGCTCTCAGTGCCGAGAGCCCCTTGGCCGCTCCATCTGCCGGGATCATCTCGGCCTGAAAGTTGGCGAAGATGATGCATTCTAGGCGAGCGCGCGTCATGAGCACGTTGAGTCTGCGCTCGCCCCCCAATTGGTTGATGGGGCCGAAGTTCTGGGAGAAGCGGTGGTTATCATCGAAGCCATAGCCTACGCTGACGAAGATGACATCACGCTCATCACCCTGAATCGTCTCGATGTTCTTGACGAAGCAGTGTTCCGGATTGGCACGGTCGAAGAACTGGTCGAGTTGGGGGTTCGTCTCGCGAAGAATCGCCAGCTCGTCGTCTATTGCACGCTGCTGTTCCGTGTTGAACGTTCCGATACCAAGACTCAGTGCAGGATGCTCCTGATAGTGCTGGACCACTCTCCGCGCGACCTCGACGGCTTCGACGCGGTTCGTGCGGCTGCGTCCACGATCGTAGACTCCGTCGGGCAAGTAGACGAAGCTCAATCCAAGCCCTAGGGCATGATCGACAGCAGACGGGTAGACGCGCAGCCGGTTCTCGTAGAACTCACGGTTTGACACGGAAATCAGGGACTCATGTCTGCTGCGGTAGTGCCAAAGCAGCGACTTCTGGCACTGCTCGGGCAGAGCATTCTTGCACAGATGCAGGATGCTCTCGATGTCCTGGGTTGAGACATCCGCGACGTCTTCGTCGTCAGTCGCGTCATCAGATGCCATCCGGTCGAAGAATGATGTGGGCGGAAGCTGCTTGGTGTCGCCCATCACGATGAGCTGACTTCCCCTCATCAGAACCCCCAGTGCCTCCTCCGGCTTCACCTGGCTTGCTTCATCAAAAATGATACAGTCGAAGCTGGCAGTTGTCGGGTCAAGGAACTGTGCCACAGAAAGAGGGCTCATCAGGAAACAAGGTTTGAGTGCCTGGATGTAGCACCCGGCTTCTCGCATGAGCGACCGGATGGGACGATGCCGTCGCTTGCGGTTGATCTCGCCACGCACGACCCCCGCCTCGGAACCGTGGATAGGATTCGCAAGGATGGCGGGCCGGCGATCTTCGATCAGCTGCGCAAGGCGATGGTGATTCAACTGGATAATCTGGCGATCCAGGCGAGCGTATTCCTCTATGGCAGCTTCATGAGAAGCACTGCTGAACCGGGCAAGCGCCGGACGTTCATTGAACGCCTTGCGCAGCAGCGTATCCGCCAAACATGCATCGAAATACGGCACCAGTTCAGCCGGCAGGAACCGTCCGCTCTCTGCCGTTTTGACAAACGTCTCTCCAAGAGCCTTGCGGCAGTCGGACCGTGCAACCGCATACTGAGACCATGAAGGAAGCAGGTCGACGCTTTGAATCCACGTGTCCAGCAACCGAATGAGTCCGGTGAATGGCGTCTCTCCGACCGGCGTCCTATCCTCATCATAGCCGAGGCGCGCAAACATGCCGAGGACGGACGACCTTGCCTCCTGCTGCTTCCGCTCCGTGGCATGGACTTCCTCCAGCCGGTCTTTGGCAGGTCGGGTAACAGCTGTGAGGACCTTACTGGTCAGTCTGCCCTCGTCGACGGCGGCCCACAGCCGCGTCATCCAGGAGGAAATGCCTTCAAGCTGCTCCAGGTCGCTGTCTTCGCCTCTCCATACACTGCCGAAGTAGGCTGCGCCTGTGCTCCTCTGACCGGCGACCCACTCCCTCTCCTTGAGGAGATCTCTCAAGCGCGTGAGGAGTTCCAGCATTTCCCGATCAGCCGTGAGCTTGTCAAGAGTCAGAAGTGCCAGCACGCTCCCGCGGGCGCGTTTGTACTCGCGGCTGAACAACCGGCCAATACGCTGAAGAAGCGTTTCGTAGTACCCGTGCGTCTCACACAGCCGCTGGTACGCCACGATGGCACCATCGACATCCGCCGCCGTCAGCCCTTCCTTGTACTTGAATCCGGCAGCTAGACGCATGCTCTGGATGTATCGGACAGCGTTCAGAAGCCCGTCGAACGCACTGGCTCCTTGATGCCACTCCGGGCACATCGAAACAGCCGGCTCTAGCGCAGGGGCTTCGACTGCCTCGGGTGCCCGCTCGATAGCCACCGTCATCTGGGAAAGCGTGCTCGTAGCTGGAATACCCATTTCCTGCAAGCCAGTCGCAGCTGCAGACGCTCTCTCAGCCGATCTTCTCGCTGCTTCCAGCTGTCGGCCTATCGCCGGCAGATCGTTGGGCATTAGGTCCTCGACTTCGCACTCACACCACGGATTCTCCGCCACTGAGCCAGCACCCTCCAGATGACGGCCCAGTGTAAGCACTGCCTGCCTGTGGGCGTTGATCATCTTCTCCTCCCACGTATCAGCACCACCGAACTCTTGCGTCTCCAGCGGCAGCAGAGACTTCCGTAGATGGGTGATCGCCCTCTCCTTCAGACCGAACAGGACGAAAGGCGAGGACCTGGCTGCTCCGACAGGAGCGCCCAGTGCCTTTGCATATGCTCCTAGTTGAGCTCTCAGCACGTCTACCCGGTCGTAGTCAGCCGTGTCTGTTGTGTGTGGGCAGATCTCGTTCTCAAGCACCTTCCGCAGTTGGTCGACGAAGTGCTCCTTCGTTGCCTTGTCGCTGTGTAGCTCAAGGCACGCTGTACCCAGCCCCACGGCGTCAAGCCTCTGCTTGACTACGTCCAGTGCCGCCATCTTCTGGCTTACGAACAGTACTCTCTTGCCACTTCCCAACAACTCCGCAATGATGTTGACAATCGTCTGGGACTTCCCTGTGCCCGGAGGCCCCTCCACGACCAGGCTACGACCGGCCTTGGCATCCTCGATCACGGCTATCTGCGACGGATCGGCGTCCACTACGTGCAGAACGTCTACTGCATGGAGCTTCTCATCGATGGTGTCTGCGTCAAACCCCGGACCGTCGGTTCCGAGAACGGGCTCGCCAAGAAGGAGGCTGCGCAACAACCTCGTGTGTTCGAAGCCGGGTGTCTCGGGCCAGGAATTCGGGTCGAGATCGCGGTACAGTGAGAAGCCTGCGAAGCTGAAGAAATCCAGTTCGACAAGATCCATGACGGGCCATCCACCAGGAACAACTCCCAACACCGCTTGATAGTACTCATCGAGCTCAGCAGCCGTTTCCGGACCATTGAGCTCCGGTATATCAATCGATTGCTCACGCAGTTTCGCCTGCAGCGATACATTGGCTACGACATCGTCGCCGTTCCAGACGATCTGGTATCCCTTGCCTTGCCGCAGCGCCTCGAGCCTGACTGGGACGAGTACCAGAGGAGCCTTGTGGAGCATGGCTGCCGTGGCGGTCTCGCGCCACTCAAGGAACCCCAGTGCCAAGTACAAGACATTGTACCCTCTCTCCTCGACGACCGACTGAGCGTCCGAGTCAAGATCCCGCAATCGCTTGGCAAGGTGCTCTGGGCCATACGAAGCGTTGGCAGATAAGTTGCCCGAGGTGATAGCCATGCTACTCAGAGGAGTCAATGGGGCCAGAGGCCGGTCAGCAGGCACCTTTCCAGGTGCCCCGGTGCTAGGTGACGAGTCGGGAACATCGGAGGCTCCGAGCGAACCGAACGGTTCGCTGTCAGTCGGTCTGTTGGTGAAGAACGTCTCGATATCCAGTCGGCCGGTTACTACGATAGCCTTCTCCTGGTTCACCAACACATCAAATGCGACACGCGGATCGACATCCAAGATGCGCAGCGAACGCGCCTTAGTGGGCCGGTAGTTGAGGAGTCGATTGCGCATGGTCAGATCGAGAAGACTCCGACGGGCAACTTCCAGCTTCTGTTCAAGGCGTGGATCCATAGTGCCCTCCGATTCAGGAGACTCTGCTTGCGTATGCGGGGATGTGCACGACTAGCCCGTGCATGCTCTCACATTGTGCTGTCTCAATGCGTCTTTGTTTGGCCACGCGTTTGGATCTTCTGGCAGGAGGATGCGCGTGCCGTGGAGCTGGTAGTACTCCTTGCCATTGTCGTAGTCCTCTTTGAGGCGCTTGCTGACGACAAACCGATAGCCATCGGGGTCGATGGTGACATAGCCGGCATCGAACAGCTTGTGGATATCGGCACGGAGAAGAATGCCATTGGTCACGTCGTTCGTGTGTGTGTCGGACCACTCGATAATATGCGCGGCTTCAAGGACGGGCAGCGAGTGTTCCCTGCTGACCGCACACTGACGATGATAGGCATCGGTCACTTCGACGCGGAACGTCCCCTGACCTTGGCGGACCTCGTGCAAGGCATACTGCGACGTGTAGTTGTCGTTGTAGAAGGGCAGTGCATGAACCTGCGGCGTTGATGGGGTCAGCTCCAGGTTGTGGAGTACCCGCTGCACGATGGCCTGATCGTCGTCGCTGTCCATGTGTTTTCCACTGACCACGCTGCCGGTGTAGCAGGGGACCCATAGCCCCCTCGGCAGATAGACAACCTCATCGAGCACCGCACACCCCACATCAGTGTTCCATGAGTCTGCACCGGGGCGCTTGTACCGCATGATGGCATTGCGGAACGCGTCCAGCGTCGGCATACCATTGCCAGTGCCGAATGCATCCCAAGCCATCTGTAGCGGCAGGACTGAGTAGTGTATGAACACACCGGCTCCAGCAATGAAGTTCAGGGGTGCCTTGAGCTTGAAGAGCCAGAGTGAACCGGGTTCAACATGTTTGCGTCCCGGAGCGCTGGGAATCCAGAAATTCACCTCGTCGGTGATTTGGTTCCTCCGCAGATAGTCAAACCAGCTATTGTCTGTAATACCCAAGAACGCAGGAAGCATCTTCACCCTCCAACACAGTCGACAGTACTACTGTAGCCGATTGGCGGGTTTGTCAACCTGCTTCGTGAGGTCCAACTGCACCGCGCGACACTGTGGTAACGTCGTGGCGACGCCCTGCCTCTAGTCTTGTGCAACTGTTAGGCTATGCTGTCGCAGGAGGGTTGGATGAAACGACTGTGCGCGTTCGACATAGAGAGGGACCGAAAGGGCAAACATCTCATCAGTGCTGGCTGGGCCATCTACACGACTGACCCTGAACACCCAGAGACAGGCCATTGCACGGCCAAGGAGGCTGGGGACCTGATCGAGCAGCTGACTCTCGCAGACATCCTCGTCGGACACAACATCGTCGATTCGGACATCCCGTTCCTGCTGGAACACTTCCCCGCGACGATGCAGGAAGCACTTGCCGGCAAAGCCATCATCGACACCCTGCCCATCAGCCCCGTCGCGTTTCCGCACAACCCCTACCATCACCTCTACAAGGACTACAAGCCTTTCCCTCTGGCACCAAACGATCCCGTTCAGGACTCGCTCGAATCTGTCCAACTGATGCGAGACGAAGGCAAGGAGCTGGACAAACTGCCACGTGAGGTTCGCTCCGTCCTGCTTACGCCGCTCGGACGCTACTCCCGGACGTCAGAAGTGGCAGCCCAACTTGGCGGCGTGCCGGAGGCACTAACGCAGGAGGATCTCCTGGCCGCTATTACGCGGATCTGGGGACCACACCTGTGTATGCATGCCCTTCCCGCAGTCCTCCAGCAGGCGTGGGGTGACGAGATGGGCGCGTGGGCGCTGGCGGTGGTCCTCGCCTGGATCTACCAGGACGACGGTGTGTCCGTCATCGGCCAGTGGCCACGCGAACAGACGCCATATGTCCCGCAGTTCCTGCACGACCTGCGTGACACGAGCTGTGACGACCCCTCCTGTGCATGGTGCCGTGCATCCAGCCCACGTGAGAAGCTGAGCCAGCTGTTCGGGTTCGATGACTTCAAGCCGAACCAGGAGGCCATCGTGCGAGCGGCCCTGGCAGGCGAAAACGTGCTGACCGTTCTGCCGACGGGCAGCGGCAAGTCCCTGTGCTTCCAATTGCCCGCACTGATGCAGGCGGAACGGAGCAAGAAACTGACCATCATCCTGACGCCGCTCATTTCGCTGATGCAGGACCAGGTCAACAACCTGCGCCAACGCTTCGAGATCCCCAACGTTGCACTCCTGGGTGGCGCTCTGTCCCCGCTCGAACGAAAGGACGTGTTCGACCAGGTACGCCTGGGCAACGTCGACCTCCTGTTCATCAGCCCGGAGCAACTACGTAACCGTAGTACCGTCCAACTGCTCTCGTCACGCGAGATAGGCCGTTGGGTGATCGACGAAGCTCACTGCATCTCGCAATGGGGGCACAACTTCCGGGTCGACTACACCTACATCCCGACGGCCATCCACAACATCACCGGCACCGCCGTGCCCATCAGCTGCTTTACGGCAACCGCCAAGCGGGAGGTCGTGGAAGAGATCGAGGCGCAGTTCGCGCGGTGCATCATGCGGCCGTTCCAACGCTTCGCTCCGGACGAACAGCGCACCAACCTGAGCTACCACATCGTGGAGCTGCCCGAGGACCGCAAGAAGCCAGAGTTGCTGCGCATCCTGCAGGAGAACGATGGCCCTGCTATCGTGTACGCCCGCACACGCGCGAAGACGGTCGACATCGCGGAGTTCCTGCTCGATAAAGGCATTGCCGCCGACTACTACCACGCAGGACTCGACCCACAGACGCGCGCAGCCAAGCAGCAGGCCTTTCAGGACAGCGAGATCCGTGTCATGATCGCAACGACGGCTTTTGGCATGGGTATCGACAAGAAGGATGTCCGCTCGGTCGTGCTGATCGATGCACCAGACTCCCTCGAGGCGTACGTCCAGGAAATCGGCCGTGCCGGCCGGGATGGGCTGCCATCGGAGACCGTCGCCATCTACAGCGAACAGGACATCGGGGCCCAGTACAACATGCTGCTGAGACAGCAGATCGGCTGGCGGGACCTGCAAGGGATCTTCCGCATCCTGCGCAACCGCGCGAGAGAAGCGGATACCATCTATCTCGAGTTGACGGCAGGGGAGATCGTGGACGACGAGGAAGGCGACCTCTCTTTCGGTATGGATGACCATGATTATGACACACGCACGAGCGTGGCAATACACTTCCTCGAGCTCCAGGACGCCGTTCAGCGCAGCCTCAACCGTAGCCAGGCAGTAAGTCTACACCTGCTGATGGACAAGGAAAGCGGGCTCGCTCTGCTGGAGAAGTCGGCCTGCATGACGGCACAGACGAGGGCTATCGCGGTGTACCTGTTCGACCAGTTCGAGATCACGTCGGCTGACGATACCTCGTCGGGCACGGTGAACACCGACCGTCTGCTCGCGGCACTCGGCGTCGACCGCCAGCTTGTGTGGCGAACCATGGAGACCATGCACCAGCTGAAGATCCTTGAGTACACCATGACCCTGCGCCTGAGTCTGCGCCCGAAGAAGACAAAGGACATCCTGCCTGAGCTGGAGCTGCTGACGACGCAGATGAAGTCACTGGCTGCTGCACTGACGGAGGACATGTTGCATCCGGCAGAACGAAAGGATCCCGGTTCGGCGCTGATGGTGGACGCCGACACCATGGTCCTCCGTATCGAACAGGCGACATCGACGAAGATCGTGGAGCAGTCACGGCTCTACGAGTTGCTGTCGGCCCTGTCCTGTGTCCGCGTCCTGAAGTTCAGCAAGAGGAGCCATGGTCGCTTCGCAGTCACACTCTCGCCCCCTGACGTGGACGGGGCGTGTGCGCCAGTTACCGCGGACCAGCTGAGCGTGCTGTGCGCCGGCACGGACCAGATGATGCAAGAGTTCCTCGACAGGGCCCGCGAAGCGGATGGAAAGGTCCTCACCATCGATGCAGCCGAGCTGGCGACCACCCTGGACCTTGGCGATCAGTCAACGACCGTCCTGGATGCAGGTGTCCGGCTTCTGTCGCTGTTCCACTTCGTCACGCTGCTCGATGTGCCGGGACTGTTCTCGCCGGTCATGAGCCTGGAGGTTCGCGTGGCAAAGAAGGTTTCCGCGATCCATGGACAGGACCTCAAGGCGATGCAGGACGAGCAGTGCTTCAAGGTGCGAGCAGTAGAACAATACTGCCTTGCCATGCTGGCAAAACGACTGGGCATCGCGAACCTGTTTGGCAACCAGGGACAGGAATTCCTTGCCGACTACTTCCGCCTGACGGAGAAGGAGTTCGTCAAGACTCATCTGCTGGACGTCGAGAACATTATCTACAAGCCAATGACATGGCAGAAATCCGTCGAGGTGATCACGGCGCTGGACGCGCTTTCGTCGGAACAGGCATCGGTCCTCCGAGCAAAGGGGGATGCGGTCATGGTGCTGGCGGGACCGGGATCCGGCAAGACACGGCTCCTCGTGACCAAGGTGGTCGCTCTGATCACTGAGGAAAACGTCAACCCCGCGACAATCCTTGTCCTGGTCTATAACCACGCGGCCCGGCAGGATATCCGCAGGCGCCTTCACGACCTGCTGGGGGAGACTGCCCTATCCATTGCCGTCCAGACGTTTCACTCCTTTGCCCTGGGAGAAGTCTGCCATGTCGACGTGCTCCAACTGCTGCGCGGCGAACACAAGGACCAGGGATTCAAGGATGCCATCACGACTGCGGCGGATATCCTGGAACGCCACGCAGAGACCGAGCGACTGACCCTGCCCTACCGCTACGTGCTGATCGACGAGTATCAGGACATCACGGCCGACCAGTACCGGATGGTGAGTGCGCTGGTGGGGAGGCTGCGCGAGTCGGGCGACCGTCAGTACATCTTTGCCATCGGCGACGACGACCAGAATATTTATGCCTACAACGGGGCCGACGTCCGGCACATCCGTGCGTTCGAGAAGGACTACGACGCCGTCCAGTACAGCCTCAGCGTCAACTTCAGATCACTCCCCGCCATCGTGACGTTTGCCAACCGCCTCATCGAAGCCAACCACGACCGCATGAAGAAGGACATGACGCTCCGTGCACATGACCCGCAGCCAGCGTCTCAGCCTCATTCGGTGTTCTGGACGGACTACCGGTCCCGTGCAGAAGAATCCGCCAATATCCTCGGACTGCTGCGCCAGTCTCCGGGCCGCAGTGTCGCCATCCTGGGGCGCACCAACACCGACATCGCCCACATCCGATGGACGCTTCGCCACACGGGCATCGCGTTCAGCGACCTCAACCAGCGCCATTGCAGCTACCTACCGCTATCCATGTGGCTGGTCAAGAACGACCTGACAGCCAACCCACATCAGCTGTATAGCATCAGCGCCCTGCGCGCACTCTGCGACAGCCTGCAGAAGGCGCAGAACCTGCGCGACTGGCAGATGCAGGAGGCTCGTGACTGGATCCGTGACCTCTCGTCCGACGGCACGGACGAGCTGACCGGCCAGGACCTGCTACATGACCTGGTACGATGGACCTTCGAGCCATCCACTTCGTCGACACGCACGTTCGGCGACGGTCCGCA
>Ga0209538_1000703_pt1 | contig 19020 bp, 16 predicted proteins | sample BarGraNGADG00211_2_FD_184492 | JGI IMG/M metagenome (GOLD analysis project Ga0209538, IMG submission 184492) | Arctic peat soil microbial communities from Barrow, Alaska - Barrow Graham LP Ref core NGADG0004-211 (SPAdes) (version 2) | ecosystem: Environmental > Terrestrial > Soil > Wetlands >... | reverse complement strand
GGAGCCGTACGGCGGGCCGGCGGCCCTGCAACGGTTCGTCGACGCCGCGCACGCCCGCGGCCTCGCGGTGTGCCTTGACGTGGTCGACAACCACCTCGGCCCGTCCGGGAACTACCTGGCCGAGTTCGGGCCGTACTTCACCGAGGCCCACCACACGCCCTGGGGCAAGGCCGTGAACCTTGACGGCCCCGACGCGGCCGAGGTGCGCCGGTTCCTGATCGACGACGCGCTGCGCTGGTTGCGGGACTTCCATCTCGACGCGCTCCGCCTTGACGCCGTGCACACCCTGCTCGACGACTCACCACGCCACCTGCTCGCCGAGCTGTCCGACGCGGTCGCCGCCCTGGCGACCGAGGTCGGCCGGCCGCTGTCCCTGATCGCGGAGTCGGACCTGAACGACTCCCAGATGGTCGTCCCCACCGCGGAGGGGGGCCTTGGCATGACGGCTCAGTGGGCCGACGACGTCCACCACGCCGTCCATGCCCTGATCACCGGCGAGCGCCACGGGTTCTACGCCGATTTCGGCTCCGCCGAGGCGCTCGCCAAGGCGCTCACCAAGGTGTTCGTGCACGACGGCGACTGGTCGACGTTCCGCGGGCAGGACTGGGGCCGGCCCGTTCCGCCGGAGGTGGACGGGCACCGCTTCGTCGCCTTCGCCTCCGACCACGACCAGGTGGGCAACCGGGCGCTCGGCGACCGGCCGTCGGCCCGGCTCGCGCCCGGCGAGCTGGCCATCGCTGCCGCGGTGATCCTGACCTCGCCCTACACCCCGATGCTCTTCATGGGCGAGGAGTGGGGCGCCACGACCCCCTGGCAGTTCTTCGCCGACCACCCCGAGCCCGAGCTCGCCGAGGCCATCCGCAAGGGACGGATCGAGGAGTTCGAGGGCCACGGCTGGGCCGAGCTGTACGGCGGCCACGTCGACGTGCCGGACCCCAAGGCTCTGTCAACGGTCACGGCCAGCCGGCTGGACTGGTCGGAGCCCCGGCGGCCGGAGCACGACCGCCTGCTGGCCTGGTACCGCGACCTGATCGCGCTGCGCCGGCGGGAACCGGACCTCGCCTCCGGTGCCCGGGACGGCGTCGTGCGCCACGCCGACGACGGCTCGTGGCTGGTGGTGCACCGGGGCGCGATCCGGGTGGCCGTCAACCTCTCCGCCGAGCCGGCGCCCGTGCCGCTCGACCTACCGACGGGTCCGGGCGGGATCGGGCCCGTCGAGGTGCTCCTCGCGTGGGACGCTGTCACGGTGCAGGGCGCCGATGCGCACCTGCCGGGCCGGTCCGTCACCGTCATCAGGGGCGCCGGCCGGCTCTGAACGAGGGAGGCACCATGGCGCGCAACGACCTCTGGAAGACCCCCGCGCACGAGGTGCTCCGCGCCGGGCCGGGCTTCGACCTCTCGACGTTCGACAGGCGCTCGACGCCGGGCTGGGAAGGCAGCAGGAAGGCCGCGGACGCCCGCCTCGCAGCGCGCGGAGAGCAGATGTCGGACCTGCAGGAGCGGCTCTTCGCCAACGGCCGGACGGGCGGCACACGCTCGGTGCTGCTGGTGCTCCAGGGCCTTGACACCGCCGGCAAGGGCGGCATCGTCCGGCACGTGCTCGGCATGGTCGACCCCCAGGGCGTCGCGCTGCGGTCGTTCGTTGTGCCGACCGCCGTTGAGGCCGCCCACAACTACCTGTGGCGGATCCGCAACGCACTCCCCCGGCCCGGGTACATCGGGGTGTTCGACAGGTCGCACTACGAGGACGTCCTGGTCGTCCGGGTGGAGGAGCTCGTCCCACGCGCCGTGTGGGAGCCGCGGTACGACGAGATCAACGCCTTCGAGGCGAAGGTCGCCGCCGCGGGCACCGTGATCGTCAAGGCGATGCTGATGGTGTCGCCCGAGGAGCAGGCCGCTCGGCTGCGGGAGCGGCTCGAGCGTCCCGACAAGCACTGGAAGTACAACCCCTCAGACATCGACACCCGCCAGAAGTGGCCGCTGTACCAGGAGGCCTACCAGGCGGTCCTCGACCGGACCTCGACCGATGCCGCGCCCTGGTACGTGATCCCCGCGGACCGCAAGTGGTACGCCCGGCTGGCGGTCACCGAACTGCTCACCCGGGCGCTGAAGGGCCTCGACCTGTCCTGGCCGGTGGGCGACTTCGACGTGCCGACCGAGCTCGCACGGCTGGCCGCCTCGCAACCGTGAGGGACCGGGCGACGTCCGAAGCCGAGCCACGACTCGAGGCCGGCGGCACGGTCCCGCAGGCGAGCCCATGCGGGGCTACCGTCGGCCACATGGACGACGCCACCCCCACGCTGGAGGTGCTGCTGCCCGCGGGCCTGCCCGCCATCCGGCCGGACGACGCGGAGGCGGCCCTTGCCGCCCTCTTCGCCGAGCCCCGCACGCCCTGGCTGCGGGCCAACATGATCGCAACGCTCGACGGAGCCGCCACCGGCGCCGACCACCGGTCGGGCTCCATCAACGACCCGGCCGACCTGCGGGTGTTCCACACCCTGCGGGCGCTGGCGGACGTCGTGCTGGTGGGTGCCGGCACCGTGCGAGCTGAGAGCTACCGGGCACCGCGGACGCCGGAGCCCTTCCTTGCGGCCAGGCGCCGGCGGGGCCAGCCCGACCACCCCGCGCTCGCCGTGCTCACGGCCAGCGGCGACATCCCCGTTGCGACCCTGACCGACGGGCCGCCACCGTGGGTGTTCACCACCGATGGCGCCGCTCACCTGGACCGCCTGCAGCGGCACCTCCCGCCGGAACGCCTGCACGTGTCGAACGGCACTCTCGACGTCGCGGCCGCGGTGTCCACCCTGGTGGCTGCCGGCCTGCCCCTGATCCTGACCGAGGGCGGTCCGCACCTGCTGGGCGAGCTGGTGGCAGCCGACGTCGTCGACGAGCTGTGCCTGACCTGGAGCCCTCAGCTGGTCGGTGGTTCGGCGATGCGGGTGCTCGCCGGGGCAGACTGGCTGCTCCCCGCGCGCCAGGCGCGACTGGCTCACCTGCTGCACGCGGACGGCGTCCTGCTCGGACGGTGGCTGCTCCGCGAGCCCTGAGCCGCCCACTAGGCTCATCCCGTGAGCGAGATCATCGTCGTGCTGACCGAGGACACCCTGACCGACGCGGACGTCGAGCACATCACGGACCTGTACGTCGACCGCGACGTCAGCTTCCACGTGCTCGTCCCGGCCGACACCGAGCAGAACATGCTTGCCTCGCTGGTCGACCACCTCAGCCTCGGCGAGCTCCGTGAGGCGCTGGACGCCGCGCTCAGGCGGGAGCCGGAGCCGGTGCGCGCCGAGCTCACCGCTCACGAGCAGCTCCAGGCGAACGTCGCTGCCTTCACGGCGACGGGCGCGACGGCGGACGGCGTCGTGGTCGCGGACGACCCCCTCCCGGCGCTGCGCGCCGTCGTGGCGGACACCGATGTCAGCGAGATCGTCGTGGTGACCCTTCCGCACGCGCTCGAGGACACCTTCCACCGGGACTGGGCCTCGCGTGCACGTGAAGAGCTCAAGGTCCCGGTGCTGCACCTGTACACGGGCACCAACCAGCTCGGCTGAGCCCGCGGCTCAGGCGCGGACGCGTCGCCCCGCGCGCTCGATCGTGCGCCGGGCCAGGACGTCAAGGGAGTCCACCAGGGTCCGGTCCGCCTCGAGCAGTCCGAAGTCCGCTGCGACGATCGACAGCTCCGTGCAGCCCAGCACCACGGCCTGGGCACCCCGCTCGCGCAGCCTGCCGATGAGGCCCCGGAATGCCGGCAGGTCCACCGGCTGACCGGCCTTGACCTGCTCGTAGATGATCCGCATCAGGACAGCCTGGTCATCCGTGGCGGGCAGCAGGCACTCCGCGCCCGCGGCGGCCAGCTCCCGCTGGTACACCTCCGACCGCAAGGTGCCGCTGGTGGCAAGGAGGCCGACAGCGTTCACCTCCGGCACCCGGCGACGCACCTCCGCGACGGTCTCGGCCACGATGTTGACCAGCGGGACCGTCACCGCGGCGGTGATCTCGTCGGTGAAGTGGTGCGCGGTGTTGCACGGCAGGACCAGGAACGAGACGCCGAACTGCTCCAGGAGCCGTGCGTCCTGCGCCATCACCGGCCCCGGGTTGTCGTCCGACTCCCCGAGGATGAAGGCCGTCCGGTCCGGGATGGACGCATGGTTGAGCACCACCATGTCCAGGTGGTCCTGGTCCCGCCCCGCCTCGGTGAGCCGGACCACCATGTCAAGGAAGTACGCCGTCGCCTGCGGCCCGACGCCGCCGATCACCCCGACCGGCGCGCCTCGCGTCAGATCGCTCATCCCGTTGCCTCTCCCTGTCGTGGCGGTGGGTAGTGCCGACGGTACTTGCGGAACTGGTTCAGCTGGGCCAGGACCAGGTACAGGATCCGCCGGGGGTCCCGTTCCGCCCGATACCACAGCGGGTTGGTGGCACGCCCGGTCCGGAAGAGCCGGCGCACCGTTGCACGACGCACGGGGTCCGCGACGTAGCGCAGCAGCAACCTGCGGGGCAGCACGGTGTACAGGTGCTCCGTCGTGAGCTCGGCCGCTGCGCCGGGCGGCAACGGGTCGAGGCCTTGCACGTACTCGCGCACGTACAGCTCGACGGTGTTCCGGCCGGCGGCCGTGACGTAGAAGTTGCTCCGGCCAAGGCGGGGGTTGAGCTCGAAGAACACCGTCCGGCCGTCCCTCGGGTCGTACTTGAGGTCGAAGTTGGCGAAACCGGTCCAGCCGATGTGCTCGAGCAACCGCCGTGCCTGATCGACGATCTCGGTGTCCGGGCCGGTGATGATGCCCGCCGGGTTCCCGAGGGCCCCCGGGGTGTGCTCCTCGAGCAGCACATGGCCGAAGGACGCGAACTGCATCCGCCCCTGGCGGTCGCAGTAGCAGGTCAGGATCCGCATCCCCGAGTCGTCGCCCGGGATCAGGTCCTGGATGATGAACGACCCGGTGTATCCCGAACCGCGCACCCGCTCCATCAAGTCCGCCAGCTCGACCGGTGTGTCGACGGTGAAGACCTTCTTCTTCCCCGGGAACTCCACCTCGTGATACGCCGCCGTGTCGGCGGTCTTGGCGATCACCGGGAAGCGCAGCGCGCCGGTGTCCGGGGCGCCGCCTGCCGGCACGTGGTGCACCACTGTCGCGGGGTGTCCGAGGCCGAGCTCGACGCACAACCGGCCGAAGTTCTCCTTGTCCGTGACCAGGTCGAGGGTCTCCTGCGAGACGTACGGGATCAGGTAGCGGTCCTGCAGCTTCTCGCGGTTCTGCACGATCGTGCGCACCAGCCAGTCCGCACTGCCCAGCAGGATCAGGCACTTGCCGGGGTAGCTGTCCGCGATCGCCACCAGCCGGGCGACCGCCGTCTCGGCATCCCCGATGCCCGGCTCGACCACGTTGGTGATGAACCGGGAGTCGCGCACCACGCCGGTCGCCACCGTCGAGACGACGACCGAACGCAGCCCGTACGCCTCGTGGAAGGCGCGAGCGACGCTGTAGGCGCCGATGTCGCCACCCAGGACGACCGGCTGCAGGTCCGCGACGGGGACGGCCGCTGTCGGCATGGCTCAGGCCTCGACTTCACGCCGGTCGGTCGGCCACTGGGTGTGCCAGCTGCCCGGTCGGTCGGTCCGCCGGTAGGTGTGCGCACCGAAGTAGTCCCGCTGCGCCTGGATCAGGTTCGCGGGAAGCCGCTCGGCCCGGACGCCGTCGTAGTACGACAGCGAGGACGCGAAGGCCGGGACCGGGACGCCGTTGAGGGCGGCACCGGCCACCACCCGGCGCCAGGAGGGGACACCCGACCCCACCACCTCGGCGAAGTACGGGTCCGCGAGCAGCAGGGCCAGACCGGGCTCGCGGGTGTAGGCCGCGGTGATCCGGTTCAGGAAGCGGGCCCGGATGATGCAGCCGCCCCGCCAGATTCGGGCCATCGCGCCACGGTCGATGTCCCAGCCGAACTCCGCGCTGGCCGCCGCGATCTGGTCGAAGCCCTGGGAGTACGCGACCACCTTGGAGGCGTACAGCGCCAGCCGGACGTCCTCGATGAACCCGTCCCGGTCGGCGATGTCCCAGGTGCCCGCGTTGCCGGGCAGCGAACGGCCGGCCGCTCGCTGGGGCGCGCCGCCGGACAGGGCACGGGCGAAGGTCGCCTCCGCGATGCCGGTGACCGGCACACCGAGGTCAAGGGCGTTCTGCACCGTCCAGCGGCCGGTGCCCTTCTGCTCCGCCTGGTCCACGACCACGTCGACGAACGCCGCGCCGGTCACCGGATCGGTGTGGTGCAGGACGTCGGCGGTGATCTCGATCAGGAACGACTCCAGGTCACCGGTGTTCCACTCGGCGAAGATGTCCCCGATCTCGGCGGCAGACGCACCCAGTCCCTGGCGCAACAGGTCGTAGGCCTCGGCGATCAGCTGCATGTCGGCGTACTCGATGCCGTTGTGCACCATCTTCACGAAGTGACCGGCACCGTCCGGCCCGACGTGCGTGCAGCACGGGACGCCGTCCACCTTCGCCGAGATGTCCTCGAGGATCGGGCCGAGGGATGCATACGACTCCTCGGTCCCACCGGGCATGATGCTCGGGCCCAGCAGGGCGCCCTCCTCGCCACCGGAGACGCCCGAGCCGACGAAGTGCAGACCCTTCTCCCGCAGGGCCGCCTCCCGGCGCCGGGTGTCCGGGAAGTGCGAGTTCCCGGCGTCGACCACGATGTCGCCCGGCTCGAGCAGCGGGACCAGCTCCTCGATCACGGCGTCGGTCGGATCGCCGGCCTTGACCATGATGACCACCTTGCGGGGACGCTCCAGCGACGCCACGAAGTCGGCGAGCGTATCGGCGGGCAGGAAGGTCCCCTCGTCACCGTGATCGGCCACCAGCGAGGCCGTCCTGGCAGAGGACCGGTTGTGCACCGCCACCGTGTAGCCGTGCCGGGCGAAGTTCCGGGCCAGGTTGCGGCCCATCACGGCCAGTCCGGTGACGCCGATCTGCGCGCGTTCGCTCATGCTCCAAGGATCCCTTCGTCCGTCGCGACGTCCGGTCAGCCTAGTCGGCACTCGAGCGCCGGCTCGGGTCGTCCCAGACCGGCGGCGGCGGCTTCCGTGGTGTGCCGTGGGGTCGGAACGGACTCGGCCCGCGTGCCCTGCCGAGCGGCGTCGGACGGCGGCCGTACGCTGCGAGCGTGATCACGCCCGATCCCGACGTGCCGGTGGCGTTCGTCCGCGCACTGGAGTCGCTCTCGGCCCGGCGGCTGCGCGCCGAGGTGCACCTGAGCGAGATCCCGGCGCCCGCTCGGATCGCCCCGTACGCGGTTGCGCTCAGCGCAGAGGTTGCGACGCCGGACGATGTCCTTGCCGAGACCGAGCCGGCGTCCGGGCGCTTCGTCCTGCTGCACGACCCCGCCGGCCAGGAGGCATGGCAGGGCGTCTTCCGGGTGGTCACTCTGATCCGGGCCGCCATGGACGCCGAGGTGGGCACGGACCCGCTGCTCTGCGAGGCCGCGTGGACCTGGGTCGAGGAGGCGCTCCGGGACACCGGCCATCACGCGCTCGGCGGCACGGTGACGCGGATCGTCTCGCAGTCCTTCGGGGCGCTCGCGGAGCGTCCGAGCGAGGTGGAGGTCGAGATCCGCGGGTCCTGGACCCCCGACGGAGACCTGGGTGACCACCTCGCTGCGTGGGCGACCGTGCTCTGCACGGCTGCCGGCCTACCTCCGCTGCCGGACGGCGTCACGGCACTGACGCCTCGGCGCTGAGCTGCCCGCTCGCCTCTGAGCCGCACGTCCGCACCGCGCCGCCGTACCCGGTCGGTCAGCACTGAGGGCGGGAAGGCACTCAAGGCCCACCCCTCCTGTGCCGATATGACCGGGACAGCGTCCCCCGCCCACACCGGAGCGACCCGTGACCGTCGAGCAGGTCCGCACCTCCGCCTTGCCGGGTACCCGGCAGGTCGCTGTGCGCCGCGACGCCCCGCGGTTGACCGGCGCACCTCGGCAGAACGGGCCGGACGAGAGCCCGCTGTGCCTCGTCATCCCCGAGATCTCCGACGGCGAGGCGACAGCCCTGGTTCGGTCGCTGCGACGCCGCGATTCCACCCGCGCCGTCCTGCTCACCCGCAAGGCCGGCCGGCGCGAGCTCGTCGTGCTGCTGGGTGGAGGCATCCGGGGGGCCGTCACCGCCGAGCCGCCGCGTGCGGTCCGGATCATGGGCCGTACCCCCGGGGTGCTGTCCGGCACGCCGGCGCTCACCGCGCGCGAGGTGGGCGTGCTCTGCCTGGTGGCCGACGGCCAGTCCAACCGCGAGATCGGTGAGCGTCTGGCTCTGTCCGCCCTGACCGTGAAGAGCCACCTGGCCCGGATCTCACGCAAGGTCGGCACGGGTGACCGGGCGGAGATGGTGGCGTTCGCCATCCGGCACGAGCTGCTCCGCTAGATCCCCGGAGCGCTCGACCCGAGGGCGGTCCCGCGACGGATCGTCTCGGCCCTGGCCTGTCGGCCGATGCCCAGGGCGTCCGAGGTCGTAGCGTTGGGCCCATGCCGCACGGGGACGCCACTGAGCCAACCCCGCCCCCTCACCCCTCGACGGCAGAGCCGGCCACTGCCGCCGACGACGCCGCCGAGGTCGACGCCCCGGTCGTGACCCCCCTCACCGAGCCGTCCGACGGCGTGCCTGATGTCGTCGTGACGCCCGAGGGCCTCGCCGCGGTGATCGAGGCGTTCGCCGCCGGGACCGGCCCCGTCGCCATCGACGCCGAGCGGGCGTCGGGCTACCGCTACGGCCAGCGCACCTACCTGGTGCAGCTCCGTCGCCAGGGCGCAGGCACGACAGTGATCGACCCGATCGCCCTGCCCGACCTGTCCGGCCTGGCCGCCGCGCTGCGTGGGACCGAGTGGGTGCTGCACGCCGCCTCACAGGACCTGCCGGGCCTGGCGGACCAGGGCATGCTCCCCGACGCGGTCTTCGACACCGAGCTGGCTGCGCGCCTGCTCGGCATGGAACGGGTAGGGCTCGCGGCCGTCGTCGCCGAGGTGCTGGGGTTTGGCCTGGCCAAGGAGCACTCGGCTGTCGACTGGTCCACCCGACCCCTGCCATCGGACTGGGTCCGGTACGCCGCCCTTGACGTCGAGGTGCTCGTCGAGCTGCGCGACCTGCTCGCCGAGCGACTCCGCGATGCCGGCAAGGACGAGTGGGCGCGCCAGGAGTTCGAGGCCGTGCGCAATGCGACTCCGGCCGGGCCTCGCATCGACCCGTGGCGGCGCACCTCCGGCCTGCACGTGGTCCGGACGGGGCGTGGGATGGCGGTGGTCCAGGCTCTGTGGGAGACCCGGGACGCCGACGCGCGGGCGCGGGACATCTCCCCCGGCCGGGTCCTTCCGGACCCGGCGCTGGTTGCCGCAGGCCTCGCCCTTCCGGGCAGCGTCGCCGAGCTCACCGCGCTCAAGTCGTTCTCCGGCAAGGCCACCCGGCGCCGGGCCGGCTTCTGGTTCGACGCCGTCCGGCGTGCGCTCGAGCTTCCCGAGGCCGAGCTGCCGTCACCTCGCGGCCCGCGGTCCGACGGCCCGCCCCCGCCGCGCACCTGGGCCGATCGGGACCCGGCCGCCGCAGCCCGGCTGGTGGTAGCCAGGTCAACCGTCCGGGTGCTCGGCGAACGGCTCCGGGTGCCGGTCGAGAACCTGCTGCAGCCCGACCTGCTGCGGCGTCTGTGCTGGACGCCTCCGATGCCGGTCACCGCGGCAACGGTGGCCGAGTTCCTGGCCGCCGGTGGGGCGCGGGCATGGCAGATCGACCTCACCGCCGCACCGCTCGCTGCGGCACTTGCTGCTGCGAAGTAGCTTCCTGGGCCGCAGCACGCCGTACCTCGACCGCTCAGGACACGCGCAGCGTGTGCTCGGTCACCGGTTACACGCTCCTGGTGTGGCGAGCCCGCCAGGGACTCAGTAGACCTCGAGCGCCCGGGAGCGGAACTGGTCGCGGACCCGCTCCACCAGCTCGGGGCTGGGCGCCGGGGTGTCCTCCAGCTCGTACCGCATGCCGAGCGACGCCCACTTGTCCCGGCCCATCTGGTGGAACGGCAGCACCTCGACCCGCGTGACGGTCGCGAGTCCGGCGACGTAGTCAGCGACCGCCTCGACGTTCGCGGGGTCGTCGGTCAGGCCGGGCACCAGCACGAACCGCACCCAGATCTGGATGCCACGGGCGGCCAGCCGACGACCGAAGTCCAAGGTCGGCTGCAGGTCCCGGCCGGTGACCCGGCGGTACGTGTCCGGAAGCCCGGACTTCACGTCCAGGAGCACCAGGTCGATGTCGTCGAGCATCGCGTCGGTGCACGCCGCACCCAGGAAGCCCGAGGTGTCGAGGGCGGTGTGGATGCCCATCGCCTTGGCGCCCCGGAGCAGTCGGGCGACGAACGCCGGCTGCATCAGCGGCTCACCACCGGAGACGGTCAACCCGCCGCCGGTCACCCCGAAGACGGCGCGGTACCGGGCGACCCGGTTGAGCAGCTCGGTCGCGAGCACCGGCTCGCCCCGGCGCATCTGCATGGTGTCGGGGTTGTGGCAGTACAGGCAGCGCAGCGGGCAGCCGGCCAGGAAGGCCGTCAGCCGGGTCCCCGGGCCGTCGACGGCGGTGACGAGCTCCCATGAGTGCACGGAGCCGAGCTCGCCGGACCGGGTCTTGGCGATCCGCTCGGCGCGGTCGACCTCGGACAGGTCAAGGCCCGACGTGCCGGCGGCGGTCCGGACGGTCGAGCCACCGACAACGGGCCCCGACAGCGCGACGATCGGGGCGCCCACCTGGGTGGGTACCTGCTGCGTCGTCGTCGTCGTGCTCATGTCACAAGTCTGCGCAGCACGAGGGTCAAAGTCATAGGACGAATGTCCGAACGAGCAGGTCAGGAGGTGTGGCGCTCGCCACACCCTGGCATCGCAGCGGGGGGCGCGGACCGGCCGCACCCCCCGTTCCGATGGTTCTCAGAGGCCGCCGTGGAACGTGCGGGAGAGCACGTCGAGCTGCTGCTCGCGGGTCAGCCTGGTGAAGTTCACCGCGTAGCCGGAGACCCGGATGGTCAGCTGCGGGTACTTCTCCGGGTTCTCCATCGCGTCCTCGAGCGTCTCCCGGTTGAGGACGTTGATGTTGAGGTGGAAGCCCCTTGAGACGTTGTAGGCGTCCAGCAGGCCGACCAGGTTCGTCACCTGCTCGTCCCGCGTGCGCCCCAGACCGGAGGGAACCACCGTCGACGTCAGCGAGATGCCGTCCTGGGCCTCCTCGTACGGCAGCTTGGCCACGCTCAGCGCACTGGCCAGCATGCCGTGGCTGTCCCGTCCGTTCATCGGGTTGGCCCCGGGAGCGAACGGCTCGCCCTTGCGGCGCCCGTCGGGGGTGTTGCCGGTGTGCTTGCCGTACACCACGTTGGACGTGATGGTCAGCACGGACTGGGTGTGCACCGCGTTGCGGTAGGTCGGCTGCTTGCGGATCTTGGCCATGAAGCTGCGAACCAGGTCCACCGCGATCTGGTCCGCCTGGTCGTCGTCGTTTCCGTAGGTCGGGTACTCACCCTCGACCTGGTAGTCGACGACCAGCCCGGTCTCGTCCCGCACCGGTCGCACGGTCGCGTACTTGATCGCCGACAGGGAGTCGGCGGCGACCGACAGGCCGGCGATGCCACAGGCCAGCGTCCGCAGGATCGCCCGGTCGTGCAGGGCCATCTCGATCCGCTCGTACGCGTACTTGTCGTGCATGTAGTGGATGCAGTTCAGCGCGTCGACGTAGGTCTCGGCGAGCCAGTCGAGCAGGTGGTCGTAGGCCGCCCATACCTCGTCGAAGTCGAGCACGTCACCGAGGACCGGCGCCCTGACGGGCGCGACCTGCTGCCCGCTGATCTCGTCCCGCCCACCGTTGATCGCGTAGAGCAGCGCCTTGGCGACGTTGACCCGCGCGCCGAAGAACTGCATCTGCTTGCCGACCCTCATGGCCGAGACGCAGCAGGCGATCGCCGCGTCGTCGCCGCACTGGTTGCGGACCAGCTCGTCCGACTCGTACTGGATCGCCGAGGTGTCGATGGACACCTGCGCGCAGAACCGCTTGAACCCGTCGGGCAGCGCGTCGCTCCAGAGCACCGTCAGGTTCGGCTCAGGAGCCGGACCCAGGTTGTACAGGGTCTGCAGGAACCGGAACGAGGTGCGGGTCACCAGCGGGCGGCCATCTTCGCCGATGCCGCCGATGGACTCCGTCACCCAGGTCGGGTCACCGGAGAACAGGGCGTCGTACTCCGGGGTCCGCAAGAAGCGCACGATCCGCAGCTTGATCACCAGGTCGTCGATCAGCTCCTGGGCCTGGCTCTCGGTGAGCACACCGTCGGCGATGTCGCGCTGGAGGTAGATGTCAAGGAAGGTCGACGTCCGCCCGAGGGACATCGCCGCGCCGTTCTGCTCCTTGACCGCGCCGAGGTAGGCGAAGTACAGCCACTGCACGGCCTCCCGGCCGGTGGCGGCCGGGGCAGAGATGTCGAAGCCGTAGGACTCCGCCATCTCCTTGAGCTCGCCGAGGGCTCTGATCTGCTCCGCGAGCTCCTCGCGCTCCTGGATGATCGACTCGGTCGAACGCTCCAGGTCCAGCTCGGCCCGCTCGTCCTGCTTGGCCTCGATCAGGGCGTCGATGCCGTACAGGGCGACCCGGCGGTAGTCACCGATGATCCGGCCGCGCCCGTAGGCGTCGGGCAACCCGGTGACGATGTGGGACTTGCGCGCGGCGCGCACGTCCGGGGGGTAGACGTCGAACACACCGGCGTTGTGCGTCTTGCGGTACTCGGTGAAGATCTTCTTCACGTCGGGGTCCGGGGTGTAGCCGTAGGTCTTCAGCGCACCCTCGACCATCCGCCAGCCGCCGTTGGGCATGATCGCCCGCTTGAGCGGGGCGTCGGTCTGCAGGCCGACGATGATCTCGTGGGCGGCGTCGATGAAGCCGGGGGCGTGCGAGGTGATGCTCGACGGGGTGTGCACGTCGACGTCGTAGATGCCCTTGGCCCGCTCCTGCGGGAACATGCCCACCAGGTGCTGCCAGATCCGCGAGGTGCGTTCCGTCGCGCCGGCCAGGAAGGAGGCACCGCCGGCGTACGGGGCGTAGTTGCGCTGGATGAAGTCCCGCACGTCGACCCCGTCCTGCCACGGTCCCGGCGCGAAGCCATGCCAGGCCCTGTCGTCGGTCGTCAACGGGGTGTCCGCGGTGGTGGCGCCTTCGGCGGTGATGGCCATCGTTTCTCCCTGTGGTCGTCGGTGATTCTGACGCTAGGCGGGGAAACATGGGATGACCTGGGACCTTCGGGCAGCGGCCCTTCCTGGGACCGTGACCTGGGTCACGTCGGGCTCCACGAGGGGACCTAGGTCACCATCGTGAGGGCTCAGTGGGCGGCGCGCGCGACGTGCGTGAGGACGTCCTGAGCGACGTCCTCCGGTCGCAGCCGCAGCTCCTCCACCAGCTGGGCCCGGGTCGCGTGGCCCAGGAATGCCAGCGGCACGCCGAGCATCCGGACCGGCGTGGCGAGCCCCGCCTCAGCACACCGCTGGGCCACCAGGGCACCAACGCCCCCGTCGACCAGGCCGTCCTCGACGCACACCACGTGGTCGTGGTCAGCAGCCAGCTTGACCAGCGCGGCGGGCACCGGGAGCACCCAGCGCGGGTCCACCACCGTCGTGCGCACGCCGGCGTCCGCCAGCAGCTCGGCCGCCGCGACGGCGGTGTGCGCCATCGGGCCGATACCGACCAGCAGCACCGAGGGCCCTTTGGAGCCCGTCCGTGCCAGCACGTCGACGCCCTCCAGGGTGTCGATTGCCGGGAGCAGACGGGGCAGCGGGCCCTTGGGGAACCGGATCACGCTCGGGGCGTCGTCGATGTCGACGGCCGTCCGCAGCGCGCTGCGCAGGGTCTCCTCGTCGCGAGGGGCCGCCAGGTGCAGCCCGGGGACCACCCGGAACAGCGCCATGTCCCACATGCCGTTGTGGCTGGGACCGTCGTCGCCGGTGATCCCCGCACGGTCCAGGACGAACGTGACGCCGGCCTTGTGCAGGGCGACGTCCATCAGCACCTGGTCGAAGGCCCGGTTCAGGAACGTCGCGTACACGGCGACCACCGGGTGCAACCCGGCGAAGGCCATCCCCGCCGCCGACGTCACGGCGTGCTGCTCGGCGATGCCGACGTCGAACACCCGCGAGGGGAACGCCGCTGCGAACGGGGCCAGCCCGACAGGCTGCAGCATCGCGGCGGTGATCGCCACCACATCGGGCCGCACGTGGCCGACCTGGACGATCTCATCGGCGAACACCGAGGTCCAGGCGAAGCGGGACGCCGCCACCGGGAGGCCGGTCTCCGGATGGATCCGCCCGACCGCGTGGAACCGGTCGGCGTCGTCCTGCTCGGCCGGCACGTAGCCGCGGCCCTTCTCGGTGATCACGTGCACGATGACCGGCCCGCCGAAGTCCCGCGCGAGCCGCAGGGCCCGCTCCACCGTGCCGACGTCGTGGCCGTCCACCGGCCCGATGTACTTCAGCCCCAGGTCCTCGAACATGCCCTGAGGCGCGACGACGTCCTTGATGCCCTTCTTCATGCCGTGCAGGGCCCCGTAGATCAGCCGCCCGAGCGGACCGGAGCGGCGCAGGGCACGCTTGCCCCAGGCCAGGACGTCCTCGTAGCCGCGGGCGGTGCGCAGCCGGTCGAGGTGCTCGGCCAGCCCGCCGATGGTCCGGTCGTAGGACCGCCCGTTGTCGTTCACGACGATGACCAGGCGCCGGTCCTGCCCGGCTGCGATGTTGTTCAGCGCCTCCCAGGCCATCCCTCCGGTGAGCGCGCCGTCGCCGATCACGGCGACCACGTGCCGGTCGACGCTCCCCCGCAACGCGTAGGCCTTGGCGATCCCGTCCGCCCAGGACAGCGCGGTGGAGGCGTGCGAGTTCTCGACGACGTCGTGCTCGGACTCGCTGCGGTTGGGGTAGCCGGACAGCCCGCCGCGCTGGCGAAGGCCCGAGAAGTCGGAGCGCCCCGTGATGAGCTTGTGCACGTAGGCCTGGTGGCCCGTGTCGAAGATGATCGTGTCCCGCGGGGACTCGAAGACCCGGTGCACCGCAAGGGTCAGCTCCACGACACCGAGGTTCGGGCCGAGGTGGCCGCCGGTCCGGGACACGGACTGCACGAGGAAGTCCCTGATCTCCGCCGCCAGCCGGACGAGCTCGGCCGGACGCAGTGCCCGGACATCAGCAGGCGAGCTGATCCGGGGCAGGAGGGCCATCCGGTCATCGTACGGCGTGCCGCCCGAGGGGACAGATCCCACCCGGGCCCGTGCGGCATTCTGCGCGGGCCCTTCACGGACCCCACACGCGCTGGTCGACCCCCCGAGGCCTCGGTCTCCGACCGGGCGCGCGGACCATGTGACGGTTGAGGCTGACGGGCCCCCTGTTACGTCACACCAGTCCCATCCGCCTCAGCAGTCAGGCGCTCCGCGCGGACCGAGCCAGGCCCGGCGCCGTGGGACGCCCGACCGTACGCTGGCGCCATGCGCTTCCTGCCCGGTCACCAGCCGACGACCGACCTGACGTACGGCGACGTGTTCCTGGTGCCGTCGCGCTCCGAGGTCGGCTCGCGCTTCGACGTCGACCTGACCAGCACAGACGGATCCGGCACGACCATCCCGGTGGTGGTGGCGAACATGACCGCCGTCTCCGGGCGCCGGATGGCCGAGACGGTCGCCCGGCGCGGCGGAATGGCGGTGATCCCCCAGGACATCCCGCCGGACGTCGTGGAGTCGACGGCCGGGTATGAGGAGGGCCGTCCGCTGCCGACCGGGTGGTGAGATGACCGACGGCGGCGCCCGCGCCCAGCTGGCCGACCTCGCCTCCCGCGGAGTCGTGTGGCCCACCATGCCCACCGGACGTCATGCGACCCGGCCCGCAGCCGTGCTGGTGCTCTTCGGAGCGCTGGACGACCGGCCGGCGGACCACGCCTCCCGCGCTGTGGCGGCCGACCTGGACGTGCTGCTGGTCGGGCGGGCGGCCTCGTTGTCGCACCATCCCGGCCAGGTCGCCTTCCCCGGAGGCCGGCTCGACCCCGGCGACGCCGGCCCCGCCCAGGCTGCGCTGCGCGAGGCGGTCGAGGAGACCGGGCTGGACCCCGACGGCGTCGAGATCCTCGGGCCGCTCGGGGAGCTGCCGCTGTCGGTGTCCGACCATCTGGTGGTCCCGGTGCTCGCCTGGTGGAGCCGGCCGTCGAGCGTGGCCGTCGTCGACCACGACGAGTCCGCGACGGTCTTCCGTGCTCCGGTCGCCGACCTGCTCGACCCGGCCAACCGGCGCACCGCGACGCTGCCCCGGATCGGGCGGCGCCACGCCGGCCCGGCCTTCCTCGTTCCGCACGACGCCGGGCAGCACGTGGTCTGGGGCTTCACCGCGCTCGTCCTTGACCGGCTGTTCGACGAGCTCGGGTGGACCGAGCCGTGGGACCGGCGCCGGACGATCCCTGCCCCGCTCTGAGCGGGTCAGGCCGACGGGTCCACCACGCGGCCCGCGAACAGGACCAGCCCGGTTCCGACCTCGACCACCTGGTACTCGAACGGACGGTCGAGCCGCAGCTCCAGGTCCGGCGGCGCCGGGGCGCTCGCTTGCATGCCGATCTGCGTCACCGCAGCCGCGACGGTGCCCTTCTCGGCCACCGTGATGGTCGCGCCCTGGCCGACCGCGCTGACGAAGGCCCCCGCGAACACCCCGTCCAGGCCGCCCTGCGGATCGGTGAGCGAGCCAAGACCCAGGGCCGCGAGCGCCGGGGTGAGGTCGAGCGTCGCGTCGGTCTCCCAGCGCGGCATCGTCAAGCTGACCGCCGACGTCCCGGCGCCGGCGAGGGCGTCGCGCACTGCGACCCACTGGCCCTGGGTGACCGGGCCATCGTCGGGCAGCACGATCCGCATGGCGAAGCCTTCGGTGTACGGCAGCTCGATCGCCGTCCAGCCGTCGCCCTCGACGTACGCGGCGGAGAGCATCTGACGCATCATCGGCACGTCGACCACGCTGCCCTCCGCCAGCGTGAACGGACCGTCCGAGGTCGCCTCCGCCGCGAACGGGCTGGCCCAGGACGCCCCGAAGGTGACCGCGTCCATCAGCACGACCCGGGTGTCGGTCGGCGGGTCCGTCGGCGCCTCGGTGAGCAGCCCACCGGTCTCCTCCTTCACCCAGGCGTCCAGCAGCGGCTTGGCATTGCCGGCCGCGAAGTCGGCCTCGAACACCTGCGCCAGGTGGTAGGCCGCGACCCGCTCCAGGAACGTCTCCTCGACCGGGAAGCCCGGCTGGACGAACACGCTGTCGGCGATGTGCACCAGCGGGCTCTCCGGTGGGTTGTCCTTGTCGATGGTCGAGACGTCACCCTCGAACTGGGCGAGCATCGCGCGCAGGTCGGCCACTGCTTGGCTGCCGCCGTCGGACAGGCCGGTCGCCGCGTCGATCTCGTCAGCCACGCGACCAGTTGCCCCCTCACGGAGCATCGCAAGGGCGAGCTGCAGGCTCAGTGGCGAGACGACGACGTTCGCTCCCTCGCCCAACGCCACCAGCTCGGTGGCCAGCCGGACGGAGGCGTCCGCCATCGCGTCGTCGCGCCAGTCGGCGTTCACCACGCCAAGGAAGTCCACCTGCGGATCGAGCCGCTCAGCCGGCTTCGGTGAACTGCCGCAACCACCCGCTCCGATCGCGACGATCGCGACCATCGCGACCAGAACAGCCACCCTGGACCCTCGTCGAGCGCTCATCCGGAACTCCCCCGTCGTCCTACCCCTCATGTGTCACCAAACAGCCTCCTCGTGCACCGGGGCGTGAAGTACCCAGGCTTGCCGGCTGTGACACATCCGGTCCTCGTGCTCCAGCACGCGCCGTGGGAGCGGCCCGGGCTGATCAGCCAGGCCCTCGCCGAGGGCGCTCCAGGCGTGCCGGGGCTCACCCGCACGGTGGCGGCTGAGCCCCGTCCCAACCTGCCGGCGGCCCGCGACCTCGCGGGCCTCGTCGTCATGGGCGGCTCGATGAATGCCGAAGACGACGCACACTTCCCCGGACTCGCCGCCGAACGCCGCCTGCTGGCCGAGGCGGTCGACACCGCCGTTCCGGTCCTTGGTGTCTGCCTCGGCCTGCAGCTGCTCGCCAGGGCCTTGGGGGCGACGGAGCCCTGCCCACCCTCGCGCAACGCGCCGTCGTCGGGCTGGCCGCCTTCGCCGCAGCGGTCAGGGAGCGCTCCGGCTAGAGGACCGGGGCCAACGGGCGCAGCGCTTCGACGATCCGCTCGACGTTCTGCCGGTTCTTTCCCCAGTCAATGACCTGGGTCGGCAACGCGCATTCGCTCCGCAGCCTCACCACGGCTCCGCGTGGTCCGTACCCGATCGTCGCCAGCACGTTCTCACCCCAGCTGCGCATGCCCGCCGAGACCTTGCCCTGCATGAAGCCGTTGCCTCCGGCAACCCACGAGAGGCCCGCCGCGAGGAACGCCTGGTACACGGCGGCCTCCGCCTGCTGCGGCGCGAGCGCCACCTCGACCGTCATCGTGTGGCTCGCCGCCATGTCACCCTCCGTGCTCCCGTTGCGGTCGGCAGCCTAGGGCACCAGGGCGCGCGGCACCCGCGTAGTCAGCCCGGTCCCTCGATCGGCCAAGGCCTCAGACCAGCGACCTCAGGACGTACTGCAGGATGCCGCCGTTGCGGTAGTAGTCGGCCTCGCCAGGGGTGTCGATACGCACGACGGCGTCGAGCTCCACCGTGGTCCCGTCACCACGGGTCGCGGTCACCTGCACGGTGCGCGGGGTGACCCCGTCGTTGAGCGCAGCGACGCCCGTGACGGCGAACGTCTCCGTGCCGTCCAGCCCGAGCGAGTCGGCCGACTCCCCCGCGCCGAACTCCAGTGGCAGCACACCCATCCCGATCAGGTTGGACCGGTGGATGCGCTCGAAGCTCTCCACGATCACCGCCCGGACCCCGAGCAGCGCGGTGCCCTTTGCGGCCCAGTCGCGCGACGACCCGGACCCGTACT
>Ga0209538_1000702_pt1 | contig 19033 bp, 27 predicted proteins | sample BarGraNGADG00211_2_FD_184492 | JGI IMG/M metagenome (GOLD analysis project Ga0209538, IMG submission 184492) | Arctic peat soil microbial communities from Barrow, Alaska - Barrow Graham LP Ref core NGADG0004-211 (SPAdes) (version 2) | ecosystem: Environmental > Terrestrial > Soil > Wetlands >... | reverse complement strand
TGAAAAGATAAAGGTTGATGACAATATTGTCGATCTCGTCATTTCTAATTGCACAATTAATCACGCCTCCGATAAACAGGCTGTATGGAACGAAGTGTTCCGCATCCTTAAAAATGGAGGGAGATTCATTGTAAGTGATATCTATGCACCCAATCCTATTCCGGATGAATACAGAAATGACCCTGTAGCCATTGCCGAATGCTGGGCCGGTTCTGTAACACGCGAAGAGTATCTCGACCAGCTTGCAAAAGCAGGATTTACATCAGTGCGTATTGTTGAAGAATCAACACCATATGAAAAAGGAAAAACCATGGTTGCCAGCTGGACACTTGAAGGCTTTAAACCGGCTTCCTGCTGCAGTTGTGGTTGTTAATCAAAGGAGTAAAATATTATTTATCAAAACTAATATATATAAATTATGACAAGTTTAATTAAGAAGAAAAAAAACGAAACCAAAAAGGTTGCTCAGTGCTGTGCAAAGACGTCGAAAACCATTGTTGGTTGCCACGACTAATAAGATCATTTCTCTGCAATAATTATTTCACCTCTTCGGGGTTCACAATGGAATTCTATGATTGCTATAATAATATCACCCCTTCGGGGTTTTTCTTCAATCCCGAAGGGATGGAATTATTATAGCAAAACAAATGATTGTAAACGAACCCTGAAGGGGTGAAAGTATTTTTTTAAAAAATATATCATTGATTTTAAAAGAATTAAATGAAATATTCAAAATATAACATATTATCCAAGGTCCGCGATTCGGAAAAGTATTTTATCGTCAATCAGCTCTCCGGCAATGTTGATATCCTAACTCCTGAAGAAGCCCTGAAAATAAAATCTCTTCAATTCTCTGACATCATTCCTGACCGTCACTTCTATAATGAGATGGTTGAAAAAGGCTATTTCACAGATGAGAAAGAGGAAGCCGGCTTATATCGCAGGAAGTATCTCGATTTCATAGATTCCCGCGATACCGATGAAATTCAGCTTTTCTTTGTTCCCAACTACAGCTGCAACTTCTCATGTACCTATTGCTATCAGGATCAATACAGCAATCCAAACCAGGAACTTGATTTCAAGATGGTGGATGCATTTTTCGCTTATGTACAATCAGAGTTTGCCGGACGAAATAAATACATCACAGTCTTTGGGGGCGAACCTCTTTTGGGCAGTCCGAAACAAAAAGAACTAGTCACTTATCTGCTGAACAAAGCAGGTACTGCAAAACTCGATGTATGCTTTGTTACCAATGGCTACACGCTTGTCGATTACATTGAAATCCTCAGGTTAGGACGGATCCATGAGATTCAGGTCACCCTCGACGGTACAGAGGAGATCCATAATAAACGACGCTTCCTGAAAGGGGGAGCCGGAAGCTTTGAAAAGATTGTAAAAGGAATTGATCAATGCATTGAAAACAATATCACCGTCAACCTGCGCATGGTGATTGACAAAGAAAACATCAATGATCTACCCGACTTTGCAACATTTGTCATCAACAAGGGATGGACCAAAAGCCCCTATTTTAAGAGTCAGATTGGTCGCAATTATGAATTACACCATTGCCAGTCCTCTCCCGATAAGTTGTTTGACAGGATTTCGCTGTATGAATCCATTTTCGAACTTACCCGTCAGTATCCGCATATTCTTGAATTCTATAAACCGGCTTACTCAGTTGCTAAGTTCCTTTCTGAGAACGGAGAGCTGCCGGAGCCTTTGTTCGATGCCTGTCCTGCCTGTAAAACAGAGTGGGCCTTCGATTACACCGGACATATATTTCCATGTACTGCAACGGTTGGTAAAGCCGATGAGTCCCTGGGGACATTTTATCCGGAAATAACACGTAAAGATGACCTGATCTCGAAATGGGAGATGCGCGATATTACAGCCATTCACGATTGCAAAGATTGCAGTGTCCAGCTTGCCTGTGGAGGTGGTTGCGGTTCTGTTGCTAAAAACAATAACGGCACCATCTGTTCAACAGATTGCCGACCAATCAAATCATTGCTTGAACTAGGTTTTGCCGCTTATTTTGAAAATGAAGTAAAAAATTAAATATGAAAGAGATCACTGCAAATGAATTCGAACAGGAAGTACTAAAAGGTGGGAAAGTAGTCCTCGATTTCTACTCCACCGAATGCCCCCCCTGCGAAGCCGTAGCCCCAAAATTTGAAGGCTTAGCTAAACTCTACGGTAATGATATCAAATTCCTGAAGATCTACCGTCAACAGAACCGAGAACTCGCCGACCAATTGGGCGTTAAATCTTCTCCAACACTTATATTTTTTGATGAAGGTAAAGAAGTAGCTACAAGATTCAGCGGTGCCATCAAACGTAGCGATATCATTCACAGTCTCGATAGCATGTTACCGGCAGAAAAAGTCAAGACCATAAAGTCTCACCTGAAGCCATTTGTTTCCGATTATGATGTTATCATTCTAGGCGCCGGTCCCGGTGGACTCACTGCAGGACTATACCTCTGTCAGGCAAAAATAAACACCGTACTGATTGATATTGCCCTTCCCGGAGGACAAGTGTCAACAACGCATGAAGTATCGAATTACCCCGGTTTTATTGAGCCCCAGGCCGGTTATATGCTCTCTCACAACATGAGTGAGCAGACCAAACTCTGCGGAACTGCATACAAGGTTGCAGTCGATATCACCAAGGTAGATCTCGATAAAAAAGAGGTCGTCATTGATGAATATGAAACTGTACGTGCGAAGAAAATCATCATTGCAACCGGCACAATGCCCAATCTTACAGGTGCTCCCGGAGAGAAAGAACTGAAAGGCAAAGGTGTTTCTTATTGTGCAACCTGTGATGCCAAATATTTTGGCGATAAGGAAGTCGTTGTAATCGGTGGAGGTAACTCAGCCGTTGAAGAATCCGACTTTATCAGCAAGTTTGCCAGCAAGATCACCATGGTCCATCAGTTCGATAAGTTCACCTCCAATAAAACAGCCCAGGATAAGATCTTCAATAACCCGAAAATCAGCACCCTCTTCGAACACGAACCCCGTTCATTTACACGTGAAGGCGACAAGATGATCACCGAAGTTGAGGACCTGAAGACAAAAGAGCGCAAGAAACTCATCAGCGATGGCGTCTTTATCTTTATCGGGATGAAGCCCAATGTTGAACTGTTCAAAAACAAACTGACCCTCGACAAATGGGGTTATATCAAGACCAATGAAGACATGCAGACCAATATCCCCGGTATCTACGCAGTTGGCGACGTAATCAGCAAGAAATACCGACAGATCACAACAGCAGTTGCAGATGGAACAATAGCAGCCATCGCCATTGCCAAAGAAATGCACTAAAGAGAATCTTTCAAATAGGATTAGCTGCTGAGGATTACAAATCCTCAGCAGCTAATTTTTTAGACAACCCAATATACCTACATCAACTTTTCCCGAACACGATTGTTTATTTCCGAATCACTCATTCCTTTTATCAAGACTAATTGTCCTTTCATTTCGATTTAATTTTAAAAACGTTATAAAATTGAGAAGTATCTGGAAAATAATAACTCTTGTGTTTTTCACTGCAGGCTTACTGTTGAGTATCTCCTGTAATAAAAAATACCTGACTCAGAATCCACAATTACAAACCATTTCTCTCAGTGAACAACTTAAATCGTTCACTCTGTACACTATTCCCAAAGATTCCTTCTATTCAGATAAATCCGCCTATAAAGTCTTTACTTACGACTCATTGAAATTCATTTCCTGCTTTGATAATTCAGCTATTTATCAGACCAAAGACCCGGTAAACCAGCTTGATATCAATAAATTATATGGATTTTCAGATAACCAGACTTTCCATCAGTACTACAGCGCACGTTTTGGCTGGCGATGGAGCAATGATAGTTTACGTCTTTTTGGATACTGCTATAACAATGCTGTCCGAAGCTTTGTAGAACTGTGTACAACCAAAGTCAATAAATTAGGCACCTGTGTAATCGCTATAAAAAATGGGAACTACCTGTTTCGTGTAAATGGCAGAATTAAAGGAACAATCCCCCGTGCTGCAATGCTTCCCAAACCCTATGGGTATATGCTCTATCCATATTTCGGTGGGACAGAGCCTGCACCCCACATCGTAAAAATCTATATCAAGGAGATTCATTGATTAAAATTTTTTTAATTTTTTTAAAAAAATATTCATTACACACTTTTTTATTATACCTTTGTTTCGTAATTAGCCGAAATACTAAACATGACTGTCCCAAAGAAACAATATTATACCGAATCACAAGAGCGCATGGCACGTTATGCCAAGGCCCTGGGCCATCCTGTACGGGTTTTCATCATGGGTTATCTCCTGAAGAACACCAACAAATGCTGCTATAGTGGCGACATGGCCGAAGAGCTTCCGATAGCCCGTTCAACCCTTTCTCAGCACCTGAGCGAACTCAAAGATGCAGGACTGATCCAGGGAGAGATCAACGCACCCTACATCAAGTATTGCGTCAACAGAGAGAACTGGACCGAGGCCGAAAAGATCTTCGGGGAGTTCTTTCAGAATAAAATTTAATACTGTTAATTTTTAAAATATAAAATTTATGAAAACTTCAAATTTGTCCATAGGACATTAATGACAATAGAAAAGAAATTCCCCCTCTTCTTTTGCCGTAAGGCATTAACATTAAAAGTTAATCCCCTACGGGGAAAAGATTATTGTTGATGATCTCGCTATTGTCATTAATGTCCTACGGACAAATTTAAACAGTTCTGAATCAAAACATATAAACAACTATAAGATGGAAATCAAAATTTTAGGGACAGGATGTCCAAAATGCAAAGCACTCGAAAAAGTAACCCGTGATGTAGTAGCCGAAAATGGCATCGAAGCCAATGTGACAAAAGTTGAAGACATCATGGATATCATGAAATTCGGTGTCATGACAACCCCCGCACTTGTTGTCGATGGGATAGTCGTGATGAAAGGCCACGTGCCTTCAAAAGAGGAAGTCAAACAGCTATTAACCACATAAATCCCTCAGTTATGAAAAAGATTTATGTGCTCTCAATAGTCTTTTTGATGTGCTCATTATCATCTATTGCACAGGCCAATAAGCAACTCTTAAAGACAAAGGTAAAACCCAAAGTAGAAGTCTATTACTTTCATTACGCTATACGCTGCGCAACCTGTATAGCCGTAGAAAACAACAGTAAGAATGCATTGACCGCACTCTATCCCGAAAAGGTTAAGACGGGGGAGTACACATTCAAAGGAGTTAACCTTGACGAAGCATCTTCAAAAGCAATTGCAAAGAAACTCAAAGTAGGCGGACAAAGCCTAATGGTAGTTTGCGATGACAAACAACTCGACCTAACCACAAAAGTCTTTCTTTATGCACAGGATCAGGCCAAAATTAAAGCTGAAATCAAAAAGGCCGTTGAAAAAGTTTTACACTAAGATCAAATAACTTCATGGAGTTTTTACGCACCATACTTGAGAATTCACAATATTCCATCATCACCGCATTCATTTTGGGGTTGATGTCTTCTCTCGGCCCATGCACCCTTGCCACCAATATCACAGCCATCGGTTTTATTAGTCGTGATATTGAAAACAGACAACACGTATTTATCAGTGGTCTGATCTATACACTGGGCAGGGCTTTCAGTTATACAGCACTTGGAGTCATCCTGTATTTCGGAGCCAGTCAGTTAAAGATCTCTATGATCTTCCAGGGCTGGGGCGAAAAGCTAATAGGCCCGATCTTAATCCTGATCGGACTGTTTATGCTCGAAGTGATCAAATTGAAGCTACCCGGCTTTTCGGGAATCACCGATCGGGTAGGAGAGAAAAGCAGAAAAAGTCACTGGAGTACATTTTTGCTGGGGATGGTCTTCGCAATGGCATTCTGTCCCTACAGCGGAGTACTCTATTTTGCCATGTTGATCCCGATAACAATTACCAGTGTCAGCGGACTCTTTCTACCGGTTGTATTTGCAATCGGGACAGGCCTTCCCGTCATCATCTTTGCCTGGTTACTGGCCTATGCTATTGGTAACGTGGGAAGTCTGTACAACAAAATCAGAGACTTTGATAAATGGTTTCGACGCATCATGTCGGTACTGTTTATTGTAGTCGGCATCTATTACATTATAAAAGTTTATTTTTAAATCATGGAAGAGATCATTTGCTATTGCGGGAATGTCACTAAAAGCGATATTGAAGCCTCTATTTTCAAGGGAGCCCGAACGCTTAAAGACGTTCAGGAAGACACTGGAGCCTGCCTGGGGAATCAATGCAAGGAATTAAACCCAAAGGGGAGATGTTGCTCCACAGAGATAAATTCAATGCTTAATGACACCAATAAAGGCCTGTCCCCTAAGTGTTCCTGCTGCGGTTAAAAAAATTTGAATTATAGTTTCGTCTTATTACGAAACACTTAAAACGAATGAAAATGAAGTAGGGACAGGTCGCGACCTGTCCCTACACAATCCCAAAAAATTGAATGAATATAAAACTGAACAAGAAAGTTGAAGAATCTCTATAAAATAATATTGGGTCTGGTTGTCTGGTTTGCATTGTACCATTATCTGCAACCTTTGACCGATTTACTGATAAATAACGTCTTGAACCTGCAGAAGGGAACACACCTCACCGAAACCCTGCGATTCTTTCTCTTTGAAGTTCCCAAGGTATTGCTCCTGTTGATCCTCATCATCTTTTTCGTTGGTATTATCCGCACATATTTCACCCCCGAAAAGACCCGCAAAGCCCTTGAAGGCAAGTCCCTGTTTACCGGAAACGTCATGGCTGCCATGTTAGGCATTGTAACTCCCTTTTGTTCATGCTCAGCTATTCCACTCTTTCTTGGTTTTATTGAAGCCGGCGTTCCCCTGGGTGTCACCTTTTCCTTTCTGATAGCCGCACCCATGATCAACGAGGTAGCCGTAATCCTGCTCTTTGGGCTCTTTGGCTTCAAAGTAGCCTTCATCTATATCGGTACGGGATTGGTAATTGCAATCGTTTCAGGATGGATCATCGGAAAGCTCCACCTTGAGCACCAGGTCGAAAGCTGGGTATACAACATCAAGGCAGGGGTCAGTAATAACCCCGATGAAAAGATAACCTACAACCAGCGCATTCAATCCGGCTATGCTGCCGTGAAAGAGATTGTCGGTAAAGTCTGGATTTATATCGTGGCAGGGATTGCAGTAGGTGCCGCAGTACATGGCTATGTCCCTGAGAAATTCATGGCCCAACTGATGGGACAATCCACCTGGTATTCAGTGCCATTATCCATATTGATTGGAGTACCACTTTATTCAAATGCAGCCGGTATTATTCCCATCGTGAGTGTCCTCATCGAGAAAGGAGTTCCCCTTGGGACAGCACTGGCCTTTATGATGTCTGTGATTGGCCTTTCATTACCCGAGATGATTATCCTGAAGAAAGTATTAAAACTACCGCTGATTCTTACTTTTGTGGGTATAGTATCTACCGGGATTTTAATCGTTGGCTATCTGTTTAATTTTATTTTCTAAAACATTAAACACAAATAATACTATATCTTTATTGAACCATAAAAAACGTACGAAAATGAAAACAATTGGATTTATTGGCGGTGGCAGGATTACAAAAATCTTCCTGCAAGCTTTTAAAAATGTTAACATTACTTTTGAAAAGGTATCTGTTTTTGACACCAATAATGATGTATTGTCAAATCTACAGGCGATGTTTCCTTCAATTCATATTACAGCAGACGATTTAGCGGGTGTTGCAAAAAGTGATATTATAATGATTGCGCTTCATCCACCTGTAATTATGGAAACGCTGACCAGAATAAAAGACATTCTCAACCCCGGGTCAATTATTGTTTCACTTGCTCCCAAACTGACCATTGCAAAAATGTCTGCCCAACTGGGAGGCCATACAAATATTGCCCGGATGAATCCAAGTGCTTCAACAATAGTTAACAGGGGAGTAAATCCAATTTGTTTTTCAACTGAAATGTCAAATGAGAACAAAGTAAATCTTTCTAATTTGATGAGCCATCTAGGTAATACTCCCGAAGTTAAAGAATCTAAAATTGAAGCTTACGCTGTAATAACAGCAATGGGACATACCTATTTCTTCTTTCAAATTCAAAAGTTAAAGGAATTGGCACTAAGTTTTGGTCTTGGAGAAGAGGAAACACAGTTAGCAATCACTGAAATGTTATATGCCACCGGTTTGACAATTTTTTACTCAGGTTTATCTTACGAAGAAGTAGCCGATCTGATTCCTGTAAAGCCCTTAGGTGAAGTTGAAGAGACCATAAAGGGGTATTATGATCAATACCTGAACGCTATTTACAATAAAATCAAACCTGTTGCAGAAACTGTTTAAAACACTTTCTGATCTTTTTATACATACAGTTGTTTAAGCAAGCATGGAACATAATCATCATACACCTGAAGTGACGAATCTTAATCGGGCCTTTGTGATCGGGATTTCGATAAACACATTGTATGTCGTCATCGAACTGGTAGCCGGACTCTATTATAATTCTCTTTCCCTGATTTCCGATGCCGGTCACAATCTGAGCGATGTAGCTGCACTCTCTTTGGCATTACTGGCATTCCGCCTTGCCAAAGTAGAGGCAACCGATAAGTTTACCTATGGCTATCGCAAATCTACAATCCTGGTATCACTCATCAACTCGGTTGTATTGTTTGTAGCCATCGGCGCTATTATCTGGGAGACCTTTTCCCGCCTGAACCACCCTGTTGTCATTCAGGGCAAGGCAGTTGCCATAGTAGCCGGAATTGGCATCGTTGTAAATACTGTTTCGGCATTGCTTTTCTTCCGGAATAAAGATAAAGATCTCAATGTTAAGGGGGCCTACCTTCACCTGATGGCTGATGCTGTAGTCTCGATGGGAGTTGTGATCTCCGGGATTCTGATCATGTTCTATCAGCTCTATTGGCTGGATGTGGCCATGAGTCTGCTCATAGTCGTGGTGATTTTTTATTCCACATGGAACCTATTCAAAGACAGCCTATTACTCACACTGGACGGCGTTCCCAAAGGCATTAACATCAATGAGGTGATTGATGAGATTAAAGAAGTAGAAGGCGTTCTCGATGTTCACCATCTGCATGTATGGGCCATAAGTACTTCTCAAAATGCCATGACTGCACACATCATCGTTCATCCAGAAATAGGGATCGAGCAACTCGACCTGCTGAAGAAGAACATTAAACACGAGCTTGAACATGTCCATATTCATCACGCAACCCTTGAGTTCGAAACCGAAGACGAAAACTGTAATGATACCCACACTATTTAAAATCAATATGAAAATTTCAACACTTCTCTTAACCCTGTTCCTGATAGCAACAACTCTAACCGGTTTTGCCCAAAAAACTTTACCCTTAAAACAATCAAAGCCGACAACTGTACTCCAGAAAAAACCTGTAAACTACAAAGTAACCTTTATTGAACTGGGTTCTGTACGTTGCATCCCCTGCAAACAAATGCAAACTGTCATGAAAGCTATTGAGAAGAAATACGGTTCCCAGGTAAAGGTTGTCTTTCACGATGTATGGACAGAGAAGGGTAAACCATTTGGCACTAAATACGGTATTACAGCAATCCCCACACAGGTATTCTTAGACGAAACCGGAAAAGAATATTTCCGTCACGAAGGCTATTTCCCTGAAGAAGAGTTGGTCAAAGTCCTCAATCAAAAGGGCGTTAATTAACAGTACCCGAAAAGGTTAACAATAAATTAATATACACTTACTGAATACTTAATAATTATGCCGTAATTTTACGGCATAATTATTAACGATATCCCATTTCTAAAAACCAAATACCATTGACTGAAACAACCAAAACATATAACCCGGAACTACAGGAATTTGCTCTATTTGCTAAAGCCATATCTCATCCGGCACGATTAGCGATACTCCAATATCTGGCAGAAACCAAGACCTGTATTTCAGGAGATATCTCAGACAGTTTACCCCTCAGTCGCAGTACTGTTTTCCAGCATTTGAAAGAATTAAAGGAAATCGGATTGATTCATGGAGAAATAGATGGCGTGAAGACCAATTATTGTCTTTGTAATTCAACGATTGTCAAATACAAAATCATGTTTGAAGAGTTTTTTAAAGAAATGGGTTCAATTGAAAGTGATTGTAAAACTGACTGTAAATAACATATTATGAGAAAACTAAGAGTATTATTCGTGTGTGTACATAACTCTGCACGTAGCCAGATGGCTGAAGCCTTTTTAAATCATTTAGCTGGTGAAGAATTCGAGGCAGAAAGTGCCGGTATGGAGCCTACAACAATTAATCCGATTGTCATTGAAACAATGAAAGAAAGTGGGTACGACCTTTCAAACAATCAAACCAAAAGTGTTGCAGATTTCTTCAGACAGGGTAGAATCTATAACTACGTAATTTCAGTATGTGATATGGAAAATGCTGAACGTTGCCCTACGTTCCCCGGTTTGATGAAAAGGTTAAGTTGGTCTTTTGAAGATCCTGCTTCTTTTACAGGTTCAGATGAAGAGAAATTAGAACAAACACGATTGGTAAGAGATAAGATTAAAGAATCATTGGAGAGTTTCATAAGCACCTATAGCAAAACAAAATTTTAAATTTTTATTTGAAACATTTTCTAAAGTTCAATTTATTAAAATAGGTACAGCACTTTTCCGATAGAGTGAAAATTCTCTTTTTGATAAATTGAGTGGGATATTAACATTAAAATAACAAAAGGAGTGTGACAAACGACAATATATGTCGTATGTTTGCGACATATAACATAACATTATGATTAAGGCAAAAAATTTCGATTCTGATTTGCAAGACTTAGCTCGTTTTGCCAAAGTAATATCGCATCCGGCACGGTTAGCAATACTTAAATATTTAGCAGGAACCACCTCTTGTATTTCAGGTGATATCTCAGATAGCCTTCCACTTAGCCGAACTACTGTTTCGCAACACCTTAAAGAACTTAAAGATCTTGGATTAATACACGGCGATATTGAAGGAGTGAAAATAAATTACTGCCTTTGTGGTTCTTCGATAGATAAGTACCTCCAAATGTTTGAGGTTTTTTTTAAACCAATCATTTCGTCTGTTGATATTGATTGTAGTGCAGACAGTCATTGTCCCCAAAAATAAAAATTCCAATTATTAAACAATATAAAAACATATCATTATGAGATCAGTAAAAAAATGGCAGCTTTTAACCCTGCTTTTAGTAAATGTTGTAACATTCAATGCTTGTAGTAATTCTAACGTTGAGAATAAACAGCCAGGCACAAAGAACAATGGTTTGCAAGTAACAGAAACTGACCCTTTGACTAGCCTTAAAGTCTCTACAAAAGTTCATGTGGAACTTGATAATGCAAAGAAAACTGGGAAAGCATTATTTATAGTTGTAACAGGAAAAGGAGCAATCGGCACTGATAAAGCTTTGACAATTGCTAAAAGCGCTAATGTCATTTACAAAAACGCAGTCGTTGTTCAGATGAACAGAGATGAATTTGTGAATGCCCAATTGGTAAAAAAATGGCAGTTAGAGAGTGCCCCATTGCCACTCATCCTGGTTGTATCTCGCAAAGGCTTTCCAACTGGTGGATATGTGCTCGATCAGGCTAATGCAGAAAACGTTGCAGCTCTTGTTCCTACCCCGAAACTGGAAAATGTAAATGAAGCTATTGCCAGTGGCAAACCTGCATTTATTGTATTCACTAAAAAATCAATGCTTGACAGGACAAAAGTGCTCAAAATTTGCCAGAATGCTGTTTCTAAATTAAACAACAATGCAGTAATTGTAGAAGTAGATATGGACGACAGCAAAGAAGCAAATTTTATAAAACAGCTTCAGGTTGATAAATCATCGAAAGTATCTCTTACTTTAGTCATCAATAAACAAGGACAATTAGCAGGCACCTCCCCAACTGAACCTGATGCGAAAAATTTAGCTGCCGCAGCAATTGCAGTAGTTAGTGGTGGTTGTGGTCCTGGTTGTGGCCCTGCAGGTTGTGCGAAATAATTGGTATTGATATAGTAATTTTTTTAGTTATGAGATTAACAGATTTAACACTAAAGGAGCTTTGGCATCGTAAGTCGCAACTGGTTTCCGGCTTACTGGCCATCACTTTAGGTATTGGTGTTATCGTGGGTATCCGCACTATTTCGGTAGTTTCTGAAAAAGCCGTTGCGGTAAACCTTGATAATTTGGGCGCTAACATTCTCGTTTTGCCACAAGCCGTGAGTGTTGACAATTATTATACTGCCGATATTGATGCACCTACTTTCCCCGAAAGCTATGTTGAGAAAGTTGTTACATCGACCTTGTCAGGTGTCGATAACATGTCACCTAAACTAACCCGAAGGACTAAAGTTGGTAATGAAAACATAGTATTGACGGGGATCCTGCCCAAAAGCGAAATTGCATCTAAACCTCTTTGGCAGAAAGGTGGGTTAAAGGGCAAGGTAAATGCAAGCTGCGCACCTAAACCCGGTGCCCAACCTGCTAAATACTTAGATGCAAAGTTACAACGCAAGGGAATTGAAAACCTTGCCGGATACGATTGTTTCATTGGATCGGCTGTAGCAAATAGGTTAAAGGTAAAAGAAAACGGTACGCTTACCATCCAAAATAAAACTTTTACAATCGTGAAAATTTTACCAGAAACGGGCACGGTCGATGACGACCGGGTGTTTGCAAACCTTCATACCGTCCAGGCTCTATTAGGCACAGGAGAACAAATCAGTGCTATTGAAATTATGGGTTGTTGCAGTGCTATTAACGATGGACTCTTGAGCAAACTCAGAAATATATTACCCGATACCCGAATCACTACCATCGGCCAGATTGTATCTACTCAAATTGAAAACAACCGGTTGATGAATAAAATATCCCTGATATTTCTCATCATCATACTCTTTGTAGGCAGTATATCTATAGGTAATTACATCTGGGCAAATGTCAACGAACGCCGAAAAGAAATAGGGATACTCCGTATGATTGGGTACCATAAACGACATGTGTATTATATCCTTGTTTTAAAAGCCGTTATAATGGGACTGGTGGGTGGTATTGCCGGATTTATAGTAGGAACTTTTTCTGCTATATGGCTCGGTCCTCAATTTGCAGGAATCGAAGTCAGCCCAATTTACTTGCTACTTCTTTATTCTGTTGCCATCTCTATTATCATTTCCATAATAGGCTCAGTCATTCCTGCTTATATGGCCGGGAAAATAGAACCTTTTTCAAACATGCAGGAGGACTAAACATGCTCATACAAATTAAAAATCTCATTAAAACCTATCAACGTCACGATGGAGCTATCAATGCGATTGACAATCTCTCGCTCGACATCCCCAAAGGTTCATTTGTAACTATTACCGGTGTATCGGGATCGGGTAAAACAACCCTGTTGTTAATTCTTGGTGGGTTATTAAGGCCTACATCAGGCAAAATGGTATATAATGGCAACGTATTAAACCTGCACAATGAAGATCAACTTGCCAGTTTCCGTAGCAATCATGTAGGATTTGTAATGCAGAGCTTTGCCCTGATACCTTACCTTACTGCTGCTGAAAACATCATGATTGCCCTGAATGTAAAAAACAGCGACAGAGCTAAAAACAGAATACGGGCAATTGAATTGTTAGAGTGGGTTGGCTTACACGACCGTACTTCTCATTATCCCAAAGAACTTTCGGCAGGACAACAACAACGTGTGGCTATTGCGCGTGCATTGGCAAACGACCCTGATTTGTTGCTTGCCGATGAACCTACTGGCAACCTGGACCCCGGTTTATCTGAAGAAATACTTGGTATTCTGAAAGAAATAAACCAAAATCATAAAACAACTGTGGTGATGGTTACACATAGCCCTATGGCTGCAGAATATGGAAGCATAAAAATAAAACTTGAAAATGGTAAATTACATGATCAGCAAACCCATGTAAATATTGAATAATTAACAGATAAAAAACCGAATTATGAAAAAAACAGTATTTTTCCTTTTTATCCTGAGTTTTTTAACGCTAGGATTATATGCCCGGAATAATCAAAACCAAACAAATGATTCCATCGCCTTTGTTAAAGTAACACACGATTATGGTACTATTAAAAAAGGAAGTAATGGCAATTGTGAATTTAAGTTTACCAATAAAGGGAAAATTCCTTTGATATTAAGTAACGTCCAGGCTACCTGTGGTTGTACTATTGCAGAATGGCCTAAAGCCCCAATAATGCCGGGAAAATCAGGTAGTATAAAAGTAAAATACAACACGAATTTAGTGGGTACTTTCAATAAATCTATCCAGGTGAGATCTAACGCTACAAATTCATTCGTTGTTCTAACAATTAAAGGTACCATTACTCCAAAGGAGTAAAAAAACAACCATATCATGATACTCGAAATATTTGAACCCTCTCTCTGTTGCGAAAGCGGTTTATGTGGGCCTGAGCCTGATAAAGTGCTTATTGACCTTCAAAATACAATTCAACTTTTGAAAAAAGTTGGCGTTGAAACCAAACGATATGCTATAAACCAGGCTCCACTTATGTTTGTGCATAACGCTACTGTAAACACCTTCATTAAAGCCAACGGACCGGGAAAACTGCCATTAGTTCTGCTCGACAACCGAATCATTAAAATTGGTGGTTACCCTACCGTTGAAGAGCTTAAAACGCATATTCCTGCATTGAATGGCATCGAACCTGATACCAGGATATTGGGTGTATTCAGTTAACCCGACATAAGATGGAAACAAGAACCGTATTAGTTGAACTATTTACCATTCCTCAGGCAGCCTGCGACTCAGGCAAAGCCAATTGGAAACAGGTTGCTGAAATGGTTAAAAACCAAATCGCCTCCAGATTTGGTGAAGTATTTGTTTTTAGCCATATTGAATTCATGTCAGAACAATGGTTTAAACATTTAAAAGCACAGGAAATGCTAGAAAAGAACGAAGTGATTTTTCCTTTCGTTTTGGTAGATAGTGAAATTGCCTGTGCCGATAAAAAAATTAATGTATCTAAAGTAAACAGAGCGATACAATTAAAACTACAACAATGACACAATATATTTTCTTTTCAGGAAAAGGAGGAGTTGGCAAAACCACGATGGCCGCAACCACTGCTCTATACCAATCGAGTAAAGGCAAGCATACATTACTGGTTTCAACTGACCCTGCAGGAAATCTTGGGGATATTTTTGAACAGAAAGTTGGTGTTGAACCTGTCTTGGTTGCACCCAACCTTATGGTCGCCCAAATGAATTCTGATGCAATCACCGATGCATACAAAAACAGAATGCTTGAACCTCTTTCGGCAATACTTGATGAACTTGCTCTTGAACAGGTAAAAGAGGAGTTTAACGGAGGATGCACCGTCGAGATAGCCACTTTCGATAAATTTACCGATTTTCTGGGTGATGAAACCTATGACATTATTGTTTTTGACACAGCGCCTACAGGACATACCCTCCGTTTAATGACCCTTCCAAACGAATGGGATAAATACATTAAAAAAAGCTCAGAAGGAAACGGACAAACCTGTATTGGACCCGTTTCTCAAATTGAAGGTGCCCGGGCAAAATATGCTCATGCCGTAAGCGTGATGCAAGACGCTGACCGCACTAAGGTGTTTTTGGTTAGCAGACCTGAAAAGACTTCAGTATACGAAACACTTCGGGCTCGAAAAGAACTAGAAAAGACCGGTATTCATAACTTTCACCTCATCATTAATGGTGTTTATCCCAATCATGGTGAGATTGGAGGCATTTTTGGAAAGATAGCTGAAAATCAAAATAAATATATTGATGAGCTGCGTCAACACTTTCCAAATGACACATTCGAAGTCCCAATGCAACAATCAGAGGTTAAAGGTGTGAAAAATATTAGCTTGTTGGGTGAGATAACCTTTGACCGAAAAACTGGTACCATACAAGGGAACTACACTGAACGTAAACCCTTCAATGCTTTTACCCCGGTAGAAACATTAACCAATCTATTGAAAAAGAAGCATCACAGCCGTATAGCAATTTTGACAGGTAAAGGGGGTGTAGGAAAAACTGTAACAGCCTGTGCTTTGGCAATGGAATTAGCAGGGAAAGGGAAAACACTGCTCTTTACAACCGATCCTGCAGCTCATATCGGACAAGTACTTGAAACGAATGTGAACCACATTCCAGTGAATGTTACAGGCAATCTATGGGCTGTAAATATCGACCAAAAAGTGGCTGTAGAAGAATATCGCCGCAAAATACTTGACGATGCAAAGAATAACGGCTACACAGACGAATTGATCGCTTCGCTTGAAGAAGAGCTGGAATCGCCCTGCACCGAAGAAATTGCAATATTCGAGCAATTTGCCAATCTGCTTAACGAACAGGAATGGGACTATTTTGTTTTGGATACAGCGCCAACCGGTCACACACTTCGTCTCTTGGAACTGCCTTTTGAATACAAGAAGCAACTCGATATGAAACTGAAAGGGAATGTTGGTTCAACAGCTTCAACCAATACAAGTAGCGCAAACATTAAGATTGAAACCTTGATAAACAGGTTGAAAAATCCCGATGAAGCAACCTTTCTGTTGGTAGCTTATCCTGAATTCACACCTCTTCACGAAGGTTATCGAGCCATGAAAGATTTAGAGCGGGTAGGCATTCAGGCTCAAGGGGTATTCTTAAATAACATCCTGAGTGAGGAAGATTGTCCTGATGATTTCTCTATGGAGCGATGGAAACTGCAACAGCATTATCTCTATAAGGCTTTAGAATTGTTCGGGTCTAAACCCCTGTTTGCAATTCCGCTTCAATCAGCCGAAATTATTGGCATTGATAAAGTAAAAGCCCTTTCAGTAAAAATTTTCAATAAATAAGAAACATTAATAAATCAGCGTGATGAATATTACAGAACAAGCACAAATCGAATTGAAAAAAGCCGTGGATTCTTTTAATATACCCGGTGCAGGCATCCATATGGTTAGTTCTCAAGGGTGTTGTGGGCCATCTATTCAGATGGAAATAACAACATATGTTGGACAGGATGAGTCCGTTATTTCTTTAGATGGTATTGACTTTATCGTTGCAAGTGATTTATGGTCTACTTTGGCAAACGTAACCATTGAATTTGAGGCGAAGGGTTTCAAGTTAACCGGATTACAGAAAAATGGATCTTGCTGTAGCTAAAAAATAATTAATTTTAAACCCTAAAAAATGTTTTCATGAAAATACTCATCCTATGTACAGGCAACAGTTGCCGAAGTCAGATGGCACATGGTTTCCTGCAAAGCTTCGATAAAGAACTGACAGTCCGTTCAGCCGGAACCGAAGCAACCGGCAAACTCAATCAGCAAGCCGTGGCCGTGATGAAAGAAGCCGGCGTCGACATCAGCCATCACACCTCCGATTCTGTAAAACTGTATCTCAACGAAGACTGGGATTATGTGATCACAGTATGTGGCGGCGCCAACGAAAACTGTCCTTACTTCCCGGGCAAAGTGAAACACCGTCTCCACATAGGTTTCGATGATCCATCCCATGCCGTAGGAACCTCTGAATTCATTCTGAGCGAGTTTCATCGTGTAAGAGATGAAATCAAGCAACAGTTTTATGAGCTATACATCAACGAGATAAAGAAATAAAATGCCATCACAGAAACGATTAAAATTCCTCGACCGCTATCTTACCCTGTGGATCTTCCTTGCCATGTTTATTGGCGTCTTCGCCGGGTGGGTCAATCCCAATGTAGCCAAATTCTGGAACAGTATGTCATCCGGAACCACCAATATCCCCATAGCCATTGGACTGATCGTAATGATGTTCCCGCCCTTGGCTAAAGTCAAATACGAAGAGCTGGGAGATGTATTCAAAAACACAAAAATCCTTGGGCTCTCCCTGATCCAAAACTGGGTAATAGGACCCATCCTGATGTTCCTGTTAGCCATCATCTTCTTGCAATTTAACATCGAATACATGTACGGGGTGATCCTCATCGGACTTGCCCGATGCATTGCCATGGTCATTGTCTGGAACGATCTTGCCAAAGGCGACACCCAATATGCAGCTGGACTGGTAGCATTTAACTCCATCTTTCAGGTACTGCTTTTCTCGGTCTATGCCTATCTCTTCATCGCCATATTGCCTGGTTGGTTTGGACTTCCCGTGAATGATAGCGTGGCACAGATCACCATAGGTCAGATCGCGAAGAGCGTATTCATCTATCTTGGAATCCCTTTTATTACAGGTTTCTTTACAAGGTTTATCCTGATCAGGGTGAAGAGCAAACAATGGTATGAAACCAAATTTGTTCCTAAAATCAGTCCTTTAACGCTGATTGCTTTGTTGTTTACCATCATTGTCATGTTCTCTCTCAAGGGCGAATACATTGTGAAGATCCCTATGGATGTAGTCCGGATTGCAATACCGCTGACCATCTATTTCGCGGTCATGTTTGTGCTCTCATTTTACATGAGCAAGAGGGTAGGAGCGACGTACGAACAGGCCACTACATTGTCGTTTACAGCTGCCAGCAACAACTTTGAACTCGCCATCGCAGTAGCTATTGCCATCTTTGGTATCAATTCAGGAGAAGCCTTTGCAGCCGTAATTGGCCCCTTGGTCGAAGTTCCTGTGATGATCGGTTTAGTCAATGTCGCATTCCTCTTCCGTAAAAAGTACTTCCTCCCGGCATAATACATCTGCACTAATAGCCCTGAAAGGGCTTAATATATTAGCACAGGGTGAAGCCCTGTGAATTTGATGATAAAAAAAATCCAGCCCTGAAAGGGCGCAAGAATTGAACATGAGCATGTTGTGTTTTATGTCTTGCGCTCTTTCAGGGTTTGTTTATATATCCCTAATGACACAGGGCTTCACCCTATGCTAATATATTACGCCCTTTCAGGGCTTTTTCAATCAATAGTGAAAACCCTTTCATGTTAATGTTATCTTAAAACTAACTTTCTAAAATTTACTTTATCAATTTTGAAACGTCTTATTAGAGTATGTCATTAGAAACAATAATTAATAACT